>JACCDW011861229.1_pt1 | contig 16015 bp, 20 predicted proteins | sample 7449781 | NCBI WGS metagenome assembly JACCDW01 (sample SAMN15323449, study PRJNA562643) | freshwater metagenome | isolation source: river surface water | place: USA:Blue River Watershed | collected 2017-08-18
CACCACACTCGGCTGTGCCGAGGTGCGTGTGGTGGGCCCCAAGACCTTGGTGCCCAGCGACTTGTCGGCCATGGGTGTGAAGGTGTTCAATAACCTCGAAGAGGGCATCAAAGGCTGCGATGTGGTCATCATGCTGCGCTTGCAAAACGAGCGCATGAGCGGTGCGTTGCTGCCATCGAGCCAAGAATATTTCAAATCGTTTGGCCTCACGCAAGAGAAGTTGCAGCTGGCCAAACCCGATGCCATCGTGATGCACCCAGGCCCCATCAACCGAGGTGTGGAGATTGACTCTGCCGTGGTCGATGGACCACAAAGTGTCATCTTGTCGCAGGTGACGTTTGGTATTGCTGTGCGTATGGCCGTGATGTCCATCGTGGCGGGGAATGAAGCATGAACATCCTGATTCAAAATGGTCGTGTCATCGACCCAGCCTCTGGCTTTGACCGCATCGCCGATGTGGCGGTGGCAGATGGCCACATCGTGGCAATTGTGAAAACTGACGCGAAGAGCGGCGAGAAGTTGCCCGCCAACTTCAAAGCCGAACACACCATCGACGCCAAGGGCTGCATCGTGGCCCCTGGCTTGGTTGATTTGCAAGTGCGCTTGCGTGAGCCAGGCTACGAACACGAAGGCATGCTCGACTCCGAGCTCACCGCCGCGGTGGCTGGTGGTGTGACCAGCCTCGTGTGCCCACCCGATACCGACCCCGTGTTGGACGAGCCAGGCCTGATTGAGATGCTCAAGTTCCGCGCTGAAAAATTGCACCGCGCACGCGTGTTCCCGCTGGGCGCACTCACCCGTGGTTTGAAAGGTGAAGTGCTGACCGAAATGTCAGACCTCACCGACGCTGGCTGCGTGGGTTTTAGCCAAGCCGAAGTGCCGTTGGAAAACACGCAAGTGTTGCAACGCGCTTTGCAATATGCCGCCACCTTTGGCTACACCGTGTGGCTGCGTCCGCAAGAAGTGCATTTAGGCAAGGGGGTCGCAGCCAGTGGCCCGCTCGCCACCCGTTTGGGTTTGGGCGGTGTGCCTGTGGCCGCAGAGACCATTGCCTTGCACACCATTTTTGCGCTCATGCGCAGTACCAAAGCGCGCGTGCACTTGTGCCGCATCTCTAGCGCTGAAGGTGTCGAGCTGGTGCGTGCAGCCAAGAAAGAAGGCTTGGCTGTGACGGCTGATGTGAGCATCAACTCACTGCACCTGAGCGATCATGACATTGGCTACTTCGACAGCCGTGCGCGTGTGACACCTGTGTTGCGCCAACAGCGCGACCGCGATGCCTTGCGTGCCGCATTGGCTGACGGCACGATTGACGTGCTGGTGTCTGACCACACGCCTGTGGACGTGGATGCCAAAGCCTTGCCATTTGCCGAAGCCGAAGCTGGCGCAACAGGTTTGGAGCTGTTGCTCAGTCTCTCACTCAAGTGGGCCAACGACAGCAAGGTGAGCTTGTTGCGTGCACTCGATGTGCTGACCTCGCAACCCGCCAAAGTGTTGGGCAAGATCGACGGCCAAAGCGAAAGCATGGGCCAGTTGCATGTGGGCGGCGTGGCCGATCTCGTGGTGTTTGACCCTGCGGTGGAATGGCACGTCACCCCCGATGCATTGCACAGCCAAGGCAAGCACACACCGTTTGCGTTTGACATGACGGGCATGTCATTGCCCGCCCGCGTCAAGGCCACGTTGGTGGCGGGCCACGTGGCCTACCAAGCCGCTTGATGCGCAGCTTGCGCGCCATCGCCAAGTTTTTGCGCGTCATCGCGTGGGTGCTGCGTGGCTATTGGATGGTGCGTACCACTTTTCCTAGGCTGACTGACGAGCAACAGGCCCGTGCAGTGGAAGTGTGGGCACGCGGCATGCTGGCCATCATTGGCATTGAGGTGCGCGTCAAAGGCCATCCAGCGCAAGGCCCCGTGTTGATGGCTGCGAACCATATTTCGTGGCTCGATATTTTGGTGATGCACGCGGCGTGCCACTGTCGTTTTGTGGCCAAGTCTGAAATTCGCAGTTGGCCTTTGGTGGGCGTGCTCACCACGGGCGGCGGCTCGCTCTACATTGAGCGCGGCTCGCGCAATGACGCCATGCGTGTGGTGCACCAAATGGCAGATGCCCTGTGCCAAGGTCAAGTGTTGGCTGTGTTTCCTGAAGGAGTCACGGGCGATGGCATCACGGTGCTGCCGTTCCATGCCAATTTGCTGCAAGCTGCGATTGCAGCAGAGGCCCCCATTCAGCCAATTGCCTTGCAGTTCATCGACGCACAGACCAACTACATCAGCCTGGCACCGTGCTATCGGGATGACGACACCTTGATCAGTTCACTTTGGCGCACGCTGTGCGCGCCACCTTTGCTGGCGCAAGTGCGCTACGGCGACAAGCAATACGCCGAGGGACGTAGCCGACGTGAGTGGGCACAAGACCTGCAAGCAACGGTGGCTGACTTGCGTCACTGACATGGTCGATCGTGATGCCATGATGTACCTCAAAAAAATTGGTGTCGCATTTATCTTCTCACTCGTCTTCATTGCGGTGGATCGACTCAGCTATATCCATCCGATCGGAGGGTTGAACATCACGCCTTGGAATCCACCTGCTGCGCTTGAGGTGATTTTTCTTTTCTTGGCAGGCAATGGCTGGATGACATGGGTGTACCTGACGTTAGGTATTTCAGACACATTGGTGCGCGGTACTGAGTGGATGTCACCAGCCGTGGTGTTGGGTAATGCGGTGCTGGTGATTTGCTACAGCATGATTGCCCTGAGTTTGAGACGGTTGTTTGCAAACCGAATCGCGATACAAAACCAGCAAGACGTATTTATTCTGGGCACCGTGATTGTTTGCGGCGCTTTGCTCACAGCTGCCTGCTATGTTGGATTGCAAACTTGGATCGGGGCATTACAAGTGGCCGATGCATGGGGTGCTGCCTATCGGTTCTTCATTGGTGACTTGCTGGGTTTGGTTGTGTTGCTGCCTCTGTTCTTTGTAGCTGCAGATAAGAGTCGTCATCCGCAATACAGACACATGTTTCGAAGTGCCTTGTTTTGGGCATTGATGGCCAGCTTGCTGCTATGTTTGTGGCTTGTTTTTTCATTTCCAACGCAAGATCAGATGAAATATTTTTTCATCTTTTTCTTTTTGTTGGGTTTGATGGCTGCTAGCTACTCATTGCCTGGTGCGACCTTGGTGGCAGCGCTCATACAGCTGCCTTTGGTGTTTTCTGCGACACGTGCAGGGGTTCAGCCGAATGATTTGATAGACATGCAAATCGTGATGTTGAGTTTGTCACTGACGGGGTTGATCATTGGTTCCGTGGTGGATGAGCGGTTGCGAACGGAGGAGCGTTTGCGTGACAGCTTGCAACTTGTGGCGGCTGGCGAGTTGGCAGGATCCTTGGCGCATGAATTGCATCAGCCGATGAGCGCGCTGAGCGCCTATTCGGAGGCCGCGCTGATGCTGACGGAGTTGCAAAAGCATGACATGACGGATGAGCGACAGGTGCAGTTGACCACGATGTTGCGCAAAATTGTGAACGAAGCCTTGCGCGCAACCGATGTGGTGAGAGGACTGCGCAGTTACTTTATTTCTGGTGCATCGTCATTGAAGAAAACATCGGTCAATGCATTGGTGGACATGTGCTTGCAGCGGTTTTCTTCACGTGCAGAAAAAGAACAGGTGTCGTTGGTGACGGTGCATGCCGAAATAGATCACGATGTGTGGGTGGATTCTGTCCAAATCAGTACGGCATTAGGTAATCTGATTAAAAATGCAATTGATGCTTCACAGCCTGGTAGTCAGGTGACGGTTCAAATTTCGCTTGAAGATAAACACATGCTCAGCATTGGCGTTTTAGACGATGGGGCGTATTTAGATGCAGAAGCAATTGAACAAATTTTCAGACCCTTTTATTCGAACAAAAAAGACGGATTGGGCTTAGGCCTCTCGCTGAGTAGATCGTTGGTTGAAAATAATGGCGGGACATTACGCTACGTGTCTCAGCCTCACAAGTGTTTTCAAATTCTTTTGCCTTTGGGGGACCCGATGGATGAATGATGGTCGTTTGGTTTGTATCGTGGATGACGATGCCTCCGTACGAGATTCGCTCTCGATCATGTTGGGGCTGAAGGGCTATGACTGCCGCATGTATGAAAGTAGTGAGGCGTTCTTGAGCGCATCGCCTGAGAAGCCCTGCTGCTTGGTTCTCGATCTCAACATGTCAGGCATGGATGGGTTGACTCTGCAAGAAAAGCTCACATCGATGAGAAACCCAGTGGAAGTTATTTTTTTGACAGCATTTGCCGATGTGGATGTGATGCGTCGCGCTTTTTTGAATCAGGCGATTGATTTCTTAGAAAAACCTGTGGTCATGCCACTGCTGCTCAGTGCGCTTGAACGTGCTTTCGAACGATTGAGGTCAAACTCAATCGCGATCAACCACACACAGTCGTTAGAGACATTAACACCACGTGAGCGTGAAGTGATGATTGCCATTGCGCAAGGGATGACGCACAGAGAAGCGGGTGAGCTTTTAGGGATTAGTCCACGCACGGTCGAGGTTCATAAAGGACGCGTGATGGAGAAGTTGGGCGTCAAGACCTTGGCTGAGTTAGTTCGCCTGAGTGTGGATGTGCAGCGCTAATGCTTTGGTGCATACGGTCTAGCCCGTACGTAGCTTATCGAATTTGCAAAATTCTCGAAGTTGCCTACATTGTGAGGCATGACTGACAGCAATAACGGGACGATTCGACCATTCAGGCAAACCTATGTCCATTTTTTAATGGCACTTTATCGGGAGGGTGAGCGCGCACAAAAACTGGTTTTCATGACGCCGTTTGATCAAAGGTTGCTTGAGCTAGTTACTGCACGCCACGCTTTGCGTCAGCCGCTGTCGATGATGCAAATTTTGAATGCGCAAGACTTTCTTTTTTTAGGCCCCTCAAGCATCAGTCGAAAAATCGATAGTTTGATTGAAAGAGGCTTTGTCCGTGTTATCGCAGATGTGGCAGATCGCCGCATCAAATTTGTTGAGCCCACAGACAAAACGCTGGCTTACTTTGATGGCTTGAATGTTTTGATGTCTGCTTAGGCATACATTGAAATCATCAGCACACAAAACACAACGAGCAGGAAGATCATGAAACCTGCAACATCCTTGTAATAAAGTTTTTCCTCATCTGATACAGGCTTGTCGCCCGATTTCAATAGTCTGCGATAGTCTGCAGCTTTCTTTTTGACCAAGACTTGTGTGAGGATCGGTGTCATTTTTTTCTCCTTCGTGTGTTCGTGATCACACTGTAGGGAAAGCAAACCAATTTGAAAATTCGATATGGCACGTAAGGGCTAGGCCGTATGTGAAGGTGTTGGTTGGCGCGGTGCTGTTATTATTTTGATGGCAAGGCCTCGAGCCATACTTATGTAAGTGATATCCTTTAAGACCTATGGCAACCAAAAAAACAAATACATCGTCCGCGAAATCGCATACCGCAGTCAAATCAACGGCTGCCAAAAAAACTGCGGCTAAAAAAGTGCCAGCCAAAACGTTGAAAGCACCTGCGAAAACATCGAAGAAATCTGCCCCCAAAGCTGCCGATCTCGATGTGATGTTTGATTTGGCTGCAGAGACCTTCCGCGTCATGTCGGCCCCCATGCGCTTGAAAATCATTAACTGCTTGTGCAGCGAAGAAAAAAACGTGGGTCAATTGTTAGATGAAATCGATACCACGCAGCCCAATATGTCACAGCACTTGAACACCTTGTTCAAAGCCAAGATCTTGGGACGTCGTCGCGAGGGTGTGCAAATCTATTACCGCATCATCAATGAGCGCGTGGTCACGTTGTGCCGCGCTGTTTGCACACAAATTGCGATTGACAGCGATATCGAACACGTTTGACACCAGCACAAGAATAGAAAAGGGCCGCTGTTGCGGCCCTTTGTCATGGATGCATTCAAGCTTTACGGCTTGAGATACACATACCCTTCTTTGGCTTGCAAACGTGCCACCTCGGCTACGCCTGAGGGCACGATCTTGGCCTCCATCGATACCTTGTTGGCATCAATGTTGCGGGAGGTCAGCGTGTTGTTACACACGCGGAATTGAACACCTTTGCTGGACAGATCAGACACCATGCCGCTGAACTCGCGTCCTTTGCTGTCTTTGGCCCCATCCAACAAGAAGTCAATACCCGCACCATGCGTGACCACCACAATTTTGGCCTTGGGGTCTGCGTTCAAGTGGTTGCGCACATTGCCCAAAATGGCTGCAGCCGTTTCCACGCCTGAGTTGACGTGGTAGGCCACTTTGATGTCTTGTGCTTGCACCGAGCCCAAGCTCAATGCCAGCAACAAGATGGCGAAGGTTCGAGAGATGTATTTTTGAATGTTCATGTAAACCATTCTCACATCAAGCTGTCTGCCCAAATGTTTTGAGCCCAGTTCCATGCATAAATGCCTTCTAGCTCGTTTGGTGCAGTAGACACACCGCCTGAACCAGGCACGGTTTTGTAGGTCTTATCCTTGTCATCGTACTGGTGAACAGAGGCAACGTGCACCACCAACTTGTCATTCACAAAGCTGTAGCAGGTGTTGCTGAGGAATGGCGCTGGGTTAACTGGCATATCCGACAGCTGTGCCACGATGGCTGCGGCTGTGACCTTGCCATGCGAGTTGGCCATATGGCCAGACTTTGGCATGAGTGGGGCCAACATGATGGAGTCACCAATGACGTGAATGTCTTTGGCTTGTGTGGATTCAAAAGTTTGGTAGTGAACGCCACACCAGCGTGAGTTGACGTTGGCCAAGTTGGATTGCACCGCAATGCCACCTGCACGCATGGCAGGCAAGACGTTGAGCACGTTGGCTTTGACATCGTTTTGCACATCAAATTTCAAGGTCTTGGTCTTAGCGTCCACAGCCATTACTTTGTGCTGAGGCATGTATTCCAAGATGCCCTTGTAGTTGTCCGCCCAGAACTTCTTGAACAATGGGCCTTTGGAAGTGACGTCTTGGTTGGCATCCAAGATCAACACTTTGGATTTAGGCTTGTGTTGCTTGAAGTAATGCGCCACCTGGCTGGCACGCTCGTATGGGCCAGGAGGGCAGCGGTAGGGCGCTTCGGGGATGGTGATGGCATAGACGCCGCCGTCATCCATGGATTCGAGTTGCTTGCGCAGGGCCAGGGTTTCTGGGCCAGCTTTCCAAGCCTGCAAGATTTGGCCGGACGATTGCGCTTCTTTCAAACCCTCGATGGTGTTGAACATCAAGTCAATGCCAGGTGACATGACGAGTTTGTCGTACCGTATAGAGGGGCCACTCGCCAATGTGACAGTTTTCTTGGCAGGATCAACGCTGGCGACGTAATCGCGCACGATGTTGACGCCGTGCTTGCCAGAGAGTTTGTCGTAAGGTGTGGTGATGTCAGCCATGGTCTTGCTGCCGCCAATGACCAAGTTGGAAATGGGGCACGACACGAACTCACCGTTAGGTTCGATCAGCGTGACGTCAATCTTGTAATCAGACAACATACGCACATATTTCGCGGCGGTTGCGCCACCATAGCCACCACCTACCACTACCACACGTGCTTTTTCGGGCACACGCCCCACAGAGGCGCAACCGACCATGCTGCCGAGCGCGCCAAAAGAACCAATAGCCAATGAGGCTTGAACAAAACTGCGACGTTTCATGATGAATCCTTGATTAACGCTTGGTAGCAGCGTAGTAGTTGGCAATGGTGTTGATTTGGGCATCGGTCAAGCCCTTGGTGATTTGGTGCATCACAGTGGCAGGACGGGTGCCGTCTTTGAATGCTTTCATCTGCAGCACCATGTAGTCTTTGGGCATACCTACCAAGGATGGAATGGCAGAACCTTCGGTGGTTCGACCATCCGTGCCGTGGCAGTTTGCACACATGGCAGCTGTCGCGCGGTTGTGCAGTTGTGTCGCTTTGTCTTGCGCGTTCGCTGCAGCGCTCACGCATAGCATCAAGATGGAGGTGGCCAAGAGACGCACCGTGAGTGGGGATGTTGTTTTCATCGAGACCTCGTTGAACGGAGTAAATCAATCAGTGATGGGTAATATATCCAGAAAGGTAAAACGCCATCACGGGGTTTACCCAGTGATGGCGTTGGCCCTTGTCTTGAAAACTATACCGTATGAAATTGAAGTAGGCCGTTCGGTTTAGGGTTGCATCAGAGTAGGCGCACTGGCAGGAGGTGCATCCATCCAACGGTCGACCAAGCCCGCGCCCATCCACATGCCGATGAGGGCCATCCAAGCGGTGAGGGCAAAAATAGCGCCTCCAGTCACGCCCGCGCCCACTGCGCAGCCGCCTGCCAGCATGGCCCCAAACCCCATGAAGATGGCACCCACGATGTAACGTCGCATGGCATAACCGTCTTTGAAGCCTTCAAGCTTGAGTTCTTTGCCCACCCAAGCCGCAAAGAAAGAACCCAAGAACACACCTGGCAACAAACCAAAGTCAAACCCAATAGCGGGTGGGTTGGGTGCTAACACACGCATGAGCCATTCGGCCGATGGGCCGCTGAAGGTGATGCCTTGAATATGCACCACTTCAAAAGATGCCTTGGACACACTGTATGAGAACCACCAAGCCATGGCCACGCTCAATCCAGTGCCAATGCCACCTATCCACATCCAAGCACGTTGTGTGGTGCGTGTGGTGAAGTACAGCGCCGCCAAGAGCCAAACGCAGCCGATGATCAAGCCCGTGGTGTGGCTCAGTCCCAAAATGGCCAGCAGGTCACGGCTGCTGCCACCTTCCACGGTCCATAAATTGGTGATTTCTTGACGCAAGGGCGAAAGCGCACCTGACAGAGCGGATTGCGCCGTGACCGCAAAAATCAAACCTGACAACAAAGCGCGCAAGTTGCCGTTGGCAGATAAAACAAGCAATCGGCTCGCACAGCCGCGAGTCATGATCATGCCCGAACCAAACAGCAAGCCGCCGATCAGTGCGCCTGACAAGCTGCCGCGCGTGGCCAACTGGCGTGCTGTGCTGACATCAAGGTCGCCCATGACGATCAAACCTTGAATCGCGATGACGGCTGCAGAAAATGTGAGCAGCCACACTGAGAGCTTCTCACCGAACTGTCGGTGCCAAAACTCGACCACGGCAGCGCGTAAACAAAATTTAGAGCGTTGGGCGAAAAAGCCAAACATCAAGCCGATGATCAAGCCTCCAAAGGCTAAAACATAGGGTTCGCCATAGGCTTCGTTGAGTGTGGTGAGGTTCATATGATTTAGTCTACGCTTATATTTGCACTATGCTAAGTGCTCTGTCTTGCGTGAATCTTGATGCATATCAAGTACAAACCGCCTGCAGTTTCAGGAGAAGTGATTTTGAAAGTACCTTTTGTTCGTCGGCTCTGTATGGGCTTCCTGTTAGGTTGTGCAGGATGGTGGGTGGTCGCACACGCAGAAAAGCCTCTGCCCAATGTGGCGACGTCTAAGCCGTTGATGCAAGCCAAGCAAGTCGTGCCCAATGTGTATTTCGTGCAAGGTGTGTCCGAGTTAGGTTCTTCAGCCAATCAAAATTTCATCTCGAATGCAGGTTTTGTGGTGACGCCTGCTGGTGTGGTGGTGATTGATGCCTTGGGTTCGCCCGAGTTGGCACGCCGCTTGTTGGCTGAAATTGCCAAGGTCACCAATAAGCCCATTCATACCGTGGTGCTGACGCACTACCATGCAGACCATATTTATGGCTTGCAGGTGTTCAAAGACTTGGGCGCACGCATCGTGGCGCATGGCGCTGCGCGTGAGTACCTCACGTCTGACACTGCGCGTTTGCGATTGGAAGCTTCGCGCCAAGAACTTTGGCCATGGGTGGATGAGAAAACGCGTTTGGTGCCCGCTGATGATTGGTTGGTCGATGCGAAAACTTTGACCATCGGGGGGGTATGTTTTGATATTCAACCGGTGGGCCCTTCGCACACAGCAGAAGATTTGGTGGTGTATTTGCCTCAGCAAAAAGTGTTGTTTGCGGGTGATTTGGTGTTTCGCAACCGTATCCCGTTTGTTGGACAAGCCGATAGTCGTCACTGGATCGAGGCCATGCAGAGCTTGCTTAAGTTTGACACGTTGTGGGTGGTGCCAGGTCATGGCCCTATTTCCAATGACGCCAAAGGCGACATGACCCTCACACGTGACTACCTGTTGTATCTGCGAGAGGCGATGGGACGTGCCGCCAGAGACATGGAGCCCTTCGAAAGTGCCTACGCCAGCACAGACTGGTCAAAGTTCGAGAAAATGCCACTTTTCAAATCGGCCAACCGAATGAACGCTTACAACACCTATTTGCTGATGGAGCAAGAAGCCAAGTGATACACGCCGCTCGCTTTTCTAGACGACAAGCTTTGCAAACCCTGACCTTGTGCATGGCTGGTGCTGCCGCCCTGCATGCGTCGGCTGCTGCTGTGACTTTGCCTGCCGCAGAGTCTTTGGCGGTGTCGCTGGAGCAAGCGTTGAAAGTGAAACAGCCCTTGGTGGTGATGGTCAGCCTGCATGGCTGTGCGTTTTGCAAAGTGGTGCGTGAAAACTATTTGCAACCCTTGCGCGCATCAGGCTTGCAGGTAGTGCAAGTGGACATGCGCGACAACCGCGCCTTGGTTGATTTCGACGGAACTTCGCACACACATGATGCGTGGGTGCGCAAACAAGGCATCAAAATCGCGCCGACAGTTTTGTTCATCGGGGCACATGGTAAAGAGATCGCAACCCGTTTGACTGGCGCTTATCTGCCTGATTTTTATGGTGCGTATTTGGATGAGCAGTTGGTTGTGGCCCGACGTGTGGTGGCTGGTACATGATTCCTATCAAAACCGAATCAGCATGGCGCGGTACCTCAGACTGCCGTAATTGCAGCATTCGCGAGATGGTGTTGTTTGCTGATTTGAAAGAAGAGGACTTCAACCTCATCCATGCCCCGATTGACGATTTGGTTTATCAGCCAGGCCAGGCTTTGTATGAAGCATCAGACAAAGCGCTGGGTGTGTTCACACTGCGCAAAGGCATGGTTAAGCTGGTTCGGGTCACGGCAGACGGTCGTGAACGCGTGGTGCGTGTGTTGTTTGCGGGGGATGTGGTGGGGCTAGAGGCTTTGGCCACTGGTCGGTACGACAGCCAAGCCGTGGCGCTGAGTGAAGTGTCGTTGTGTCGCATTCCATTAGAGGTGATGCATCAGCTGGGTGCAAATAGTCCACGTTTGCATCGTAAATTGATGGAGAAGTGGCAAAGTGCCTTGAAGCTTGCCGATGATTGGTTGGCTGAGTTGAACTTTGGGACCGCGCGACAGCGCGTGCTGCATTTCATCCAAAAAATGCACGATGTTTCAGAAGATGGCACAGTCACTTTGTTTGGACGTGATGACATGGGTTCGATGATGGATTTGAAACTCGAAACCGTCAGTCGTGAAGTCACGGCTATGGTGCGTGCTGGCGTGATGACGCCACTCGACAAACTGGGACGGCATTACAAGGTGTTGGACCCACATCTATTGCAAGATAAGTAACGAGGAGACACCCCATGAAAAAGTTGTTTGTATTGTTTTTGTTCGCAACCACATGCATGGCTCATGCCCAGCAGCATCCACTGTTCAAAGATGCAGACCTCAAAGCAGGGGAAAAGCTCATTGCAGAAAATCAGTGCAATGAGTGCCACATCCGTCGCGTGGGTGGTGACGGTAGCGCGATCTATAAGCCAAAAGGTCGTATCAATACGGCAGGTGCGCTGCGCGGCATGGTGGAATATTGCAACACCGAACTCAACCTAGGCTTTTTCCCTGAAGACACCAACTCTGTTGCTGCTGTCCTGAACAAACAGCACTACAAGTTTCGCTGAGCTTACAGAAGAATTTGGCGTAAACCCGATGGTCTTACCATCAGAGATGATTTATATTAGCGCTTGTTGATATATTTAACTGATGTGGAAGGACTGTCTGTGAAAACACCAGATGGCATTCAATCGGGTCGCGTTCAAAAAGCGCCCGAAAATTTTCTGGACCGCGACGGCATTAGCACCGTTATTGCCGAGAGCAAAGCAGGTCGTCGTAACTTCATTCGCGGCGCATTTGCCGCTGCAGCCGCGGGGGCAGCAGCTCCTATGGCCTTGGCTCAGGGTAACCCTGTGCCGACTGAGGGCGGTGATCCCAATATCCTGAACCTGCCCGAACACGCCACTGGCTTGGGTCAAGGAGTTGCTGCCAATAACGGCTACGGCGTGCCTTCAAAGTTTGAGTCCAACGTGCAGCGTCGCCAAAGCCCAGGCTTGACGCAAACCACGCAAGCTTCGGTGTCGTTTGCGCCTTTGCAGTCGTTGTTCGGCATCGTCACACCGAGCGGTTTGCACTTTGAGCGTCACCACCAAGGCTGGTGGGACATTGACCCATCCAAACACCGCTTCATGGTCAACGGCATGGTGAAAACACCCAAGGTGTTCACCATGGACGAAATCATGCGTTTGCCGTCAGTGTCGCGTTTTCACTTCATCGAGTGTGGTGCGAACACCGCGGTTGAGTGGGGTAACGTGGCTGTGCCAACCGTGCAATACACACACGGCATGGTGTCGTGCAGCGAATTCACTGGCGTGCCTTTGATTACTTTGCTCGAAATTGCTGGCGCTGATTTGAAGAACGGCAAGTTCGTGTTGGCTGAAGGTGGCGACGGTTCATCGATGACCCGCACCATCCCCATGAGTCTCATCACATCAGGTGAGGTGTTGGTAGCTTATGGACAAAACGGCGAAATGCTCCGTCCCGAAAACGGTTACCCACTGCGTTTGATCGTGCCTGGCATCCAGGGTGTGAGCTGGGTTAAGTACCTGCGTCGCGTGGAAGTGGGAGACAAACCTTACGCAGCCAAAGACGAAGCTGTGCACTACATGGACTTGATGCCTGATGGTCAACACCGTCAATACACCAACATCCAAGAATGCAAGAGTGTGGTGACCACACCTTCTGGTGGCCAAGTGTTGCTGGACAAGGGCTTCTACAACATCACTGGCTTGGCTTGGTCGGGTCGTGGCAAGATTCAAAAAGTTGACGTGTCTGTCGATGGAGGTCGCAACTGGCGTCAAGCCCGTTTGGAAACCCCAGTGCTGAGCAAAGCTCTGACACGCTTCAACATCGATTGGGTGTGGGATGGCAAGCCCGCCATCATCCAAAGCCGAGCCACTGATGAGACTGGCTTTGTTCAACCCACTTACAAGCACCTGCGTGCTGCGCGTGGGACGCGTTCGATTTATCACAACAACGCCATCCAATCGTGGTTGGTGCAAGAAAACGGCGAGGTCAAGAATGTCCAAGTTTCGTAAAGTCGTTTTGACCACGGCGCTATTGGCTGCTGCTGGTTTTGCCAGCGCACAAAGTACTGCCTATCCAGGCGTGGGCCGTCCAGCCACTGCCAAAGAAGTCGCTGCATGGGACATCGATGTACGTCCTGACTTCAAAGGGCTGCCTGCTGGCTCGGGCTCAGTCGCTCAAGGTCAAGATTTGTGGGAAGCCAAATGCGCCCACTGTCATGGTGTGTTTGGTGAATCCAACGAAGTGTTCAGCCCATTGATTGGTGGCACAACCAACGACGACATCAAAACAGGCAACGTGGCCAATTTAAAGCGCCCTGATTTTCCTGGTCGTACCACGATCATGAAGGTCGCCACGGTTTCAACGCTGTGGGACTACATCAACCGCGCCATGCCTTGGACCGCACCCAAGTCACTCAAACCTGATGAGGTGTATGCCGTCACAGCTTACTTATTGAGCTTGGCCAATGTGGTGCCTGAAAACTTTGTCTTGACAGACAAAAACATTGCCGAGGTGCAAAAGCGCATGCCTAATCGCAATGGCATGACCACCAAGCACGGCATGTGGCCCGGCAAAGAGTTCAATGGCACAGGTAAGCCTGATACAGCCAATGTGGCTTGCATGAAAAACTGCGTACCTGAAGCCAAAGTGGCTTCCATGTTGCCCGACTACGCACGCAATGCACACGGCAACTTGGCTGAGCAAAACCGTTTGGTCGGCCAGCAGCACGGTGCCAACACAGCGGTGCCTGAAAATAAATCAGCCCCAGTGGGCGCAGCCGCTGCAGCACCTGCGGCAAAGCCTGCAGCGAAAGTGGCAGACCCAGCTTTGGCCTTGTTGGGTAAACACAATTGCACCGCATGTCACGCGCAAAACACCAAAGTGGTGGGCCCAAGCTTCAACGACATTGCCAAAAAGTATCCAGGCAAAGCGGATTATTTGGTTGGCAAGATCAAAGCAGGTGGTTCAGGTGTGTGGGGCCCAATCCCCATGCCCGCACAGTCTGCGCCCGAAGCAGATATCAAAACGATTGCTAACTGGCTTGCAGCCGGTGCGGCAAAATAACTCTCACGCATTTTTAGGAGCACTACATGCAAACACGTCGCGAGACCCTCAAGCACAGCGCCGCTGTGGCAGGCCTCTTGGCCTCTACTGGCCTGTTCCCTCAATACGCACAAGCGTTTGACAAAGCAGCCTTTGACGCCAAGAGCGTTGCAGAAGCTGTCAAAGCCATGGGTGGCGCAGCCCCCGTGGAAAGCAAAGACGTGACCATCACAGGTCCAGACATCGCTGAGAACGGCGCTGTGGTTCCCTTGGGCGTGAGCACCAGCTTGGGTAACGTCAAGCGTATGTTGTTGTTGGTCGAGAAAAACCCATCCGCTTTGATCGCCATGTTCAACGTGACACCAGAAGTGGAAGCCAACTTCTCCACGCGCGCCAAGATGGGCCAATCGTCTGACGTGTACGCGATCGCGATCACCAACGACGGCAAAGCTTTCTTCGCGAAGAAAGAAGTCAAAGTCACACTCGGCGGCTGCGGCGGCTAATTTAGAAATTTCAGGAGAAACAAAATGGCAGATCCAATGCGCATTCGCGCCCAAGCAGCTGGCGACAAAGCAACCATCCGTGTCTTGATGAGCCACGAAATGGAATCCGGTCAACGCAAAGACGGCACCGGCAAACTCATCCCCGCATGGCACATCCAAGACGTGACAGCCACATTGAATGGCAAAGTCGTCATGACCGCAGAATGGGGCCCCGCTGTGTCTAAGAACCCCTTCCTGCAGTTCACCATCAAAGGCGCTAAAGCTGGTGACAAAGTGGGCGTGACTTGGAAAGACAACAAGGGCGATACCCGCTCTGACGAAGCAACCGTTTCGTAATCATCAAGAACGCAGTGGAGACACGAATGAAGAATTTAGTCATTGCTTTAGGGCTCATCGGCATGTCTGCCGCTGCGTTCGCCCAAAAGTCGTCGACCGACAGCATCGCGGAATACCGCGCCATGCTGCAAGATGGCAACCCCGCCGAATTGTTTGAAGTCAAAGGTGAAGACCTTTGGAAGAAAAAACGCGGCCCCAAAAATGCATCGCTTGAAAAGTGTGACCTCGGCAAAGGCGCAGGCGTGGTCAAAGGCGCGTGGGTTGAATTGCCCCGTTACTTCTCTGACACAGGTCGTGTGCAAGACTTGGAATCACGTTTGCTCACCTGCATGCAAGAGCTGCAAGGCTTCAATGCTGCAGAAATTGCCAAAACACCGTTTGGCAAAGATGAACAAAACAATGTGACGGCATTGGCGACTTGGATTTCTGCGGAATCTAAGGGCATGAAATTCAATTTGCCTCAAAACCATGTGGAAGAGCGCAAGATGTACGAAGTGGGGCAGCGCTTGTTTTTCATGCGTGGCGGCACACATGACTTTGCCTGTGCCACATGCCACAGCCAAGACGACAAGCGTATCCGTCTGCAAGACTTGCCCAACTTGACTAAGAACCCAGGCGCTGGCAATGGTTTTGGCGCTTGGCCAGCGTACCGCGTGTCCAACGGCCAAATGTGGGGTGCTCAGTTACGCCTCAATGATTGTTACCGTCAACAACGTTTCCCTTACCCCTTGTTTGGCAGCGACGCCACCATCGCCTTGGGCGTGTACATGGGTGTGAACGGCAAAGGTGGCGAAGCCATCGCGCCCGCGATCAAACGATAAGGAC
>JACCDW011491979.1_pt1 | contig 16011 bp, 13 predicted proteins | sample 7449781 | NCBI WGS metagenome assembly JACCDW01 (sample SAMN15323449, study PRJNA562643) | freshwater metagenome | isolation source: river surface water | place: USA:Blue River Watershed | collected 2017-08-18
AGAAAAAATCTATCATGCTTTTATTTTAGGGATGCTTATTGGTTTAAAAGATAAGTATGAAGTTAAATCCAACCGTGAAAGTGGACTTGGTAGATATGATGTGATCCTGATCCCTAAAGATCCAAAAAAGCTTGGTGTAATTATGGAGTTTAAAAAAATCAGTCCCTTTAAAAAAATGGATTTGGAAACAGCCGCTATGTCTGCTCTTCAACAAATAGAGGATAAACAATACGATCAAGAATTGCTGAGCCTAGGTATCCGTCACATTTTGCATATAGGCTTAGCCTTCGAGGGTAAGCAAGTTCTTATTCGGCATAATTTTAAATCTTAATTTAAAATTGCATGGAACTTTCTATTGGGCTATAGTGCCATTTATCTAAAAAATTAAATACAAGGAGCAGCGTTTCCTCCCCTTCCTAAAGGTATCCACGCTGTCATATTGATGAAAGTGATCATTTTAGCAGGAGGCTTTGGAACTCGCCTCTCAGAAAAAACTGCACAGTTACCAAAATCCATGGTGGAAATAGGCGATAAGCCTATTTTATGGCATATCATGCACCATTATAGTCTCTACAACTTTTCTGAATTTATCATAGCTTTGGGATTTTTGGGTGATGTGATCAAATCTTATTTCCTTAATTATTACGCACTCAGTCACGATTTAACGATAGATCTTCAAAATAACATTACAAAAATTCATGAAAAAGCAATACCACCTTGGAAAATCCATCTAGTCGATACAGGTCTACATACACAAACAGGTGGAAGACTTAAGAGGTTAAAAGAATGGATAGGTCATGAAACATTTATGATGACTTATGGTGATGGTTTATCTAATGTCAACTTAGAAGAACTTTTATCTTTTCATAAAAATCATAAGAAACTAGCTACTGTAACAGCAGTGCACCCACCACCACGGTTTGGTGGGCTTGATTTAGAAGGAGATACAGTGACACTATTTTCAGAAAAACCACAAAAAGATTGGATCAATGGAGGTTTTTTTGTACTTGAGCCTGAAGTGTTAAATTTCATTGCAGATGATACTACCATGTGGGAAAAAGATCCTTTAGAAACTCTAGCAAAACAAAAAGAGCTCATAGCTTTTAAACATAGTGACTTTTGGCATCCAATGGATACATTAAGAGACCATCGCACTTTAGAAGCTCTTTGGCATGCACAAAAAGCCCCATGGTTAAAGCAGGATCGTTATGTCTCTCTTTTGGAAAAATAAGAAAGTCTTCATTACAGGAGCTAGTGGCTTTATTGGATCATGGTTATGTAGTCGCCTATTAAAATTAGGATCTTATATTGTTATTTTACTACCTGATCCTTACGAGCAAAGCGAGCTTATACGAAGTGGCCTCATCCACAAAGTGAAGGTTGTTCATGGACATCTAGAAGAAATTTTTCTTTTGCAAAAGATATTAAAAGATAATCAAATCGACACTGTTTTTCATTTAGGAGCTCAAACTCAGGTTAGAAAAGCCTTAATTAATCCTTTTGAAACTTTTGAAACCAACGTACGAGGCACTTATACACTTCTTGAAGCCTGTAGATTAAACTCTTCTTTAATCAAAAGAATTATTATTGCATCAAGTGATAAAAGCTACGGCAACCATCTAGCGCTTCCATTCACAGAAGAAACTCCCCTTCAAGCACGTTACCCTTATGATGTTTCAAAAGCTTGCACTGATATGATCTCTTTATCCTACTACCATACCTATCATCTACCTATTGCGATCACACGCTGCGGCAACGTCTATGGAGGTGGAGATTTCAACTGGGACAGACTTATTCCTGGAACTCTTCGCAACCTTTATCACAATAAACCACCTATTATCAGAAGTGACGGTCTACATCTTAGAGATTATGTATTTATCCAAGACATTATAAAAGGTTATCTTGCCATTGGAGAATATTTAGAAAGCGCTTCTTTACAAGGTGAGGTATTTAACCTGAGTACAAATCACCCAAGCTCCGTATTAGATATTGTTAACACCCTTGCCAAGTTTACTCATAAAGAGTATTTGACTCCTATTATTTTAAATCAAGCTGACAATGAAATCCCCCATCAATATTTAACTTCTTCTAAAGCCAAAAATATTTTATCTTGGACTCCTTCTTTCTCTCTTGAGGAAGGTCTTCATTTAACTACCAACTGGTACTTGGAATACATGCAAGTTGCAGAGTCTACACTATGCACTACATCATAACAGGAGCACATGGTTTTATAGGATCGCATCTTATATGTGAACTTCTAAAGCATCCTCATACAAGTATTATAGCTATTGTCAGAAAAGGGGCAAATCTGTGGCGGCTGCAATCATTTCTTAACCAGATTAACCTTATTCAATCTGATAGTTTCCAAGAAGAAAATCTTTTGAGTTTCTTAGACCCTTGTATCCCCGTAACTGTTTTTCATTTAGCGTGGGAAGGGGTGCAAGGCTCTTATCGCAATGATCTCATGCAACAGCGTAACCTAGCCCTTCTTAAAAACCTTTTACTTCAGATAAGACCATTATCCATCCAAACCATTATTGCCTTGGGTTCTCAAGCGGAATATGGAAGTAAAAACCACCCTATTCAAGAAGATGAAGAATTAAAACCTCTAACTTTGTATGGACAAGCCAAAATAGAAGTTTGCCGCTATTTACAAGATTATACTCTATCGCAACAAATCAACTGCATATGGTTAAGGCTTTTTTCTTCCTATGGACCTATGGATAATCCCGCCTGGCTTATTCCTTATGCTATTACTCAATTTTTACAAAATCAATCCCCTCTACTCACAGAAGGGATTCAAGTATGGGATTATCTTTATGTGCAAGATGTAGCTAACGCGCTTATTGCAAGCTCTTATTTAAAAGGTCATCACATCTTAAATTTAGGATCGGGATCTGAGATAGTAATAAAAGATCTTATCACAATTATTTATAAGCTTATTAAACCTACAGCTGATCTACACTTTGGTATGGCGCCTTTTAGATCTGATCAAATCATGTATCTTCAAGCAGATATGTCAAAATTTTTCCGTCTATCTAGCTGGCGTCCAGAAACTCTTTTAAAAAAAGGTTTAGAAAAAACGATAGAATTTTTCTCCTACCAGACTATTTAGCAATATATTAAAGTAAAAAAAGATGCCAAATAGTCGAGATACAAGCTGATAAAACGGCTGCGCAAGGAAGTGTACAAATCCAAGTAATAACAAGTCGTTTAATAATTTTTTTATTAACCTCATTGATGTTTTTAGCCGTACCTACTCCTCCAATGCTACCTACAATCATTTGAGAGGAACTAATAGGCATGCCAAAAAAACTAGCTGTTAAAATAACACAAGAGGCGCTTAGTTCAGCTGCGACACCTTGAGATGGAGAGAGTTTAGTTATTTTAAACCCTACTGTACGGATAATTCTGTAACCACCCGTTGCAGTGCCAAGTCCCATCACAAGAGCACATGCTATAATCACCCACCATGGAACATGAATAGAGGTTAATATTCCTGATGCAAAAAGTCCGAGAGTAATAACTCCCATGCTTTTTTGCGCATCATTAAGACCGTGAGAAAGAGCTACAAGGCCTCCTGAACCAATTTGAAGGTAACGAAAAACTTTCGCAGTAGATTCGTGGATGTCATCGTTAAAAAATTTATAGATGATTTTCATAAAGAGGTAGGCGGTTGCAAATCCAATGAAAGGTGACACTGCCATAGGAATTAAAACCTTATAAACAACCCCACTCCATTGAACTATTGATACCCCGCTAGTCTCTATAGCAGCACCTATTAACCCTCCAATTAAAGCATAAGAGGAGCTACTAGGTAACCCGTAGTACCAAGTTAAAAAGTTCCAACCTATAGCGCCTAGAAGCGCGCACAATATCATCACTTGTGTAGTTGCAGCTTCTTGAATAAGTCCTGTTGAAATTGTTTTAGCTACACCACCAATTTGAGTAGCACCCAAGGTATTTAATATAGCAGCAAAAATAATAGCTGCCATAGGTGCAATAGCCTTAGTTGCAATCATTGTTGAAACAACGTTTGCTGCATCATGAAAACCATTTGTGTAATCAAACAGCAATCCTAAAACGACAATAAGAATAGCAATTTCTAAATATCCCATAATTTCTTCATAACGACATTCAAAAAATTTAAGCAAGCTTATTTGTATTTATCCGAACCATCTATTTTAATCCAGGTAAGCTCATGCTTATTGTGAAACAGATGAACAATTTTTGAACCCTTTATTTGAGAAAACTTTTCTATAGAAGAAATAGAAACTCCTTCTTGGAATTTTAATGTACAGATAAAATTCTTACACATACCAGACCCTAACCATAGGGAGATATACTCATAGAGTTTATCCGGGTAACAAATTAGATCGCTAAAAAGCCAGTCAATACTCCCTACAACCTCAGGTGTTAATTTAAAAGCGTCTCCTTTTACAAATGTAAGATTAGGAAACTTGTTTAAAGACTCGTCCAAAGAAGATCTATCACAACTTTTTAGCTCTGCACCTAGAGAGGCTAATACATAAGACCAACTCCCTGGAGCAGCTCCTATCTCTAAACACTTATCTCCTTTTTGAGGAGTTTCCCCTGCATACATCAGAGCTTCATAAAGTTTTAAATAGGCCCTAGATGGTGGGACTTTTGTTTCTTGAAACTCTATAACTCCATGAGGAAACGGTGAGGTGGTCTCTTTTGCAACAAGCATTGTATTTTGATCAAGTAGCGTCCATGCCCCAATTGATCTTTGAGGCAAAATTGCAGGAAATATTAACGGTAAAGACGGGAGCTTAGCTAGCTCCTCTTGAATAAAAAGACCTCTACGGTTGAGCTTACTTGGATAAAATGCCCAATATTTTCCTAGAGCTTTTAATTTTCTTGCTCCATCTTGAATAGAGCTAATAGAGATAGTCTCTATGTTTTTCCATCCATTTTGTTTAAAGTAAATCTCTTTAAATGGCTTGGTAGATAAAACCAGCTGATCAAAAACTTCTGCTTTAGGATCCTTTAACTCGTTTAATAATCTATCTAAAAGACCGTCTTTAGCAACATAGGCTGATTGAAACATATTAAAACCCGTGTTTTGCAAAGTATCCGTAACAAAGGAGCGCTGTAGCTGCCGATACGTTCAAACTCTCTACATAATTAGAACCAGCGATTGTAATCCAAGATTGCAACTGTTTATCTAATTCTTTTCCAATCCCGTGAGACTCTGATCCCATAACAATCATAGATTTTGGAGCAAAAGCAACGCTTTGCAAAGGTTGTCCTTTATGAGAAGATGTCCCGTAAAGAGAAAATCCCTCTTTTTTTAATTTTGTAAAAAAATTCTGAGGATTTTCTATGTAGACAACTTTTACATGCTCAGCACCACCTTGTGCAATACGACAGCAAGAAGGAGTTAAACGAATAGGATGATCTAAAAATAGATAAGTTACTCCAAAATGAGCAAGAGTTCTTAAAATAGCCCCTAAATTATGCGGGTTATCTACCTCGTTAAGATAAATAGATAACACTTTCTTCTTGTTTTTTGTCTCTTCAAAAAAACAATCCAAAGTAGAACTTGCAATAGGGTTTGCAAAACAACACACCCCTTCATGATGAGTAGAATCAGTTAATTTTTCTAAATCCTTTTCTTCAACAATATGGTAGGGTTTTTTGTTTTCAGCGCACCATTTAAGAAGATTTTTAATCGAAGCCATTTTGTTTTTTAAACAATAAACCCTCTGAATCTCTTCTTTTCTATGAGTAAAAATTTGTAAAACAGCATGAACCCCATAATAAGGGATCGTTAAATCTTTTTTCACAATAAGCCTTAGTAGTTTTCTAAAAAGAATAAAGAAACCCTATTTAAAAAAACAGTTTCTAATAAAGATTTAACTAGAACGTGGCACCCATACTTAATCTAAGTCCCCAATACTTATAGTCTTGTTTAGGAAGTGTTAAAATAGCTCCATTTGGAAGTGCAGCTTTTAACGCACCATCAACAGCCATTGTGAGGTAAGGAACCAGGTTAATTTCAGCTTTAGCTTTTTTCCCTTTGGGTCCTATATAGAATCTAAATGGCGTTTCAAGTAAGTAACCCGGTTCTTTTTTTAAATCAAACCGAACACCTTGTAGATAGGGTGTTTTTAATCTTTCATTAATCGTTGGCTTCCATTCAATCAAAAAACCAAATCCAAAAGAAGGATTGATTCTAAAATCAATGATAGCACCTAGTGGTACGTAATAATTATAGTAATGATATTTTTCTCCTGTAATCACTAGATCTGGTCTTAAATACTGAATCACTTGAGAATAACCAAGTCCTGAAAAAGCTGTCATAGTCATTTTATAAAAATTCCACATAGGAAGGCTATATCCAAAACGAACCTGTCCATCTAAATCATGGATATAGCGGCTCATGCGCATCTCTGAATCGCAATCCCCCATCATCCAATCAGCAAAGAAGCCTCCATAAAATGAGCAAAAAGGTCTATATTCTAGCCCAAAAGATCCTCCGTGGAAGACGCCTCTATAGATAGCTAAGCTTTCCACCTGGAATTTAATCCTTGCAACCTGAGGAGCTACATAAACTCTAAAATCCGTATAATCAGCAGGACTACAGTTACAAAAGTACATAGCATGAAGGGATCTTGTCATAAAACATCCTAATGCTAAAAAACTACTAGTGGTTGTCATGATAATTTTCTTTATGTTCACCATATAGCCACTTCATACCTTATGCCAAACTCATAAGCTCTTTGTCTTGGCATTCCAATTGTTGCATTAGTTTGACACGTGCAGTCACAAGCAAGTTTTGCACTACCGTAATAATAAGTTCGATAAAAAGGGATAAGTCGATACTGAACGCACCTAAACCTTGGCTGGGGATAAGAAAATTGAAAAGGCAGTTCAACGCTATGCATATGGTGTTCTTTGAGTTCAAATCGAATATTTTTAAAGCGACCAAGCCTTGAATAAGAGTCCACTTCAGAACTATATTGATAATCAAACCCAAAGCTAAATGTCGATGAAGGATGATAAGTCATTACAACACCTACAGGAACATTAATATCTGTATAAGCTAAATGGTTACATGCATCTTTAGAATGATCTCTTTTAAAATCAGCTATATCTATACCAAGCCCAAAGTAAGGGCTGCAAAGAAGAGTTTTTCCAAATGTATAACCAAGACGAGCTTGCATATTCATGATTTCTGTAGCCCTTTTGCAAGGTCCATCAAAAATACTGCCGAACATATAATAAAATCTATAGCCTACATAGATATTTGTCGGACGGCGATAGTCTATACCACAAGAAGGGCCAATTAAATACCCCGAAAACTTATCATCATCTGCTGACCAGATAAGTCTAGAGCCGCGAACGCCTACATAGACGCCAGAGCTAATAACAGGATAATCTTCAGCGCATAGCACATACTGAGTAACTAAACTGTACAACAAAAAAATAGGCAATAAAAAATGATTCATATTCATAACCAGACAATACTTAATTACTTTAGTTTTGGCAACTACATCCTTGATCCTCACACTGAGGTTTACTATTAAACTGGTTCACAAGCTCTGTACAAAACAAATTAAATTTATAAGGAGAGTAAATACACCCCTCTCTTGAAAAAAAACAAGCCGGCTGCTGAAGTGATAAAGTTGTTCCTGAGTCAACCATATTATCCCATTCTATTCCTGTTGTTTTATTGACATCGAATGGTCCATATTTATATACCCAACTACCGTTGTTATAAAACATAGCTCTAGCAGAGCGCATAATCATTGCTAAGTTAGTATTAGAAAAAGTTTCTAAAAGATTAAATCCCTTTTGATTAGCCTGTGAAATAACTGAATATGGCTCTTTTTGTATCTGATGTGCATATAGATACGAGCCGTAATAACCATTGAAATCTTCACTAATACTTTCATTGTTTCTTGAAGGAAAACCTCCTACAGGAGGGAGCCCCTTTGAACTACTTAACCCTTCCCATTGATTTCCGTAACGATAAAAAGGTAGTTTGTGCATATCATCTACTGCAGGATTAGCGTAATCTCTCCATAGCATATCGACAAACTGTTTCATAGTACCTGTAAAAGAACTAGCGTTAGTTTGGCTAGATGCAATCCAAGCGCTGTTATTAAATAATCTATCTAAATCTACTGCAATAGCCGCTGAGCCTAAGAAATATCCATATTGTCGATTATGACCTGTATACACAGCATTACCAGAATCTTCAACTCCACCTGTAGAAGAGCTAGTCCCTTGAACAGCAACTATGCCTTTACCTAAATGATCTCCGGCAAAATAGTTAGGGACACTTTGTCCTTTAAACTGTCTTGAAACAAGCCACGTTTCTAAAAGGTCTTCAATTGTATCTAAAAGAGGTTGTACTCTTGATGTAACACTAGCTGGTGGAATGTAACTTGGAGCGTAAGGAGGCAAATGCTTTGCTTGTGCTAATAATACATAAGTCGCATATTTTGCTGTCATAGCTAGCTGAAATAAGATCTTCCCTTGTGTATAAACACTTGGATTGTAATTTGGCAAATCAGAAGCTAAAACTTTATTAAGCTGACAAAGTAAATTTGTTTTATCAGAACCTGTAAGCCTTGACCAAAAATCATCTGGTAGAAATCGAGGAGCCCATAGGGGTAAAGCCTGTCCTTTATATTGTAGAAGAAAGCTTCCAGGAGAATTTGCTATATTTCCTTCTACATAGTTGATATCACCTTTAATTGGATCCTTATTTGTGGCATTACCTATGATATTAAATCCATCTGCAAGTGTTTGAAACCCCGGAAAATTAAATAAAGGCAACTTGGCACTAGAGGTAGGAAATGTATTTACAATATCAAAAGTGCTTGCATAAAACTGATAAGACCCATCTGAATTGAATTCAAGCTCACTCGATAATACAACTTCTGACCTATGCTGATCAAACATAGTTTCCATAGCAGTAGCTGATGGTGCAATCCCCAAAATAGGTGTAGAAACACCATTTGGAAAACCACTTTGATAACTTTGGATATCGGCTCCATAGTATTTTGCAATAAGCATGTTAACAAGTGTAACAAAAGAATTTGTCCCTATGTCGAAAACTTCCTCGCCTCTTGACTGTTTATCAATCAACTGATTGTACCAACAATTTGCTGTATGAAAATTATACAAAGCTAAAAGCGGGATAAGTAATGAATTAGTTGGGCATGATGATAAAAACACACCATTTTCTTGATTAAAAATAATTTGAGCTCCAACGCTTTGTGTCCAAGCGTAAGGCCATAGCATGAACATCGATAAAGGTGTCGCAGGAAGCGACTGCATTTGAGTAGCTAGTTGCCAATCAGGCGGCGTTCTAACTCGTAAGGCATTAGGTTGCGCTAGAGGGTTATTTACTTGCATAGCGACTGTACGTAAATATCCTTCAAAAGGACTCAAAGATGTAAGTGTTAACTTTGTTGGCAAGCCTTCTTTAGTTAAAGAATAACCAAGCTCAAACTGCATAGGACTAGTTCCAAGCTCCGACTGAGCATAAATAATCCAAGTTTGTCTTTGAATAGGATCTGTATCAGGGTTATCTAAAACGAATTTAAATTTTGTTCCATAAGGCAAAGTCATAGGATTACCACTAGTTGGTAATGTAATAGCAACACCATCTATATACAAAGCTGATAAAACACCTTGTCCAAAAACTAAATAAGGGGTCACTTCTTCGTAGCGAATATCATGGTAAGCGCTTAAGGGGAAATTGATATTTTTCATAAATTGCACAGGAGTCACCTCGTAGGTAACTTGACATACTGAGAATGTTTCAGACTCCTCTAAATCCACAAAAACATCACTTACAGTCTCTAAAAAACTAAATGTAATAGAATTAGGATCGCTAGGTTCTACGATATTACGATTAGGTTCAATATTAGCGCTTTGATCACCTGCATAGACATAAGAAGGTAAGGAAAGACGAGTCCCGAAGGGTACACCTCCCACAGTAGTTGCACATTCACTTACATTAAAAACACCTACTCTACATGGGTGTCTTTCTGTTGCATAATCTCCGAAATTTAACTGAAGAGTTTGGAAGTCATTTGTCCTTAAAGTTTCACCTGAAAATTCAAATGGATAATGACTTGCATCTTGTAAACTAATATTATTATTTGTAACTGTACCAAAATCTTCTAAAGAAATCTGATTATTAAATGTAGAACCCATCAAATTGACAATAAGGCTACATCCAACAAGATAAGGAATATGTCTATACTGCATAGAAAACCAATCTCTCAAAAAATGATTCAAAAAAAAGACTGTATAAAAACTTGTATTAATGAATCAATGATTGATTGATTGTTAAGATAGGAATTCTATGCAAAGAGAGCTCTACCCACTTTTGTAGTTCAGCTTAAGTGTCAAATTAAATTGATTTATTTTCATTAAAAGCTTAGACTGTGCGATCTTATTTTTTATTTAAAAACTAAAGGTATCTAATGAGTGTTAATATACCAAGGCATTATCGACCTTGGCAGGCCGAATACAAAACTTTACAAGCTTATCAAGAGGCTCTAGAAGATAACAGTCAAATACCAACAACATTTAAAGAAATAGCAAGTTGGATTCCAAGAACTACTATTTCATATTCAGAAATCCAGCCTTTATGGGCAAGAATTCAACAAAAAATAAACCAATTACAAAAGAAAATCTTTCCTGAAAAACCTCAACTACTTGCACTAAATTTAATTAATCGCCTTGAACCTCCTTCAATGAATTCGCCTGTTTCCCCTTTGATCTCAGCGCTTAACTTAGACCCCCCTCTATGTCGCACCTCTCTTGTTGATCGTCTACCAAAAATCGACTCTTCTGGTTACGATGATTTAACAATACCAAAAAATTTCGTTGAGTGTGAAGCTCAAAATTGTCGTTTAGAAGAACGTATTAATCGCATTAATCAAGCCCTTAATTTTTTAACTGAACCACTTGCGCACTTCGCTTGTTTCGGTTTCAATAACCCTTGGATGCAATCATGCTCTATGACTATACCATCACAAACTCGTAAGTTTTCAAAATATGCTTATCACCATGAAATAAACCTAAAAATCGTTCCGTCTCCTGGTTCTTTTTCTTCTATACATCAATGCACACTAAAGGACACTTCAACAAGCAATCGTTTTATTGTTAAATGTCCTAATGAGGAATCAAAAAAAAACAATATCGTCTTTCGAGAAAGCAGCCTCTTAATGCTCTTTAATCACCCTAATATCATTCCATGTGTTGCCATCAATTCTAATGGTTTATATTTCCCATCTGGCACTCCTTTGGAAACTCGTTTATTAACTCAGAAAACGACACCTCATCAACTGAAAAACTATATTCTTCAAATAGCTACAGGCCTTAATTATTTACATGAACGAGGTTTCACACATAACGATGTCAAACTAGATAATATTGTTATTTTTAATAATCAAGCTTGTTTAATTGACTTTGGTTTCACATGCAAAACAGATATTAAATCCCTCCAAGGAGGTGCTATAGGTTATTTTGCGCCTGAATTATTCATTAAAACTACTTCTTCTACAAATACCATTTCTAATAAAAGAGACTCTTGGGCTTTAGGAGTGCTATTTCTTCACACTATCGTTCACGGACGAATCTTTTTGATAAAAGATCAATCAGAACCTTCTGTAAAAGAATTCCTTAAAACTCATTTAGATAAACCCTTCCCCCTTGATTATTTCGAAAAAATAAATAGTCCACACCACGTGAACGCTTTAAACAGTCTAGATCCTCAAGGTCACTTTAGAAAAATCGTTGCTAAATGTTTGCATGGAAATCCACTACATCGACTATCTATGCCAGAACTCATTGAAGAACTTAAAGACGTTTATCCAAGCGACTAAGATCTACTTTTGTTTCACAGTCCTTTGAAAGCTGGGATAACTGCCCCTTGATATTTTTCTAAGATAAAAGCCTTCATCTTTTCTGATGTCATAGCTTTTTTTAAAGCTCTAAGCTCTGGTCTATTTTCATCTCCCGAGCGAATGACTAAAATATTCACATAAGGAGAATCTTTGCCTTCTAGAACAAGAGCGTCTTTTTGAGGAGAAAGTTTTGCTTCTAAAGCGTAATTTGTGTTGATTACAGCAGCATCTACATCTTGTAATGCACGAGCAGTCATCGCGGCATCCACTTCGATAAACTGAAGCTGCTTAGGGTTTTTTACAATATTCAAAACAGTAGCTTGTAGGTTATTTGGATGATCTAGTTCGATTAGACCCTCTTTTTGAAAAAGAAAAAGAGCTCTTGCTTCATTTGTAGGATCATTAGGAATAGCTATCTTAGCCTGGTTTTTAAGTTCTTTCAAATCATGAATTTTTACAGAATAAATCCCCATGGGCTCAAGCTCAATACTAGCAAAATCTATAATAGGATATTTAAATTCTTTCACTTGCTCTTGCATAAAAGGGGTATGCTGAAAAAAATTAGCATCAATTTCTTTATCCGCTAAAGCTCTATTAGGCATGTTATAATCATCTGTCTCAATAATAATTAAATTAATCCCCTGTTCTTTAAGCTCTGGTTTAACAAACTCTAACATCTGAGCGTGTGGAACAGCACTTGCTGCTACCTTTAAACCTGGCTTGGATGAACATCCGACTAAAGCTAAAATTGCAATAACAAAGCAAAGCCATTTAATCATAACGAATTTTCCCTCTTTTTTTAGAGATATAATTAGATAAAAATGCCCCCAATCCTTGAACTAGCTGCACAAGCAAAATTAATAAAACAACTGTGACAACCATAATAAATGTATTAAATCTATTGTAACCATATTGTACAGCCACTTGACCTAAACCACCTCCACCAACAAGACCTGCCATAGCACTATACCCAATAAGATTAATCACTGTTAAAGTGATTGTAGAAACGATAGAAGGTAGAGCTTCTGGAAGCAAAACTTTTGTAATAATCTGCCAAGTATTGGATCCCATCACAATAGAGGCTTCTAAAAGATGATGGTCTATTTCTCGTAAATTAGTTTCAATAAGCCTTGCTACAAAAGGTGCGGCTGCAAGTGTTAAAGGAACTATTGCGGCTGTTGTTCCAAGACTTGTTCCAACGATCCATCTTGTAAAAGGTATAAGAGCTACCATCAAAATAGCAAAAGGAAAAGAACGACCTACATTTACAATTGTTTCTAGAATTTTATAGCAAATTGGGCTTGGTTTAATATGACCCCTACCTGTAATTGTTAAAATAACCCCTAAAGGGATCCCTACAATACTAGCAAACAAGGTAGACATAAAAACCATGTAAAAAGTATTCCATAATTGAAGCGGAATAAGATTAAGCGCTAAATCAAATGAATTAGACATTTTTTACAACCTCATAATGAACAGCTTTTTCTTCAAAATAGCTAAGAGTTTTATCTATCTCTTCTTTAGATCCTGTTAAAGCTATCACCAAAGTACCAAGTGTAAGATTTTGCAACCGATCCACCCAACCAAGTAAGATGTTTGCATGGACATCAAACCTTTTGACAATTTCTGAAATAATAGGTTCTCCTGCTGCATTTCCTTTAAACCTTAATCTTAAAAGCATTCTATTTGGATCATGGAAAAATTCAGACGGGATTTCATGTGATGCGTTTTGCAAAAAATTCTTCGTCGTTACATGCTGAGGATCGGCAAAAACACTGGCTACTAACCCTTCTTCAACGATGCTCCCCTTTTCTATCACAGCAACCTTATTACAAAGGTATTTTACAACGTCCATCTCATGGGTAATTAAAACAATTGTCACTCCAAGCTGCTCATTAACTTTTTTTAAAAGCGATAAAATTTCCTTTGTTGTTTTAGGATCTAAAGCAGATGTTGCCTCATCACATAAAAGAACTTGAGGTTCATTTGCTAAGGCTCTAGCTATACCTACCCTTTGTTTTTCTCCACCGCTAAGCTGAGAAGGATAATTATCTTTTTTGTTTCGTAGTCCTACAAGATCTAGGAGCTCAAGTGTCCGTTTTTCTCTTTTCTCCTTAGAGATATCGGTAATTTCTAAGGGATATTCAATATTTTCAAAAACCGTACGAGAGCTAAGTAAATTAAAATGTTGAAAAATCATTCCAATATTTTTACGGAAATCCCTTAAAGAATGTTTATTTAATAGACTTATATCTTGATCTTTAAAAAACACACGCCCTAAGCTTGGTGTCAACAAACCTGCAAGGCAACGAATCAAGGTAGACTTGCCTGCTCCACTTAAACCGATAATGCCATAAATATCTTGTTTATCTATAGTAAGAGATACCTCTTTTAAAGCAAAAACACTTTGGTCTGCTTGACTGTAATACTTGGAAATTTTTTGTACTTTAAAAAGGGTATTTTGCATTCTAGAAGTCCTTTACATGGAAAGAAAAAAGAATAAAGGGTTTTTCAACATCTTGCAACCAATATTTATGACATCTAAAAATACATGTCAAAAACTGTCAATTTTTAATTAAAAACCAAATATTTTTGTATTTAATCAATTAAGCTTATCGGGATTAAATATATAGGTTTTTATGAAAGCTAGACTTGAAGGCTATTCTTTTCAGTCCACTGCCGCAAGATTTTATGCTTTTACTTTAGAATTAACTCGAATCTGCCATTTAATTTGAGAAACAATCCTGATTCTATCTAATGGATCAAGTAAAGGCATCATTTTTAAAGCGTCCTTAATACATCCTGCATTTAGTGCCTTAATAGCAATTGCTTTCAGAGTCTTTAATTTGCTTGTTTTATCTAAAACAGCTTTAGCAAAATCTAAAGCTTCATCAAATTCCCCTTTTTTAGCTAGTAGTTTACTATAACCAGATTGCCACGTTGAAATGTTTATCTTTAATTGAGGTATTAACTCATTTTCTAATTTTTTATAGATAATACGTCTTACTAATGGTTCAAATGCCCTATCATACCACTGAGGTATCTCCTGATGTTTAATAGTTGTTAAACAACGACCCCAGAATCCTTCTAAAAATACTTTTTTAGGATCTGTTTCAAAACGATAACTAGAAGCTTCTCTGTCTAATATTTTCATAGAGCACTGTTTTGCTTTGTCTTCCCATAATTTTCTCATGCATTGATTAGTTGAAGGGCATGTTACTTCTAATATGCTTTGAGAAAGTTCAGAAAACCGTACCTTCATGTTATGTGGGATATTTAAATCCAAAGGAATATGATAGTTCTCGTCATGCATTTGAAGTCCTAATCTTTTAGGGCCTATTTTGGCTTCATGTACATAAGGAACATCAAAAAGTGGTGAAGCAACAGAAACCACTCTAACTCCTTTTTCTAAAATAGAAGTTACATCGTCTGCGTACCCAAACATCCACTCATGCTTAACTCCTTCAGAAAGAGGATATAATCCGATAGAGCTATTGAGTGTAACACCCAAATCATGAGGAAAAAGCACGACACTCAACTCTTGAATAGATTCATCTGCTTTAAGGCTTTCAATAGGTTTCATGTATCGTTCAAGAACCTTTGTATTGTTATATATTCCAGCTTCTATTGAATACTCTTCATCAGATTGTACGCTATATACAATCACTGATCGCGCTACAGGGCTTTCTATTTGAGCAATGTGATCAAGTAACTCTTCCTTAAGGGTGCCTAACTCTGACTGAGTTTTTATAGATTGTACAAGTTGATTATTACCTATCGCTTTAAAAGGTTGTTGATTAGCTGCTACTAAAAACTGTGCGTTAGCCTCTCTGTCTTCTCTACTTAAAACATGTATTTGCAAACCTGATATGCCTTTACTTTGCAGCTCTCTATAAGCTTCTGCTACAGTGTGAATGCAACATAGCTGCTCCTCATTAAGTTTATTATCGAAAAAAGCAATGATAGAGAGATATGAAAACTCCAGAAAATAATTATTGCAATAAGAAAACCAATCTTCTTGAAGTAAAGCATCTAAAAACTTTTGATAATTATCACTAAATCTATCATCTTGTATAATTTCAGTAAGCTTTTCATAAACAACTTCCTTCTC
>JACCDW010674475.1_pt1 | contig 16003 bp, 12 predicted proteins | sample 7449781 | NCBI WGS metagenome assembly JACCDW01 (sample SAMN15323449, study PRJNA562643) | freshwater metagenome | isolation source: river surface water | place: USA:Blue River Watershed | collected 2017-08-18
AACTATTTTGCTATTCAAGAAATTTCGACCGATGAGGCTATCTTGCCTTATCGTGGTGGTACTGACTGGGGCGATAATGGTATTTACATTGCCATGCACCAACACACCTACCAAAGTACTGACCCAAACATCAGAAATACTTGGAATTTCATCCTACAAGGTATGTCTCGTGCCATCACGGCCATGAACACACTTCCAACCCTTAATGATGCCAATGCTAAAGTTTATTTAGCCGAAGCTCGCGGAATGCGTGCGTACTATTCAATGCTTACGCTCGATTTATTTGGTTTAGTTTTCGTAAAAGAAGACATTGGCGAAACTTCAAAAATTCTTCGTGGAGAAGAAGCATTCCAATACATTAAAAACGAGTTTTTGGCGGTTGAACCAAACTTAGATGCAACGGTTGGCCCAGGTCGTTTATCGAAAGGTGCCGTATGGGGTTTATTAGCTCGTTTATACCTCAATGCTGCGGTTTATCGTGATGTTTACGGAACGCCTACTTTCAAAGCCGATGAAATGGATAAAGTAACTGAATATTGTGATAAAATCATTAACTCTGGTACTTACAAATTGTCTCCAGATTATTTCTCAATTTTTGGTTCAGACAACCATACGAACCCAGAGTTGATTTTTGCAGTTGACCAAAGAGCAGAGTTAAACGGACACAACCGTATGGCGTATTTCTCGCTATCAGGTGACCAATTCCCGATTCCAGCTTATCCAAATGCGAATGGTACTGATGGCCCTGCTATCACGCCTGATTTTTACCGTACTTGGACAGACCACTACGCTCCAAAAGACCCAGCAGGCGTTGACCCTCGTTTCTATAAACAAAATCTTTCGGCCTACTCAAATCCAGCTGATACTTGTGTAGCTGAAGCTAACTTTAACATCAATCGTGGTATTCTAAGAGGCCAACAATACGGTTTAATTAGAAAAAATGGTGTATTCTTAAAGTGTCCAGATGGTAAATTTAAAGTGGGTAAACTCTTTAACGATACCCGTAACCGCCCAACGGTACCAGTAAACTTCACCGAAAAAGTTGACTTTACAACCGCAGGAAGCGATTACAGCACAGGCTATCGTGTTGAAAAGTATGAATTCAGTAAGAAATCGGTTAGTGGACGTAACTTCGGAGAAGCCGACATCGTAATTGTTCGCTTGGCAGATATTTACCTGATGCGTGCTGAAGCTAAACTTCGTAAAAGCAATGATGCAGCAGGTGCCTTGGCCGATGTAAATATCGTTCGTGCTGCACGTACAACCCCTCCCCCTGCTCTCACATCTATGTCGCTCGATATTTTATTTAGAGAGCGTGGCTTTGAGTTTTACTGGGAAATGCTTCGCCGTACGGACATGATTCGCTTCGGAAAATATGAAGGAACTTGGACCGAGAAAACCAACACGGATAAACTCAAACGTATCTTCCCGATTCCACAAACAGCTATTGATGGTGCCTCAAACCTTCCTGGCTATTTGAAACAAAATCAAGGATATTGATTTTAGTAGAATGTATAATTAATAATTATAAAGCGTTCATTATTAGTTGATTAAGCGATGATAAATAAAATTCGAATTTTATTTATCATCGCTTTTTATCAAATTTCTTTTTTGCAACGATTTCAAACGTTTGCGTAAAATTTATTTGAAATGTTATAGATTTTATTACTTTATTGCATAAGATTTAGTTTAAATGTCTGTATCGAAAGTCAGATATTTTTATTAAGTTTCAAAAAGCCGAAAAATTCATTAGACAATTCAAAAAATAATAGAAATGAACTTCACTGAAAAAGAAATTTCGCCCCTCGCAAGCATCGAAGAATGGGAAGATGATTTGCTCGAAAGATACCCAGAGCCTAAAAACGCTGAAACTAAGAAAAAGAAAGAAGAATACCGTAACTATACTGATTCGGAGCGTGTAAATACCGTTAGAGAATTCTACCGTTTGAATCATACGTATCAAACTTACGATTTTGTTATTCAGAAAGAAAAAGAGTTCTTGAAGTTCGACAAACGTGAAATGTCGGTTTGGGATGCCATTGATTTCTTAAATACATTGGTTGATGATTCTGACCCAGATACAAACCTCGACCAGTTTCAACACCTACTTCAAACATCAGAGGCTATCAGAGCCGACGGCCACCCAGATTGGTTCGTTCTGATGGGCTTTATGCACGATTTAGGCAAGGTTCTTTGCTTATTCGGCGAGCCACAATGGGCAGTTGTAGGCGATACCTTCCCTGTGGGTTGTAAACACTCTGATAAAATTGTTTATCCTGAGTTTTTTGAGGCAAACCCAGACTCAAAAGACGAGCGTTACAACACAAAATACGGTATCTATTCACCAAATTGTGGACTTGAAAACGTAAAAATGTCTTGGGGACACGACGAGTATCTTTACCAAATGATGAAAAATTATTTGCCAGAAGAAGCTCTCTACCCAATTCGTTACCACTCATTCTATCCACAACACCGTGATGATGCTTACAGCCATTTGATGTCGGCTCATGACTACAAAATGTTTAAGTGGGTAGATAAATTCAATCCCTATGATTTGTATTCAAAAGTTCCAGTACCACCAAATGCAAAAGAACTTCGCCCATATTACGAAGATTTAGTAGCTAAATACTTACCTGCTACTTTGAAATTCTAATAAGGAGTCCACGGTCAATAGTCCACAAGTCCACAGTAGTTTAACTCACTTTATTATTAAGGTTTTAGACAAAAAATGACAATTATATCTGACCGTTTTGAGAACATAAAAAAAGGGAAAATCTTTCGATTTTCCCTTTTTTTATGTTCTATATGGACTATTGACTATCAACTGTGGACTAATCAATATTCCCACAAATTGTGTTCAAACTCCATCAATTCATGTTCTAATTGCTCAGATTTCAACAAACCTTCACGTGGCGATTTATAAATGTCATCTAAGAAATTATCCAAAGCATTCGATTTTTTGATAATTTTTCCGTGGAACAAACGCAATTCAAACGCATCTGCTAAGTTTTTGTGCGATGCCACATTTGCAGCATTATACCAGATACACTTAGGATTACTACGGAAATAACGCTCTAATTCTTTGTATTTGAATACACAAATCGGGCGGTCGAAACCGAGAGTTGTTTGGTCAGCTGGAATGATTAATTTCAATGTAAGAATATCAAAATACTGACGTGAACGTTGTTTGTCAAAAATCCAATCTTCTTTCAACTCTAAGGTTGTCAATTGCGTCGGAAAAATCTCAACACCCGAACCTGGGTCAGCGGCCGCAGGAGCTGCACCACCAGCAGCAGGTTTAGCAGCACCGCCACTGTCTCCGCCCCAGCCATCGTCACCACCAGCCGAAAAACCAGCAGCTTTTTCTTCTTCCGATAAACCACCGCCTTCTCCTTTCAATAATAAACGCTCATTGAATTGGTCGAGTGTAAGCTTCGTTGTCAAAGAATCATTATCATAGGCTTCAATCAAACCAGCTTTTACGGCATCAATCAAGTGTCTCGTAATTTCACTTCCTTTCGAGAAAAGCGGTTGATTTTGCTTCTCTTTCAAGTCAATTCTTCGCCACAAAGTTGTTTTATACATAACGTTTTCCTCATGTATAGGGCGAAGCGATAGCGGATTCAAATAATTATTTGACTTTTCTTGAGCTACTGCAAACTGGCTGATAATCAAAGACATACCAAAAGCCAAGCCTTGTAATTTCTTCATAATTCTGACAATTATTTTGTTATTAATTGAGGGGAATAGTAAAAAATACGGCCCCTACATCAACTGACTCTATTTCTCCTTTAAAGTTCTTACGTTCAACACGTTTTACTTCAATTACATAACGGTCACCAGCTTGTGCTTGTTGTGCAAAACTTGAAATATTTGCAGTTCCATTAAACGTACGACCATCAACTCTTCTAATTCCTCTTGCCAAATTTACATCAAATTCAGCTACTCTAAACTGAGCATCTTCGGGGTTAGTCGCTTTGAATGATTCATCTGCAATAGCAGCAATATTAATAGTTCTCAAACCAGTAGCCGATGCTCCTCTCTTTTCGTCTATTCCGACCAATTTAATTGTTGGTTTGGGTACACGACGAACTGGGAAATTAAACGTTTGTAAAGTAATTCCAGCATTTACTACATTCATTGAAGCTTTTGCCAAGTTTGGTACAATCGTTACTTTACCACCCTCTCCTGGGATAAATTCTGCACCAGTTCCGCTAAATGTTGGGCTATACAATGCACCCAAACCTGGGGAGTATGTTGTCAAGCGGTTTGCACACTTCAAATATAAAGCTGGCATTGAAGCTGTTTCGATTTGAACCGATGGCTTCAGTACTGTATAGGTTTCCTCTTTCTCAACTGATTTCATTGAACCATCAGGCGAAGGATAAGAAACGGTTGCTTTGTATGAACGCTTCAACTGGCCGTTTTTATCAAAATCACCACCTGATGCTGTGATTTCGTATAAACCTTTACCATCTTTCACTGGTAAAGCTGAACCGTTGATGCTGATTCTTGGCGTAATTGATTTAGAGTACGCTCCAATTGCAACTTCAGCTTTGTATTTCTGACCCGCAACTACCGAACGTGAATCTGGAATAACCACCGCAAAAATTTCATCAAATTTAATTTCTTTGATACCCACTTGGCTTGCGAGATATTCTAATACTTCTCCTTCTAAACGACGAACCTCTGATTGTTTTTGGCTCAATACAGCTAATGCTGCTGGTACTGGCGTTTGAGCAAAATATAATTCAGAGAAATCTTTACTTTTAGTAATGTTATCAGTTCTTGCCAAGGCAGGGTCTTGCGAAGCATCAACTGCTAACTCAGGAAACTTAGTGTTTGGTGCAGCAAATTTTTGTAACTGAACAGCGAAATCATTCAATTTCTTTTTCAATTCATATCCTTTACCATTTTTTGCATCACCAACCATTAATATGGCTACTTTTTCTTCTTCCGAAGGATTTTTCACACCACCAGTTTCGGCGTCAAGTCCACCGCCAGCATTGACGATTTCTTGCTTCAAACCACTGATATAATTATCCATTTCGGTTGTAATTTTTCTTACTTCAACAGCTTTTTGAAGTACATCAGCATACTGAGCACCACCTGGTTTCTCTCTGATTTCTTTTTCAATTGCTTTTACTGATTTCTCGTTATTGCCGTTAGCCGCAGAGTTTGCTCTTTCCAAACTATTATTCAAAAGTTGAAATTTTTGTAGGAGTGCATTACTTACTTGGAGTGCTAACATTGCCGTCAGAACGAGATACATCATGTTTATCATCTTCTGACGTGGCGACTCTTTTCCACCTGCCATATATTCTATATATTATACAGTTAGTAAATATTTTAGTGTTAATTAAAAATGTAGAATGTAGAATTGAATGTAGAATATAACTCAGCATTCAGAACTCAGCACTCTAAACTATTTTAGTTGCCTTTCATTGCTGACAACATACTTCCGTAAACATTATTTAATGAAGTAAGGTTGTTTGTCAATTTCGACATTTCAGTTTTAAACTGTTGAGCTTCTTTCGACGCATCTGACATATCTTGCATAGCAGTTGTCAAGTTGCCATAGAAAGCGTTCATTGCTTTTAAGTGCTTATTAGTATCTTGTAATTCAAGTTCGTAAACAGCATTCAAAGCACCCATGTTTTGAGTAATCTTACTGAATTGTGAACGGTATTCTTGAGCATCTTTTGTAGCATCAGCCATGCTATTCATTGCAGTTACGGCAGTACCATAAGCGGCATTCATAGCTGTTACTTGGCCAGAAGCAGTCTTTACATTTTTAGCATACTCGCTTGTTGCTACAGTTGCATCTGTCAAATCTGACATTTTAGCAACTTGACCAGTCAAGCTTTGGATACCAGTTTTCAAACCATCAAAAATATCTGGTGAAATCTTAGCGTTAGCAAGCATATCATCCATTTTTGCAGTTAAACCAGCACCTTGAGTTGAAACGCTTCTTTTTGGAAGTTCACCTTGTAAATCATCAGCTAATTCTGGATAAACTTTTTCCCACTGATATTCAGTACTTGGGCGAAGGAATGATTGGAAAGCATAGATTAAGAAGATAGCGGCCTCAGTACCTAAACCAATAGGTAACATGAAGTTTGCCCAATCGTAGTGCATGATTTTACCTAATGCACCTAAGATTACAACTGATGCTCCTGCTCCATAGAAAAACGGAATAATTTTGTCCCAAAATAAACTTGTACCGTTGTTATTTGCTGCCATGTGTTTAAAAAAGTTAAGAATTAAGCTTTAATTTAAAAGGGAATTTATTTTTGTGTTTAGAATCTACTTTCTATCATAGATAAGAAAAGCGAAGTATAAACGAAATATTCAGTTAGAATATTTCAGTATATACTTCGCAATTATTTTGTCATTACTCTCTTCCTGGAACACTACCCAAACGGTCCATCACACAACGGAATCCGATATAAGAGCGGCGTTCATTACGGAATTCATACGTTCGAGTACCAGTCTCAAGGAAGTAGGCTACATCTTTCCACGACCCACCTTTAATGATTTTACGAGGCTCGTTTTCATCATTATACACAGGGTTTAAATCCCATGTAACTGGCATATACGATTCTGCGTAAGCATCTTGGCACCACTCTGCTACATTTCCTGCCATATTATACAAACCATAATCATTCGGATTGAAGGCATTTGATGGAGCTGTGTAAGGGTAACCATCAGCACGATAATTTCCTCTGTATGGTTTAAAGTTAGCTAAGAAACAACCTTTTCCATTCGCTACGTAAGGATTACCCCAAGGATATTTAGCACCTTCTTTACCACCACGTGCTGCCCATTCCCACTCTGCTTCTGAAGGCAAACGATAACGTGGCGATTTGAATAAATTCTTCTGAGCTCTGTTGTCGTTCAATAATTTTGTACGCCATTTGCAGAAATATACAGCGGCATCCCAGCTTATACCTACTACTGGATACATATCGAATGCTGGCGACGAATAGTAGTATTCTGTCATTTGGTCGCCATTATGATAAGTAAAGTCTTTACTCCAAACCGAAGTATCTGGATAAAGGGTTGACATAATAAATTCTTCACCCAAAACAGAAACCGAATCGGTCATCATTGAATTTACAAACTGACGATATTCATGGTTGGTTACTTCCGTATCATCCATGTAAAACGGAACGATAGTTACTCTTTTATTCATTGAAATACGAGCCGACATTACGTCTTCATCAGCCTGACCCATCATTAAAGAACCCGACGGAATCAGCACCATTCCATGTGGAGCGGTTTGTTTATAACCTTTACGAGAGGTCGCCATGATTTCTCCATCACGGATTCCATCCATGCCAAGGTCTTTACCTCCACTCTTGCCGCCAATCCCCATTTTACTTAAAGGACTTTTGGAACCGCAACTTTGCATCATCACGATTGGAGCAATCACTAACAGACATTTCAAAAAGGTACTTAATATTCTCTTGTTCATAGCTGAAAACAAGTTGGTTATCTATTTTTTTTGGTATTTATACTTTCGATATTATAGAAACGTGACTTACGAAAATAATATTGCATTAGCCTACAAAGTTATGAAAAAAAATAAGTTTTTCCGATAACTATCAATTGATTAAGCAATTATTAAGCCAAAATATCTATTCATAGGTCTTTCTTTGACCTATTTGTGCTGTTTATACCCGTTGTGGATAAAAACCATAACATTTAATTTGTATTAGAGAGGTAGTGGAGAAAATAGCAATTTTATTATTAAACGGCACAAATTGTGCCAAAACAACCCCTAACTGTATTTTTTGAAATAATAATCAGTAATTATTTTACTTTTTTCTTGGTAAATATCATTAAAGAAATCGGCTCTTAATATCTATATCTTGGTGTACGTACAATTGATTTTTTTCCTGCTCTTAGAGCCGCTAATGAATAACTCAAAAGCACTTCGTGTGATAATGGGCTCTTAGCATTTTTTCCACCGATAATCACATCAACTGCATAACCAATTCGCATACTTCCTCCTAATAGATTTGCACCAATAAGTCCCGAAACGGCATCGCCAGTTCGGTAACTTGCTCCGAGCCAATAGCGGCTATCATATGTGGCAATTGCTCCCGCTTCGGCTGAAATTGTACTTAAATCAGACTTTATGATAAGCATCGGGCTAACATCAACCGTATATGAAACACCTATCAAAACACTACCTGTAAGATATGCACTACGCTTTAGGGTGTTGGTTGCTTTATCAGTACCAAGGCCAAAGGTTGGTTGGTTGATGTGATTCATCGATAAACCAACGGTATAAGCTGGGTTATTTAGATAAAGCCCTGCCCCCAAGTCAATAGCCGACTGGCTCAGACGTCCAGTTGCTAAAAGTGGGTCGTTTTCGTCTCTTGCACGCAAACGGCTATAATCTATTCCTCTCGAAAAATACCCTCCACTTACCCCAATACCCAGCTGGCTATTTCCAACGGGCATCTGATAGGCATACGATAACTTAAAATCTTGTTGCGTACTTGCACCTATTTTATCATTCACAAACGTAATACCCACCCCTCCCTTAAGCATTTTTAGTGGAACATTGGCCGAGATTACTTGCGAAACTGGAGCTCCACCATCATCAAACGTACTTTGATAACCTTGATATTGTGTACGATAAATTGCCTGAAAACGAGTAACGTTCTCAGAACCAGCAGTAGCTGGATTCAGAAACAACTGATTATAAATGTAGTGTGTAAACTGAGCATCTTGCTGAGCCTGAGCAGTAAACGACGCTACCAACAATATCATATAATAAATTTTTCTCATAGTGGGCGTAAATAGTCGATGGTCAATAGACGAAAATTAATGGCCTATGGGATGCAAAAGCACTAAATTATTTATAACGCTTTCTTTTCTATTGGCAATTTAATTAATTATTTGTATTCCTAACACCATAACGAAAAAAAATAGGCTAAACTTGTAGTTTAGCCTATTAACTTATTTTTATTAGATATTGTTCGCTTTTTTTATATAGAGTTCTAAGGCTCCTGTCATTGAAGGGGCGTTGGGTAGCGGTGCTTCAATATCAAGAATAAACCCTGCATCTCGAATGGCCTTGGCGGTTGTTGGTCCAAAAGCAGCTAAGCGAGTATTGTTCTGTTTCCAATCTGGAAAATTAGAATTCAATGAGGTAATTCCCGATGGGCTGTAGAAACAAATAATATCGTAGAATACCTCTGTAAGGTCTGATAAATCGGATGGTACTGTTTCATACATAATTGCCTCTGTAAGGTGCAAGTCATTACGATTCATCAGGTTCGGAATATCATTGCTACGAATATTTGAACATGGGAACAAGAATTTCTCGCCTTTATGTTTCAAAATCAATGCTTCTAAATCGGCAGCCGTTTTCTGGCCTACAAAAATCTTACGTTTTCTGATAACGATATATTTTTGTAGATAATTGGCCGTTTGCTCCGAAATACAGAAGTACTTCATATCAATCGGAATCTCGATTCTTAGTTCTTTGGCAATACGGAAGAAATTATCAACGGCATTACGACTCGTAAGGATGATAGCAGTATGTGCCAAAATATCCACTTTTTGGCGACGAAAATCACGGTGGTCTAAGCCTTTTACTTCAATAAAAGAACGAAAGTCCACTTTTAAATTAAATTTTTTGGCCAGCTCAAAATATGGAGACTTTTCGTCGGTCGGTCTCGCTTGAGTTACCAAAATACTCTCCACTTTACGGAGGCGGTCCTGAGTTATTTTTTCTGTTACTTCACTCATCCAAATTGCGGGTTTTCAAGTACAAAATTGTATTTGGTTTTTTAAAATGATGAAAATTAAAAAGACATCATTACATGGCAAACCGTATGCCGAGAATAACGGGCAATATTTCCACGATACAAAGGTACGAAATTAAATAGAGACTTTGTATAGGAATACTACGAATTATGGTAAAATATAGAATGAAAAATCTAATCAAATAAAATGCCACTATTGGTGTAAATAGATAGACTTGCCAGTTAAAATCATGCGGGAAGTAGTCCATAAACAAGACTAATAGCACTAAAACCAATGCTGAGTAAAAAAGGCTTGATGCTTGAATAATCTTGAAATAATGCAAATCAACTACCTTCTCGAGATTAAATAGTTGCCCTACCAAACCAATGAAAAAGTATTTCATAACCAAGATTACAAATACGACCAAACTGATTCGGAAATAGTTTGAAAGCAAAACTCCGAGTGTATCGCCCTCTTGTAGGATTGCTCGCCCACCAAAAACATAAATCCCTTTGCTTTGCAGTAGCATATAAAACAAACTTATAATCAAACTCAACAAAATGATAAACATGACATTCATTCTATTGAGAGGCTTATTTATCAGAAAGGATTGTTCTCGAACAAAGGTGTTGAACAAATCTTTGAAATTGAAATACCGCTGAAAAGCACGAATATATGAGTTCGATAAGTAAGAGAAGCAAACCAAGATAAACATTGATACCAGTACGATGTAGTTTCTGTACGGGGCAGGAGTGCGAGGTTTGGCCGTGATACCTGACTCTGCCAATACGATTGGTTTCTGATTGAGTGAGCGTTTGTAGCCCAGCATCAATTTTTTATCTTCAATATCGTTTGAGCCATAAAGGGTTATGTAGATTGTAGGCTGCTCATAAGCTCGATATAAGCTATCGACACTCAGTACAATCCATTTCCCAACGGGGATTTTCTGACGAAGAGAACCATTGATAAATAAGAAATTATCGGCTTTTTGTGCATAGACTAAGATACTATACCCACGATTGCTCTGAATATCACAGAAAACGGTATGCGAAGGATATCCCAAATGCTGTTCCGAAATGTACGGAATGTAGGCTTTCATTCGGTCGTTATATACCTGCCAATCATCGTGGTAATCATGCACCAAAAAATACTGGTCGTTGGGGCCAACAGTTGTGGCAAACGACTTTGACGATATGATTAGCAAAAGTATGTAAAGAATCTTATTCAACGGCCTGCTTTAAATTTTTTGCAAAATTAAACAAAAAAGGTCAGACTTGTTGAGTCTGACCTTTTGTTTTTATCAATATTCTGATTTATCAAGCTTTTCCGAGAGCTTTCAACATCGTTGCACCGATGTCGGCAGGAGATGCTACCACGAAGATTCCACATTCTTCCATAATTTTCATTTTAGCTGCGGCTGTATCATCAGCACCACCGATGATTGCACCTGCATGACCCATACGGCGACCTTTCGGAGCTGTTTGGCCAGCAATGAAACCAACTACTGGTTTTGTGCCATTGGCTTTAATCCAACGAGCAGCTTCTGCTTCCATTCCACCACCAATTTCACCAATCATAACGATACCCTCTGTTTCAGGGTCGTTCATTAATAGTTCAACCGCTTCTTTGGTAGTTGTTCCGATGATTGGGTCACCACCGATACCAATAGCGGTTGTTTGGCCAAGGCCAACCTTTGATAATTGGTCAACGGCTTCGTATGTTAAAGTACCTGATTTAGAAACTACACCGATTGTACCTTTCTTGAAGATAAAACCTGGCATGATACCAACTTTACACTCTTCGGCTGTGATAATACCTGGGCAGTTAGGGCCTATTAGAGTAACATTTTTACCTTGAATATAAGATTTGGCAGTTACCATATCTTTTGTAGGAATACCTTCAGTAATACACACGATTACTTTGATACCTGCATCGGCTGCTTCCATGATTGCATCGGCTGCAAACGCTGGTGGCACGAAAATAATTGAGACATCAGCTCCTGTGCTAACTACTGCTTGCTCAACAGTATTGAAAACAGGGCGGTCAAGGTGTAGTTGTCCACCTTTTCCTGGCGTTACACCACCAACGACATTTGTGCCGTATTCAATCATTTGACTCGCATGGAATGTACCTTCCGAGCCAGTAAAACCTTGTACGATTACTTTGGAGTTTTTATTTACAAGAACGCTCATTATTTTCGTGTATTTTGAATTTTACGTAAAAGTAGTTTGAAATGAGAAAAGTACAAAAAAAAATATAAGTTATGAGCTATAAGGCAAGAATTTTCAATCATAAATACCTTATAGTCAAGTAATTAATTTTTAATTAATTTTTGCTAAAATTTTATAGTTCTTTGAAAACTTTAAAGTTGGGCTTTACTAAACTTCATATTTATATCAGTTTTGCTCAAAATATTATTAGCCTTAATTTTAGCTCTGCTAAATTTAATTGCTCTTACTACTTCAATTTCTTTGGCAGACTCAATACCGCGTCAAATGCAGGTTTCGGTTGTTTATTTCTATCCCAAAGTAACGGATAATTTGTTCGATTAGGTATCGGATAACCATTTTTCCACGACATATCGTCGTGAATTCCCCACATAGTTACTCGGTCTATTTTATCTCGTTTTTTGTAGAAAATTTCGAATAACTGAGCGTAACGGTTAGTCAATTGGGTTTGAACTTCGGCAGGTAAACCTTTGCTATATGGGTCGAGAAACTCTTTAAACTCTTCGTTTTGGAATTGTTTTTCGCTCATTCCTTGCCCAATTACTTGCCCCTCTTTGGTCAAAGGTAGAACATCAACATCCAGCTCAGTAATCATCACTTTTACACCCAAAGCTGCGTAAGCTTCGATGGCAGCTTCTATATACTCAGTTTTGGGATAATTGAGTCCCCAATGGCCTTGAATACCGATACCATCAATTTTGATACCTTCTTTTTGAAGCATTTTAACCATTCTCACGATTCCATCTCTTTTGGTTGGTCGCCACGCATTGAAATCATTGTAGTATAATTCGGTGTTTGGTGCATATTCAGCTGCATATTTAAAGGCGAGTTTCACAAGTTCGTCACCACTTCCAACGCCTTTTACCCATGTAGTTGGTCGGTAATTACCGTCATCATCAATTACTTCGTTTACTACATCCCACGCATTGACTTTCCCAGCGTATCGGCCTGCAATGGTTTTAATATGCTCACGCAAACGCTCTTTAACTTCTTCCTTAGTTTTGGGTTTTCCATCTTCATTCTGAAAAAACCAAGCAGGCGTTTGGTTGTGCCACACGAGCGTATGACCCACAATAAACATATTGTTTTTCTTGCCAAACTCTACAAACGCATCGGCTGGTTCGTAATTAAAAACCCCAGGCTTAGGATTGATACGTTCGGCTTTCATGGAGTTTTCAATCGTGATAGTATTGAATTGCTTCACGACAATATCTTGTGAAGCCTTATCTTGCCCCGAAACAATGGCATCGTTTACGGCTACTCCCATCTTGAAAGCATCTTTGTAGGCATCTTTGAGGGTTTGTGCAAAACAATAATTTGATAGTAAAATTAGAAATGAATAGCGGATTATACGTTTAATAGAAATCATTAGTATAAGGTTGAATTTTGGTATAAATAAACAAAAAAATCCCCAAATTCTTACGAGAATGGGGATTGTTTAATCGAATAAAATTATTTAAAATGCCATTGAGGCATCAATAGCAATATTGAAATATGCAGAATTTTCTTTTACTTGTTCATACAATTTATCTAATAGATGATATTCCTCTAAAAAATGGTCTTCATTATTATTACATCTAACAAGACTGATTAATATCTTTTGTTCTTCATCATTTTCAATGATAGCGAAATTTAAACAAATCCCTTCTCTGCCTCCACTACTAACTGTGTTATATTTATCCAAAATAACATTAACATTTCGATTCTCACCTTTATCATTAATTGTCATTTCACAGTTAAAGGTTTTGAGATTAATATTAGATTGCTCCCACCTTAAAATATGTTTTGCTGTTGGCTCTCTAAGAGCCTCAACAAATGCGAATGTTCCTGAAGTAGCCATTTCAATTTTTAATTTGTGAGTTGATTTTTATGAGTTCTCGAATAACCGAGTTAATTTCTCCTTTATGTGTTATTTTATCAATCTCATCTATGCTTTTCACTTTTATTACATTAGTGAATGATTTAATACAAGTATCTATAAGATTTTGGCAGTTTTTACATACTTCCGAACCATCAAGAACATTTTTACTGGCATCAATTTCTGTTAAAATATTACTTACGGTGTGTAATTTGTCAATATATGCTCCCAATACTTTCTTATCGAAACTATCTTCTTTCTCAATATTTTCTAATAAATCCTGTAAAATATTTTTCGCTCTGTCAATGTCACGAAAGGTACTGATTTTGAATATCTCATATCGCATTTCAGCCCTTGTATTTGCAGCGGTTTCTTGTTCTGTCCTTAATTTCCAAACTTGAAAAATTGTTAGTCCATAACCAATTATGGTAAAAATTGAAGCAAATACTGAAAGAAAATCTTGATAAAACTGTCTTAAATTATCAATAGAGCCTATTTCAGCATTTTTATAAACTCTAATTGTTCCAAAGAAATACCAAAATGTTCCCCCCAAAATACCTGTTATTAGTATATTAACTACAAGCAACCAACCAAAACTAAGAAGCCAACTAAAACTTTGCCAAAAACTATTTTTACTGTCTTTATTTTTGTTTATCATAAGGTGTCTTTAAAGCTTTATCACAGCAAACAAGCCCCTACAAACATAATATAATCAATTAATATACACAATTAATTAAATATAATTATTTCTATCTTGAATAAAACAATATCTATCTGATAAACGACTGTAAATCAAGATTAGTTTTACTTTTTAACAAAAATCCCCAAACTCTTGCGAGAATGGGGATTTTTGTTGCTGCCTTCGACATCGCTCAGGTAACACGACTTCGTTTAGGCAACAATTTGCCAAGAATTAAGCTGGTTCTTCAACCAACTCAACCGTTTTTTTCTTACGGAACCATTTGTCACGTACACGCTCATTGATGTAGTACAGACACGGCACGATAACCAATGTAAGTACGGTCGAGAAACTCAAACCAAAAATGATTGTCCATGCCAAAATTCCCCAGAAAACAGCACTATCGCCGCCAAAAAATAAGTGTGGATTTAGTTCGGTAAACATTGTCACGAAATCAAGACTTACACCCAACGCCAATGGTACAAGACCTAAGATGGCAGCCGAGGCAGTCAATAATACTGGTGTCAGACGTACACCTCCCGCTTCTACAATCGCTTCTTTGAGGGCATATCCTCTACTGCGTAATTCGTCGGTGAACTCAATGAGCAAAATACCATTTTTCACCACAATACCTGCCAATGCAATAATACCAACACCCGACATAATTACCGAGAAAGTCATTCCAAAGGCCATAAAGCCTAAGAATACCCCAATAAACGAAAGTAGAATCGTTACGAAAATGATAACTGGCTTAATTACCGAGTTAAACTGAGTCGCCAAAATCAAGTAAATCAACAAAACGGCTGCACCCAAAGCTCCTGCTAAGAATATTCCTGTTTCGGCTTGTTCTTCTTGCTCACCACCCATCTTCACAATATAGCCGCTCGGAATTTCCATTCGGTCAATTACTTTATCCTGAATTTCAGCCACGATTTCGTTGGCATTGTAGCCATTCAAAACCTCCGAACCAAGCGTAATGATACGTTGTTGGTTTTTGCGGTTAATTTGGCTAAAAGTCGTCGAATAACTTACTTTTGCTACCGAATTTAATGGAACTTGACGCAAAACACCACCTAAATTCATGTCACGATACGTGATATTCAAACTCAATAATTTTTCAATCTGATTGCGGTCATCAGCTTTTAGCCTTAATTGAATTGGATATTCGTCTTTGTCGTCTCTGTATTTCGAGATTTCTGCCCCAAATAAGGCCGTACGAATCGCCAAGGCAATTTGTGAAGTACTAATACCTTCACGCTGAGCCTTTACTTTATCAACATCAACAATGATTTCGGGTTTATTCGTAATCAAATCCGACTTCAATTCTTCAATTCCTTGAATACCTGCGGCCGTGATACGCTTACGAACTTCTTTCTCAATTTCGATGAGTTTATCAAATTCATCACCCGAAATTTCAACCGAAATCGGCTTTCCAGTTGGTGGGCCATTGTTTTCTCTTTGTACCGAAATTTC
>JACCDW011468012.1_pt1 | contig 15995 bp, 16 predicted proteins | sample 7449781 | NCBI WGS metagenome assembly JACCDW01 (sample SAMN15323449, study PRJNA562643) | freshwater metagenome | isolation source: river surface water | place: USA:Blue River Watershed | collected 2017-08-18
ACGACCGCTGAAACGGCGCGCGCGTCGCGATAGCGCAGAATGATCGGTCCATAGCCAAGACGAAAATCAACGTATTCTCTGCCGCCGTAAGCCGTCAGCCGGCATCCTTTAGCGCTGGCGACGAACATGGTGCGGTCGTCACCCCAGTAGCGATAATTTTCTGCGACGCCCTGCGGCATGTGCAAGTGCGCCTCACGCATCAGCGCTTGCTGCTTTGGCTGTTTACGCGGGTCCATCTCAGGCAGCCTCATCATTCGCAGCGACTTCGCCATGCGGCGGACGCAGGAACAGGCCGACTCGCTCCTCCAGCAGGCGTACCACATGCAGTTCGGCCGCGTCATCGCCGTAGACCTGCCGCGCGTGTTCAAACACCGACTGTGCATGTCGTCCCATGGTCAGCTCGTAGCCTTGCTCGACCGCGATGTCATTCACCAGCTTCAGGTCCTTGCAGCACAGGGCCAGAGAAAAGCTCGGGTCGTAATGCCCGGCGAAGATCGATGGCACGTCATGCTCAACCACCCAGCTGTTGCCGGCGCTATGCATCAGCGCCTCGCGCACTGTGTCCAGCGGCACGCCGGCCTTGGCGCCCAGCATCAGCGCCTCACCGATGGTGGCGGCGTTCACGAACCAGATCAGGTTAGTGAGCAGCTTCACGGTCGCGCCATTGCCATGCGGCCCCACATGCAAGACTCGATTGCCGAGCACGCTCAGCAGAGGCTGCCAGCGCTCAAATGCTGTTGTGTCGGCGCCAACGAAGATGGACAAGCGCCCTTCGGCCGCGCCATCAATCGCGTTCGTGACCGGCGCTTCGAGATAATCAATCTGCCTGCCGGTGGCGATGGCGGCGATTTCTTTGGCCAGCTCAGCAGAGCTGGTCGAGGTATCAATCAGCGCGCCGCCTTCGCGCATGGCCACCAGCACGCCGCTTGCGCCGAGCAGTACTTCACGCACTTGTGCCGGCCCGGGCAGTGAGAGCATCACGACATCCGCACTCGCTGCGGCGGCGGTCAAATCCTCTACCCAGACTGCGCCGAGCGACTCCAGCTCCCGTGCGCGGCCGCGATCCAGGTCAGCGACCATGATCGGATAGCCGGCGCGCGCGAGATTGATCGCCATCGGCTGGCCCATGTTGCCGATGCCGATGAACAGTACCTTCGGATGACTCATGCTTTCTGGAATTCGAAGAAGTGCGAACCGATGCCGTTGGCGCGATCGAAGCGGAATCCCTGTTCACCGAGCAGATCCAGCGCATCGTCGAGCGGATACACGCGATAGCGAATGGTCTGCGACATCACGACCTCATCATCATCAGCGAGGTAGTAATGCTTGGTGAAGCCATGATCGGAAGGAATGATTTTCTGCGAATACACCATGCCGTTCTTGACCGGCTTTTCGTAATCGTGATGCGGTCCCTGAATGCCGAGCTTCAGCTTGCCGCCGGCATTCACATGACCGGCGACCTGCTCCAGGCCACGCCGGTTGTCATCATCTTCAGACAGATGACTGACCATGAAAGGCTCGTTTTTACCGTCGACCACGAAATACCAGACGCCACCATATGAGAACGCCAGATCATAGGTCTTGTTCAGCGCGAACTTGGTGACGTTCTGCTGCTGCAACGAGATATTCGGATAGGTCCGCAAGCGCTCGGCAGCGATTTCCAGCATTGACGGCGTCAGGTCGATACCGGTGATATCGGGACAGGACGGATAGCGTCGTACCAGCTCCTGAAGTATCAGTCCGGTGCCACAACCGAGTTCAAGCACATTTTTAAACCGGTCGTCGCTGACGATGTTGTCGACGATCTTTTCGTAATCGTAATAGCCTGACGTCATGATCAGGTCGTAATACGCCGACATATTGGTGTAATCCCCCATGCCTCTCCCCTGCCTCCTCTTCTTCCTTACACGCGTCTGCGGCCGGAAGCATTTAATTATTTATTTGAAATTTTTTGAAAATGGAAATACCTCGTGAGTTTTCAACGATTTGGAAATCAGGTCAACAGAAGATTGCCGTCAGCTTCCATACACGGCTTGTCTATCTGAAATTAGATTTCCGATGCAGCTTGATTGGCAGCGGGCATGCGCTCATCACGGTTACATGAGCGCCGAATGCGCATGGCCGGTCAGTTAAACGCGAGCGCGGTCGCTCCGTCCTGCGAAGCGCCGGATCCCGACACAAGCCGGGACCCGGTGGCTGGTAACTCTCTAATTAAGCCTTACCGAGCGCCTGCGTCAGATCGGCCATCAGGTCATCGATATGCTCGATGCCGACGCACAAACGCACCGTCTCTTCCTTCACGCCCGCCTTCGCCAGTTCAGTCGGCGACAGCTGACGGTGCGTGGTCGAGGCCGGATGCGTGGCCAGCGACTTGGTGTCGCCGATGTTCACCAGACGAGTGAACAACTCAAGCGCATCGAGGAAACGCTCGCCGGCGGCGCGTCCGCCCTTCACACCGAAGGTCAGCAGACCGGAGGCTTTGCCACTCATCATCCGCTTTGCGACTGCGTGATCAACGTGGTCCGGCAGACCTGCGTAATCAACCCACTCGACCTTAGGATGAGCCTTCAGGAATTTCGCTACGGCGAGTGCGTTATCGCAGATGCGGTCCATACGTAATGGCAGGGTCTCCAGACCCTGAATGATCAGCCAGGCATTCATTGGCGAGATCGCGGCGCCCATGTTACGCAGCGGGACCACGCGCGCGCGGCCGATATAGGCTGCCGCGCCGAGCGCCTCGGTATAGACCACGCCGTGATAGCTGACGTCGGGTTCGTTGAGCCGCTTGAATCGTGCCTTGTGCTCGGACCACGGGAATTTGCCGGAATCGACGATGATGCCGCCGATGCTGTTGCCCTGACCGCCGATGTATTTGGTCAGCGAGTGCACAACGATGTCGGCGCCATGTTCGATCGGACGGCACAGATAAGGGCTGGGTACCGTGTTATCCACGATCAGCGGCACACCGGCGGCATGCGCAACCTTCGCGATAGCGGCGATGTCGGTCACATTGCCCAGCGGGTTGCCGATGGATTCCACATAGACCGCCTTGGTCTTGTCGTCGATCAGCTTCGCGAAGCTCTGCGGATCGCGTGCGTCAGCGAAGCGAACATCGATACCGTATTGCGGCAGCGTGTGCGCGAACAGGTTGTAGGTGCCACCATAGAGCGCGCTGGCCGACACGATGTTGTCCCCCGCCTCGGCGATGGTCAGAATCGCATAGGTGATGGCCGCCTGACCCGAGGCCAGCGCCAGACCCGCGATACCGCCCTCAAGTGACGCCACGCGCGTCTCCAGCACGTTCTGCGTCGGATTCATGATGCGGGTGTAGATGTTGCCGGCCACCTTCAGGTCAAACAGATCGGCGCCATGCTGCGCGCTGTCGAATGCATAAGCCACGGTCTGGTAAATCGGTACCGCCATCGATTTCGTGGTCGGGTCCGGGGTATATCCGGCATGGACGGCCTGCGTTTCGAATTTCCAGCTTTGCGACATGACAATGCTCCCCAATTAATTTGTCTCTGTTTTTGAGATGTTCCTGATCCGAAGCCGCCCTGATGCGACTTCGGCCAGCACGGAAGTTTAACCGGCTGAACAAAGTTTTCCTGCAAATCGCTTGGAACCACGGGACATGTCGGGCCTCGCAAGCCTGCCGGCCAGCTTCTCCCTATTCAAAATAGGGATTAACCGATAAGAACTTCTTAACCTTTGATGAAGAAATTCTGAGTTTTTACTTCACGAACTCCTCATTAAAGTCACGCCCTGAACTTAGAAGTCGGGCAAAGAGTTGCCGCTGCACTGCAGCATCTCTGCGAGACACCGGCCTTCCCCCACACAGGAGATTCTCAATGCTGCAAAAAGTCGCGACCCACCCCGGTGCCTTCCCACACAGCCAGTCCATTTCACAGGTTGACCCCGAACTGTGGTCGGCGATTCAGCAAGAGAATCAGCGCCAGCAAGACCATATCGAGCTGATCGCGTCCGAGAACTATGCGTCGCCGGCAGTGATGGAAGCGCAGGGCTCGCAGCTGACCAACAAATATGCAGAAGGCTATCCGGGCAAGCGCTACTACGGCGGCTGCGAATTCGTCGATATCGCTGAGCAGCTCGCGATTGATCGTCTGAAAGAACTCTACGGCGCGAAGTTCGCCAACGTGCAGGCCAACTCCGGCTCGCAGGCGAACCAGGCCGTGATGCTCGCGTTCCTGAAGCCGGGCGACACCATCATGGGCATGTCGCTGGCCGAAGGCGGCCACCTGACGCATGGCATGCACCTGAACATGTCCGGCAAGTGGTTCAACGTGGTCTCTTACGGACTGAATGCGAAGGAAGAGATCGACTACGAGCAGATGGAAAGGCTCGCGCACGAGCACAAGCCCAAGCTGATCATTGCCGGCGCGTCCGCGTATGCGCTGAAGATCGACTGGGCGCGCTTCCAGAAGGTAGCCAAGGATGTCGGTGCCTTGTTCCTGGTGGATATGGCGCATTACTCGGGCCTGATTGCCGGTGGCGTGTATCCGAACCCGGTACCGTTTGCGGACGTGGTCACCTCGACCACGCACAAGAGCCTGCGCGGCCCGCGCGGCGGCATCATCCTGATGAATGACGAAGAGATCGCCAAGAAGATCAACAGCGCGATTTTCCCGGGCCTGCAGGGCGGTCCGCTGATGCATGTGATCGCCGGCAAGGCTGTCGCATTCAAGGAAGCGCTGTCGCCGGAGTTCAAGGCTTACCAGCAGCAGGTGGTGAAGAACGCGGATGCGCTGGCCAAGGCACTGATCGAGCGCGGTCTGCGCATCGTCTCGGGCCGCACTGAGTCGCATGTGATGCTGGTGGACCTGCGTCCGAAGCATCTGACCGGCAAGGAAGCCGAAGCGATTCTGGGTAGCGCGCATATCACCTGCAACAAGAACGGGATTCCGAATGATCCGGAGAAGCCGTTTGTGACCTCGGGCATTCGCCTGGGTTCGCCGGCGATGACGACGCGCGGATTCAAAGAGGCCGAGGCAACGAAAGTCGGCCACCTGATCGCTGATGTGCTCGACAACCCGCATGACGCGGCCACGATTGAGCGTGTGAAGGCTGGCGTCAAGCAACTGACCGACGCCTTCCCGGTGTACCAGCGCTGATCACGGTGACGGCGCGCGGAATGAACTCGACCACGGACGACTGACGATGCGCTGCCCTTTTTGTCATAGCGAAGATACGCAGGTGCTCGATACCCGGGCCTCGGAGGAGGGCGACAGCATCCGTCGCCGCCGCCGCTGCAATGCCTGCGACAAGCGTTTTACGACCTATGAGCGCGTCGAGCTCGCGATGCCCGTCATCGTTAAAAAGAATGGTAGTCGTAGCGAGTTCGAATCCGCCAAACTACGCGCCAGCCTGATGCTGGCGCTGCGCAAGCGTCCGGTATCGGCCGATGCGGTTGATGGCGCTATCCAGCGCATCGAAGAGAAGTTGCGCTCCTCCGGCGAACGGGAAATCCTGTCCGGCCAGATCGGCGAGCTGGTGATGCGCGAGCTCAAGCGTCTCGACAAGATTGCCTATATCCGTTTCGCGTCCGTCTATCGCAGCTTCGAGGATGTTTCCGAGTTTCAGAATGCGATTGATGAAATCGATGTCGAACCCAAGAGCACCAGTGCCGGTAAATTACGCGCGCGTTGATCTTTGCTCATTGAACTATCGGACAGACATGTCGATAGTTTGATCCTCCTCATGAATTGTTAGCGACCGTCATAATTTTTGTCGGATCGCATCGCCTGCATGTTCATCATCCGTAAAAAACGGAGGGAAACATGCCTGCATCACGACGCGGCTTTTCGCTGATTGAGACACTGATCGCATTGCTGATGGTTTCTTTGGCAGCGATGCTGATGGTGCGAAGCAGTGCGGCCAATGCCATCGCTTTAACGCAGTCGTTAAAGCAGGTCAGTGCAGTCCGTCTCGCCTCAGAATTCTCTGCATGGGTACATCGCAATGGACCTGTCGCGCTTGGAATGCCACTCGATGAAGCACTGGCTGAAGCCGACGCGCATGCGGTCGATTGTCATGAAGGCCATTGCAGCGCTGAGCAGGGCGCCTGGCATTATCTGTCGCGGTGGCGGGAACGATTGTCGCTGGCCATCCCGGATGCGCGCGTGCTGATTTGTGTTGATCACGCGCCATCGGTGTCAGGTGCCGGATGGTCATGTGATCCGGAGGGCGCTAACTGGGTGATGAAGCTGGGCTGGCCGCCGCGCTCAGACTCTGGGCCCGCACTCACGCTGGAGCTCGGGACCGTCGAATGATGCAGCGACAGTTTGGACACTCGCTGGCTTCGCTGATGATTGCCATGGCGGTGGCCCTGGTCATCGCGCTGTCGGCGTTACGACTGATAGCGCAGTCCCATCAGGACTACGGGCGGACCGAGCAAATCGCGCTGATCGATGATCAGGTCGGCTATGCGCTGGAGATCATCGGCCGCTCATTGCAGCAGGCCGGCCATGTCGATGCAAACTTGTCGATGCCAGTACTGCCGGCACGTCCATTCGATGGCGCTGTGATCGGCATGGATAATTCGACGGTTGCCGGCGGCACGCCCGCCATCGATCTGCCGCTGGCCAATGCGCATTTGGGCAGCGACATGCTGATGATCAGGTTCGCGGGGGATACGGCGGGCAGGATGAGTAATTGCGCGGGATTTGCCGTTCCTCCGTCAGTAAATGGCAGCGATGATGCAGGTGTCAGCATTTTTCATGTGGCGCTCGACGCGTTTGAGCAACCTGAGTTGCGATGTAAATATCGCGGTGCTTCGCAATGGAGCTCACAGGCGATCGCCAGCGGCGTGGAATCTTTTCAGGTGTTATTTGGCATGGATACCGATGGCGACGGGCTGCCGAATGATTTTGTCAGCGCCACGCGGCTGGCGTCGATCGATGCTGCCGCGCTTTCCTCGCAGCCCTCGCTTCGGACACGTATTGTGGCGGTTGAGATTGCGCTGCTGATGCGTTCAGCCCGAACCGTCAAAGCCCCGGCAATACTCCGATCTATCGACCTGTTTGGTCATCGTTACGCTGAGCGTCACCAGAGCGATGACCCCGGTACCCATATGAAGCCGGAAGCATTGAAATCAGATCATCTTCATCGGCACTATGATGCGGTGATTTTTCTGAACAACAGCCTGCGTCCGGACGCATGAGCCTGTTTCCGGCCATCGTGACCTTGCTGGTTGTGATGATGCTTGCCGCGTCATCCGCGCGTGTCGCTCAGGATGCGGGATTGTCAGTGGCACATCGCATGGATCTTCAGCTGGCCCGGCAGCGTGCGGACACGGCGTTGCGGCAGGCTGCGATGGCGCTGGTAAACGGCGATAGTCCGGCGAGTGATGTGGGTATCGACGAGCTCACGATTTCACCACAGGCCGAGCTGGGTGATCTACCGTTGCTGCTGTACCGCCTGACTGTGAGCGGTCAGGGACATCAGGCCAGCGTGCGCGTGCAGGCGGACTACGTGCTCGATGGTTGCGAGTCCGAGGAGGATGATCCGTGCACACCCCGGGTGCGGCGCATTGCATGGCGCGAATTGTTACCCTGAGTTGGTCTGATGAATCGTTCGCAGCGCGGCCTCGGGCTGATCGAGTCCCTGATCGCGACAGGTATCATCATCGCGATGACCTCCGCTGCCGTACCGGGTTTCAGATCGCTGTTCGACCGTCTCCGTGTGACGACCGCCGCAGCGGATTTTCGACTCGCGCTGACGCTGTCACGGTCTGAAGCGATACGGCGACGTGAGCGGGTCGACCTGCTACCGCTTCGTCACGGCGACTGGCGATCCGGCTGGCAGGTCGTCATTGACGCCAACAATAATCAGCGCGCCGATGCCGGTGAGCGCGTACTGCACGTCGGACCTGCAGTGCCTCCCTCCCTGGACATCAGTACCCGGCTCACCGATGCCAAGCGCGTCTATATCGCGTTCGACCCCACGGGTCGGCCAAGAACCGCTGTCTCCGCAGCGACGCCTCAGTTCGGATCTGTCCTTTTCCAGTCTGGCGAGCAACGGCGCAAGGTCGTGATCGGCTTTCTCGGACGGGCAAGGACCTGCGACCCGGACCGGGACGGAACCGCTTGCTAGAATGCGGTCATACAAACCGCGAATTCCCCGTGAATATTACCCACGACATTGATGGCATGCGTGCCGCGCTAGCGCAGGCACAAAAGAGCCTTTACACCACCACGCCGAATCCGCGCGTCGGTTGTGTGATCGTGCGTGAGGGCGAAGTCATCGCCGAGGGACACACGCAGCCAGCCGGCTTCGCGCATGCCGAGGCACATGCTCTGCACCATGCCGCTGAAAATGGTGTGGACGTGCGTGGCGCAACGGTCTACGTGACGCTGGAACCCTGCAGCCACCATGGACGCACGCCGCCGTGCGCGGATGCATTAATCGCCGCTGGTGTGGCGCGCGTCGTGGTAGCGATTGAAGATCCGAATCCGCTGGTGAGCGGGCAGGGTATCGCGCGCCTGCGTGCGGCCGGCATCGCGGTCGAGCTTGGCGTACTCGCCGCTGAGGCGCGCGAGATGAACATCGGTTTTCTTTTTCGCATGCAGCATGGTCGCCCCTGGGTGAGGATGAAAGTTGCGGCCAGCCTTGACGGCGGCACTGCGCTACAGAACGGCGAGAGCCAATGGATTACGTCGTCACAGGCGCGGGAGGATGGTCATGCGTGGCGCGCGCAAGCCTGCGCCATCCTGACTGGTATCGGCACCGTGCAGCAGGACGATCCGCAGCTGAACGTGCGTGCGGTTGCGACACCGCGTCAGCCGCGCCGCATCATCGTCGACAGCCGGCTCGAGATTTCGCCGGCGGCCAAAGTCTTGCAGGGCGGCGGCAGCTGGATCATTGCCGCGATAGACGATCCCGATCGTGCGGCACGGCTGCGTGCGGACGGCCACCAGGTGATCGTGCTGCCGAATGACAGTGGCAAGGTCGATCTCGGTGAGCTGATGCGCGAGCTCGGACGGCGGCAAATCAATGAGCTGCATGTCGAAGCGGGCTTCAAGCTGAACGGTTCGCTGTTAAATGCCGGCGTCGTCGACGAATTGCTGATGTATGTCGCGCCCTGTCTGCTGGGGCCGGCGCAGGGCATCGCGCGCTTGCCGCTGCTGGAACGGCTGTCGGATCGTTTGACCTGTCGGTTTCATGAGGTGCGGCAGGTCGGTCCGGATCTGCGCCTGCTGGCTCGAATTACCGATTTTTAGACTGAGAAGAAAAACATGTTTACCGGCATTGTCGCGGCCATCGGCCGCATCAGCTCGATCACACCGCTCGGCGACGACCCGAACTCCGGCGTGCGCCTGCAGATTCACGCGGGCATCCTGCCACTGGCCGATGTCGCCCTCGGTGACTCGATCGCGATCAACGGCGCCTGCATGACGGTGACGCAGAAAAGCACCGAGGGTTTTACGGTCGATGTGTCCCGCGAAAGCCTGAACCGCACCGTGGGTCTCGACTGCGAAGGCGAAGTCAATCTGGAAAAAGCGCTGACACTGGCCGAGCGTCTCGGCGGTCATCTGGTGTCCGGTCATGTGGATGGTCTGGGGACGGTCACGTACTTCGCGCCGGTCGGCGAATCCTGGAAGCTCGACATCCTGACGCCGCCGGAATTGGCGAAATACTTCGCTTACAAAGGCTCGGTCGTGGTCAACGGTGTGTCGCTGACGGTAAATAGCGTTGCCGATGTTGCCGAAGGCTGCACGATTTCCATCAATCTGATCCCGCATACCATCGCCATGACCACGCTGAAGCACCTGCGTCCCGGTGCGAGGGTCAACCTCGAGGTGGACCTGATCGCGCGCTACGTGGAACGCATGCTGGCATCGACATCGCTGAGCAGGTAAGCGCCCACTCCCATTGCTTGGTAATTTGACACGGCAGTAACCTACTGAACCGGGGCGGCGGCAGCGAATTCCTATAAAATGGCCGGCCTTTCCGGATACGCCCCCATGTCACTTTCAAGCACAAAAGAGATCATCACCGAGCTGCGCGCCGGTCGCATGGTCATTCTGGTCGATGAGGAAGACCGGGAGAACGAGGGCGACCTCGTGCTGGCCGCTGAATTCGTCACGCCTGAGGCGATCAACTTCATGGCCCGCTTCGGGCGTGGCCTGATCTGCCTGACCCTGACCGGAGAACGCTGCGATCAGCTGAACCTGCCGCTGATGACAGGCCGCAATGGCACCTCGTTCGGCACTAATTTCACCGTATCCATTGAGGCCGCCGAAGGCGTGACGACCGGTATTTCCGCCGCCGACCGCGCGCGCACCGTACAGGTCGCTGTGGCGCGCAACGCGAAAGCCACGGACCTCGTGCAGCCCGGACACATCTTTCCGCTGCGCGCGCAGAAAGGCGGCGTACTGATGCGTGCCGGTCATACCGAGGCTGGTTGTGATCTCGCCGAGCTCGCCGGACTGACGCCCGCTTCAGTGATCTGCGAGATCCTGAAAGAGGACGGCACGATGGCGCGCCTGCCGGATCTGGTTGAGTTCGCGCGAGAGCACCAACTGAAGATTGGCACCATCGCCGACCTGATTCATTACCGCAGCCAGACCGAGAGCATCGTCGAACGCGTCGGCGAGCGCGAGATGCAGACGCCGCATGGCAGCTTTCATGCGGTCGCGTTTCGTGACACACCCAGCGGTGGCGCGCATCTCGCGCTGGTACAGGGCAAGATCGAGCCGGAACAGGAAACACTGGTCCGCGTACACCAGCCAGTCTCCATACTGGATTTACTGGAAACGAATGCGACCACGCACTCGTGGAATATGGCAGCGGCGATGGCCGCGATGAAGGCAGCGGATCGCGGTGTGATCGTATTACTGAATTGCGAGGAATCCGCAGAACAGATGTTTGCGCATTTCAACGCGCTGGACGCGGCCCAGCCGGCCACACCGGCGCGCGGCGCACGCATGGATTTGCGCACCTACGGCATTGGCGCGCAGATATTGCGCGCGCTGGGCGTTCGCAAAATGAAGCTGCTGGCCAATCCGAGGAAGATGCCTTCGATGACCGGTTTTAACCTGGAAGTCACCGGCTATCAGGCCGGTCCGACCGATCACTGACGCGGGAGACATCATGAGCGTAGGAATTTACGAACCCGAATTCGACGGCAGCGGCCTGCGTATCGGCATCGTGCAGGCAAGATTCAACGAGGATGTCTGCCACGGACTGACAGCCGCCTGTCTGACCGAGCTGAAGCATCTCGGTGTCGAGGATCAGGATGTCTTGCTGGTGACCGTGCCGGGCGCACTGGAAATCCCGCTGGCGCTGCAGAAGATGGCTGAGTCCGGTCAGTTCGATTCGCTGATTGCATTGGGTGCGGTGATCCGCGGCGAGACCTATCACTTCGAGCTGGTCTCGAATGAATCCGGTGCCGGCATCACACGCATTGGACTCGATTTCGGGATTCCGATCGCGAACGCGGTGCTGACCACCGAGAACGATGAGCAGGCTGAAGTTCGCATGGCGGGCAAAGGCGCTGATGCAGCGCGCGTTGCAGTCGAAATGGCCAATCTGGTCGCCGCCATGGAAGAACTGGCTGACGAAGCCGACGATGAATAAAGGTAAAAAACACTGATGAGCAGCATCAAATCCCAGCACGCGAACCCGAGCAAAAGCCGCACCCCGCGCCATCGGGCGCGCGAATTCGCGCTGCAAGGCCTGTACCAGTGGCTGATGAGTCAGGAAGACGCCGGCGTAATCGATGCCTACATCCGCGACGCACACGGTTTCGACAAGGCCGATCGTGAGCATTTCGATGCGCTGCTGCATGGCGTGATCCGTGAAGCTGTCAGCCTGCGCGAGGACATTGTTCCTCTGATTGATCGTTCGATCGCGCAGCTGTCGCCGATCGAGCACGCTGCGCTGCTGATTGGTGCGTATGAACTGAAGCAGCATATCGAGATTCCGTACAGGGTCGTGATCAACGAGGCGGTCGAGCTGACCAAGTCCTTTGGCGGTATCGACGGCCACAAGTACGTCAACGGCGTGCTCGACAAGCTCGCCGCGAAGCTGCGCGCGCCTGAGGTCGGCGCCGCTCGCTGAATCTGAACTCAGATGGATTTCTCGCTCGCGCAGCGACTGCAGGCCATTGAGCCCTTCCATGTGATGGAGGTGATCAAGCGCGCCGCCGAACTGGAAAAAGCGGGACGCTCAATCATCTACATGTGCATCGGCGAGCCGGACTTCCCGCCGGCGCCGCCAGTCCTCGAGGCGGCCAGCCGGGCGCTGTCCAATGGCGCTGCTATGCGTTACACCGCTGCGCTCGGGCTGCAGGAACTGCGCGATGCGATTTCGGATCACTACCGGAACGCGTTTGACGTTGCTGTGCCGGCCGAGCGCATCGTCGTCACCGCGGGTGCGTCTGCCGCGCTGCTGCTGGCCTGCGCGGCGCTGGTGGAGCGCGACGCCGAAGTGCTGATGCCCGATCCGAGCTATCCATGCAACCGCCATTTCATCGCCGCGTTCAATGGTCGTCCGACGCTGATACCCAGCGGGCCGGCCGAGCGCTTCCAGCTGACGGCCGCGATGGTCGAGTCGCACTGGCGAGAGCAGACGCGCGGCGTGCTACTCGCGTCACCGTCAAACCCGACCGGTACCTCCATCACCCGTGACGAACTTTCGCGCACGCTGGACGTCGTGCGCCGGCACCGCGGTTTCGCGGTGGTCGACGAGATTTATCAGGGGCTCGCTTACGAGGGCAAGCCTTACACCGCGCTCGAGTTCGGTGATGACATCATCGTCATCAACAGTTTTTCGAAGTACTTCAACATGACCGGCTGGCGGCTTGGCTGGCTGGTGGTGCCGCCGGCGATGCTGCCGGCGATCGAGAAGCTTGCGCAGAACTTCTTTATCTGCGCATCCAGTCTCGCGCAGCATGCGGCGCTGGCCTGCTTCTCACCGGAAGCGCTGAGCGTGGCGGAACAGCGCCGGCAGGAATTCCAGCGTCGGCGCGACGCTATCGTGCCGCAACTGCTTGCGCTGGGTTTCGACATCCCGGTGATTCCCGACGGCGCTTACTATGTGTACGCCGACTGCAGCCGATTCAGTGATGACGCCGATCAGTTGTGTCGCGACATTCTCGACCATACCGGCGTCGTGCTGACGCCGGGTCTGGACTTTGGCGAGACCGGCGCAAAACGATTTATCCGAGTCTCGTACGCGACCTCAATGGCCAACCTCGACGAGGCGATACGTCGCTTGCGCGGCTATCTTAGTGGTGTCCGGCGCTGACCGCCATGCCAGAGATAGCAGCATGTATCGACGTGCGAATACGTCAGCGGGAAACAACAAGCGAGCAGTAGAATTAAAAGGGGCCCCTCGGGGCCCCTTTTTACATCACTGAAGCGTTGGATCCGCTTTATGCCGGTTCCTGCTCCGCCTCTGCGACCCGCGATTTCTCGGCTTTCGCCTCGTTGACCTGCTCAGCCGGTTGCGGTGGCGTGAACGTCGGCACATGCTTGCCGGCAGCGACTGCGTGCAGCCTTGCATGCTCAGCCATCACCTTGCTCGCGTAACCGCCGTCGGTTTCCATATTGCCAGCACCGACATACAGCTTCAGGCCGCCCTGAACCGAGCCCGAGCGACGGATCATGTCCTTCAGGATGTGGGCGCCCACCTGGATGTTGGCGACCGGATTCAGCGCAGCCTTCACACCCCCATGGTCGTCAAACTTCTCCTGATGGACGCGTGACATAACCTGCATCAGACCCTGTGCGCCGACCGAGCTTTCCGCGAACGGATTGAAGCGCGATTCGATCGCCATGACTGCCAGAATCAGCAGCGGATCAAGTTTCACCGCTTCAGCTGATTCATAAGCAGCGCCAACCAGCATCTTGCCCGCGGTGTCGGCGATGCGATAGCGCTTGGACAGCCAGCGCGTCACCCGCTGTTGTTCGACCGAAGATGCCGCGCCTGATGCCAGTTCAGCCGACACGGCGTATTTTGGCTGGGGCAGCTCAAGCAGGGCTGCGAAGGCCAGTTCGTCAGCGGTCATCGAGTCGCCGGAGTCCGTCGCGAAAGGCGACAGTTCCTTGATGTCATCCAGCAATGCTGGCCGGAAGAAGGCCAAAATCATCACGGCCAGTGCAGCCAGGCCGATCATTGCCAGCGTGTGGCGGGCTGCGGCATACAAGCCGCGGATACGTTCGAGGTGAGCCTCGACGGTACTGCTAAATAGTGGGGAAAAACTTCCCGCACCGACCAACGCTGCGAATTTGCGTCGATTATTCATGTTACCTCCTGAATATCGCGGCCCTCAAAGTGCCTGGCAAAACAAGGGTGCTTCCTCCCCGTCATGTGCTCTCCTCGTTGGCAGCATGACAAGTCTGCATCCACGTTTTGCCAGGCACTCTGAATTGAGGCCAATTGCAAGCGTGCTTCGTGCTTCAATTCACCGCGAAACAAAAACTTCGTTTGCCATCAATGCGGATGTTGCGATGCATCGATCCCCCTGCAAACGCCGGTGTTGCCTTGCTGCCTGTTCCTGAATGCGTCGGAACAAACGCGGCAATCTTTTTTCGGGAATGAAAGACTGACCCGGACTCGGAACAATCTCTACAATGTCCGGCTGGGCCGGTTCCCGATATGACACCAGGCGACGGGCTCACTTCTGTGATGCCCTTCCGGGATGTGCTCCGGCATGTCGCCTTTGAAATTTGAGCGGATTGTAGGTAGGTGTTTATATCGAGTCAATACTGGAAAAAAGGAAAGCTATAACCAATTATTATGAAGAATGGATTTCCCTGTAACAATATCCAGTAAAATCAGCCAGTTGCCTTGCCCCTTCGTGCATTCACCGCCTACTTTGAAAAAAGTCAACCATTCATGAAATATTCCGATCTGCGGGACTTTATTGCCAAGTTGAAACAAGCCGGCGAATTGTCGGAAGTTTCACTCCCGGTCTCTCCTTATTTGGAGATGACTGAGTTGTGCGATCGCACATTACGAGCCGGCGGACCCGCGCTTCTTTTTAACAAGCCGGTGGGTCATTCGATCCCGGTACTCGGAAACCTGTTCGGCACGCCGAAACGGGTGGCACTTGGCATGGGCGCCTCCGACGTCAGCGAACTGCGCCGCATCGGCCAGCTGCTGTCGGCACTAAAAGAGCCGGAACCGCCCAAGGGATTCAAGGACGTGCTCGGACTGGGCTCGCTGGTCAAGGCGGTCTGGGACATGGCGCCGCGCGAGCTGCGCTCCGCACCCTGCCAGGAGATCGTTTGGGAAGGGCAGGATGTCGATCTGTCGCGCTTGCCAATTCAGCATTGCTGGCCGGGCGACATTGCGCCGCTGATTACCTGGGGACTGGTGATCACGAGAGGCCCGAACAAGAAGCGGCAGAACCTCGGTATATATAGACAGCAGGTGGTGGGGCCGAACAAGCTGATCATGCGCTGGCTCGCGCATCGCGGCGGCGCTCTCGATTTCCGGGAGCATTGCCTCAGGAATCCCGGCCAGCCTTATCCGATCGCGGTCGCGCTCGGCGCCGACCCGGCCACGATCCTGGGCGCGGTGACGCCGGTGCCGGACAGTTTGTCGGAATACCAGTTCGCCGGCCTGCTGCGTGGCACCCGGACCGAGCTCGTGAAAGCCATCGGCAGCGAGCTGCGGGTGCCGGCCTCGGCCGAGATCGTGCTGGAAGGTCATATCTACCCGGATGACAGCCATCCCAGCGCGTATGAGCATGCGCTCGAAGGCCCATTCGGCGATCACACCGGTTATTACAATGAACAGGACTGGTTCCCGGTGTTCACGGTCGATCGCATCACGATGCGGCGCGATCCTATCTATCACTCGACCTATACCGGCAAGCCGCCGGATGAGCCAGCCGTGCTCGGTGTGGCGCTGAATGAAGTTTTCGTTCCGCTGTTGCAGAAGCAGTTTTCCGAGATTACGGATTTCTATCTGCCGCCCGAAGGCTGTAGTTACCGAATGGCGATTGTGCAGATCAAGAAGTCTTACCC
>JACCDW010033554.1_pt1 | contig 15990 bp, 1 predicted proteins | sample 7449781 | NCBI WGS metagenome assembly JACCDW01 (sample SAMN15323449, study PRJNA562643) | freshwater metagenome | isolation source: river surface water | place: USA:Blue River Watershed | collected 2017-08-18
CATAAGTCTGACCTGCAGCGATTCCAGGAACCACTGACATACCCAAGATACGGCTTCCACCTACAGCTCCCAATACAGTTACTGGCAATGATGGTGTTGGCAATGTTTGAGCAAAGCTCCACTCATATCGGTTGGTTCCACATACGCTTCTGTTGGTAGCTACACTTCCGCTTGTTGCAGATTTGTATATCGGACAACGATCTGTTGTTCTAACATTCAAATCAGCCTCTGGTGACAATTGGAAAGTGTTGGCAGCCGATGGTGCAGCTGTGATGGTTACAGCATTACCAAATGCGTCTGTCATGTTGTAAGTACAATTGACGGTTACATAAACGGTTTGATTGCTTGTTCCCAAATTGGCAGGAACAATACGTCCCAATTGACAGATAGTACCTGATGGAATCGCATATGACCAAGAAGGTGTTCCACTGATATCTGCACTTGCCCAACGATTTACTACATATTGACTAGCACTTGTACGGAAGGCCGCTTTGAAGTTTTGACAAGTATTGGAATAAACTCCAGTGTAATTGGTGTAAGGCATGATATCCGTAGCACTGGCTTTCAAATAAGAAACCACCATCGTTACAGCACCTGCAGCGCTGTTGTTATTGCGCACACATACATAATAAACGTTACCTGCAACCAATTCATCAAAATACATGGTCTCACTTCCTGCATCTGCAGCAGCACCCTGATTACCTACATGAACATCATTTTCAGAAGCAATGGGAATCAATTGTGTTCCTGTTGTTGTTGGCTCATTGTACAACGTGATGTCATTGTCATCCGCAACCATATTGCTTCCTGTGATTGCAATTCTGATGGCGTTATTGGCTGCAGTAAATTTGAACCATTTGTCCAATCCCAAACCTGGAGACTCAATGGTATTTGTTCCAGTAGCCAAGTCAACAGAATATGTGGTTTGACTTCCAGCACCAAACTGACCAATGTTGGTCATATTGATTGCAGCACCCAAACCTGAAACGCAATCAGCACCTGAACAGTCTTCATCGATTCCATTGTTGCAGATGTCTGTTCCAGCAGGATTGGCTTGTGCATTGTTGTCATCACAGTCATCACTGTTACCAGGATAACCAGCAAAAGATGGCAAGAAACAGTTGTTACCAACTACAATTGTGGATCCATATCCATCACCATCGATGTCTTGGTAGTAGTTGTAAAAAGTTAAACCTTCATTTTGTTGTCCATCACAATCTTCATCTGTGCCACCACAAACTTCAGTTCCCAATGGATTCACAGTGTTACTCGCATCATCGCAATCCAATGAGTTGCTCACATAACCATAAGGCTGTGTGCAATAATTCAAAGTTGAACTGGCATTTCCATAACCATCACCATCCACATCAGCATACCAAGTAGATGAAGTACATGGAGCAAATGCAATAGAACGATAAGCTTGATTGGAGGCTGTTGTGGCTGTAGCCATGGTATTTACTGTTGGAGTAGCGGTTCCGTTATCATCCAAATAAACCACGCCAGTACCTGCCGCATTGTTGATTACAGCAAACAAACGAGGTTGAGCACCTGCATAAAAATCAACTGCCAAACCACGAGCACCTGTAGCAGAACCAACTGAGATGGTGTAAGCCAAAGACCATGTTCCTGAAGTCTTCACCCACTTCTGAATTCCACCTGCAGCTGTTGTGTTATCATCAGCGATATAACAAGTATTGCCATCAGCACTAAATTGGAAAGCATAGGGACTTGAGGATCCGCCTGTACCAATAACCAGCGTAGAGGTAGTTGCTGAAGTTGTTGGAGTTCCGGTTCCAACAGCATAAATCCCACGAGTTCCAGATCCTGTTGAATAGTACAACTGACCATTTTGAACTGAAATCACACGGTTGTTGGTGGTTGAAGTAGAAACGTTACCTGCAGTACCTGTTCCAAAATAATTTACACCACCAGCGGCACCAACACCCCAGAAATCTGTACCATTGGAGGTAGCACTTCTGAAGTTTTGCGCTGAAAAATGAGTGGTTGAACTGGCTTGTCTTGCAAAAGTCCCAGCATTCAATCCCAACGTTGAGATTACGCGAGGAGCAACAATACCTGTAGTTCCGTTGATAGCAGCAGTCCCTGCAGCTGCATCATATCCTGGGAAAACAACTGCAGAACCATCTTGGGTGCGCGTCATTTGACCTTCAGCTGTTGACGAACCATTCAAAACCATTCTATTGGCTCCGGTAGTAGGAATGCTCACGGTTTGAACCAAAGCAGATGTACTCAATTCCTCAACAAAAGCAGGTGTACCTGCAGAACTTAAAGCAGCGGAACCCGTTCCCAATTTCACAGCCAAAACGTTTCCTGCTGTAAAGTTGGTGTAGTTACAAGTTGCTGAACAGTTGGCAGAAGCATTGTAATTGCTCGCATTGGGATCCATACATCCACTCACACTACCTTCATCCGTTGTGGCATTACAGTTGTCGTCGATGCTATTGCACAACACTTCTGTTGCTCCAGGATTGATTGCTGCATTGCCATCGTTACAATCACCACCAGTCAATACATAACCTGCAGATGGCGTACATCCTGTTTCTGTAGTTGAACTAGAACCGTATGTATCGTTGTCTGCATCCAAGTAAAAAGTTTGCGGAGTATAGTCACAAGCCGTAGCACATGTAGCGGCAGCTGAGTAATTACATGCCAATGGATCATTACAACCTGTTACAAAATTTTCGTCCACTGTTGTATTACAGTTATCGTCAATGGAATTACATGGCAATTCAGTTGCTGCAGGATTAACACCAGCAGCATTGTCATTACAATCTGTATTATTCAATTCAACATATCCTGCAACAGTGCTTCCACAAGTTGCGTTTTGTGTAACCGCTGGGTTACCATATCCGTCACCATCAGCATCGGCATAAAAAGCACAAGGAACAGCGAATGTTGATCCTCCGATTACCAAACCATGCAAGCCAGCGGCTGTAGAAACAAATCCCCAACCACCAGTTGTAGTTTGACCTGAAGCATAGAAACGGAATGATACAGTTGTACCAGGTTGGATATTTTGCAAAGCTGAAACACCTGAAAGGTCAATTTGAGGTTGAGTATGAGAACTTACAGTTGCTGCACTGTAAATTGAAGATGGACTTCCAATCAAAGTATAGTTGGTACCATCCAAGCTGTATGCATACTGAACAGAGACACCAGGACTTACGTTATAAAACGAAGCCGTTCCAGCGTAGCGTGCATCAATACTGGTGAAGTTCAATCCCAAACCAGGATTGGCCGTTACCGTCCATTGGAAATAATCCGTGTTGGTGGTTGCGATGCCGTTGTTTTGGAAACCAACGGTTCTGAAAGAATTGGCACCAGTACTTCCAGCAGCGCCGGTACCTCTGGTCATTGGTTGTGAAGAAGCTGCAACCATACCTGGCAATACATATGTTGGATTGGCAGTAGCTACGTTATTCATTCCAAAGAAGTCAAACGCCATCAAAGCAGAAGTTACAGTCAATGTTTGCGTAGCATCAGATGCAGCACTGTAGTTGGTTGTGGCAGCGGCAGAAGCCGTGATTGTTGTCGTACCAGCACTTAGGATGGTTACCACGTTGCCTGCAATTGTAGCAACGGCGGTATTGGAACTGGTGTAAGTCACAGTTGCTCCTGAACTTGCTGTTGCAGTCAAATTAAACGTTGTGTTTGCCGTACTGTAAGTGGGTAAAGCATTGAAAGTAATAGTTGCGGAAGCTGGAGTAATATTGGCAGTCAAACCAGTTGGTTGTGTCAAAGTATAATTTCCAGCTGTTGTACCAGACAACGTAGAAGTTGAAGTAACCACAATACCATCAGCAACATCTACAGTAGCAAAAGTTCCTGTTCCATTTAATGTTACGTCATCACTTCCAACAACACCATTCAATGTACCTGTAATGACAGCTGCATTGTTGTTGTTGTAGGTTTTGTTAGATGCAGCGGCGTTATTGATAGTCAAAGTTTTTGGAGAGACAATGATTCCGCGCACAACATCTGTTGCAGGATTGTATGTGGCATTACCCGCTTGAGATGCGGTTACAGAAGCTGAACCAACACCAACAATCGTTAGAGTGGATCCAGAGACAGATACAACAGCAGTATTGGAAGAAGTATAAGTTACTGCAAGTCCAGAAGACGCTGTTGCACTTAAAGTCAAAGCAGCATCACCATAAGTTACACCCGTTAAAACACCGAAAGAGATGGTTTGAGATAAGCCCGTAGGTGCAGAAACCGTTGAGGAAGGAATTGCTATGGCTGATGAAGTAGCTCCTGTTGAAGATACTGTAATATTGCCACTGTAATTTCCTGCAAGTGTTGTTGAAGCAATGCGCGTATATAAAGTAGTAGTCGCGACACTTCCTGACGTTGGAGTAAGGGTAACGGATGATCCATACCCAGATGTAGATACTGTAGACACCTCAAATCCAGCGGGAGCAGTGACAATCAAATTGGACGTCAAATCGGATCCTGAGACAGAAAAAGATTGTTCCACTGATGGGGTACCTTCCACTGTTGACATTGCGGTGATTGATCCAGTTGCTGCAATGGATGGTGCAGGGATGGCTGAACCAGTAACACTGACATTATCAATTGCAAAACTTGGACGACCTCCAGCAGATCCAGCTGTCTGTCTAATTGACCATCTCAATTGAACTTCAGACTGATTGTTACAAGCTGAAGGTAAGGTAACTGAAACAACAGTTGAATTAACGGGAGTAACCACTGCAGTTGTCTGCAAAGTGGTATTGCTTAAATACTCAGTTCCTGTAATGTTTGCAAAGGATCCTGTATTTCCCACACGATATTGAAGAATAGCTTCAAGAATTCGATTGTTGCTTGCCGTTCCATCATATGGGTTACGAATCAACATCATATCATATGAAACCAAAATGGACTGCTTATTCAATGTATTGATACTGAAAACCATCGTAGGATTTAGTGAACCCGTAGATAAGAAACCCAGTTTCCCATTGTAGTTGTGCACATTACCAGAAGTGGTACCTGCATTGGATGAGGCAGTCAAGGTTCTGTCTGCTGTCGCAGCCGTTGTAATGTGTGTTGCTCCGGGAGCAGTAGCTGCGAGAGTCCAACCCTGCCATCCCGCAGGATAGGTAGTTGATGTATACGCAGTAGTCGAGAAATCCTGCGTGTAAGGCAGTGTCTGAGCCGTTGGGTTGGTTTGCGCAAACACACCAGAAACAGCCGCAAGAAACAATGCCACCATCAATCCTAGCGGAAGCATATTTCTTAATGAATTCATTTGATTTTTCATTTGGTTAAAATAGGTAAGCAAATTTATGCTAAACCACTATTATTCAGGTCGTTTTTATCTGAAGAAATTAATATTTGTATGTCATGATTACATTAACAAATGAAAAAGGGGAGCAGTGCTCCCCCTTTTTCATTAATTCTTCATCCATCTCAACAGGTGACTTTCTTTTCCTCGCGAAATTCTAACTTGGTAAACACCAGATTCCCAATTGGCGCCATCCATCTCCATGGTACTTACCTCACTGAAAGTCCAAGCTCCAACTTTTCTTCCCATTGCATCCCAAATTTCCACTTGCGTTTCTGCTCCATCCTCACTCAACCAATCAATTCTGAAATGCCCAGTTCTAGACGGGTTTGGATACAATGTTGGAACTAAAAATTCTTGATCCATCGATTTCTCATTCACCATTTCCTCATTCTCTACAGTAGGTGCAGCAGCCAGGGTGCCTTTGAAAATCATACATTGGTAATTGGTGTAGTACTCGCCCACCACATTGTTCGCAAAAATGGGTCGCACTTGAACGCGCCATTCTGTTCCTGAAGTGAATCCAAGGTTGCCGTACAAATACAGATCTCTGGTACCATTGGCTCCGAAAGTTTCTATTACAACAGGATTTCCGTTAACCAAAAATGGCACACCGTTTAACATTCTCTCAAATCGCCATTGGTATTTGATGGCGTCGCACATCCAAATATTGGCACGAACCAATCCGCCAATCACTACTCTATTGGGACATACGTGAACAGATCCCAAGTTCAAATCGACATGAGAAACAACATTCAACTGATTATCTGTCACTCTGGCGATACTAATATTCTCGGTTCCTCCACCTCCGGTTGGTAAAGTATAATTCAACGTAATTGTTGCTGAATAAACCGTGTTATAAAGCACCTTCTCTCCATTAGCCCCGGTAAAATTGGCCAGCAATGATGTAGGACCTGATGCGGTAAGCACCGCACCTCCTGCAGGCAAAATAGGGGTCAACTGAATCGTGCAACTGTTGGATCCTGTAGTATTGGTGGCATACACCATGTCACAACCTGTATCGTACAAAATGGAATTGGTATAATTCAAATTACCCGCTGCAGTCAATCGTCTCAAGCACAAAGAAAACGAACCTCCAGGCTGAGATGCATTGGCATTTCTGACGCGGATGTAATACTGTTGACCCACATTCAAGTTGCCATAATTCAAATATTCATCAGAGACACTCGCCACGGCGTTGGCTGTTTTCAAAAGATCACCCGCATAGGTTCTCAACTCTAACGCAACATCATTGGTTGAAGGTGTGCAACGAATGGTTACACCAGGACCATTGGCGGTGAAATAATACCAAACATCAGGACCAGTGGTCCAAGTGCCGCTCATCGCTGGTGAAGGCGTGCATGCATTCAATGTGCCTGTATACGTATTGCAATTGGTAAAACTCACAGCCGGTACTGAATTAGAAGCATACTGCGGCTCATCATTACCAGGCAAACAAACTTCATTCACCAAACCATCACAATCATCATCAACAATATTTGAACACAACTCCGTTGCTCCAGGTTGAATATTCGCGTTGTTGTCGTTGCAGTCTCCACCAGTTGTGATATAACCGGGCAAAAGATCACAAGCCGAAATAGAATTGGAAATCGCTCCGTATCCGTCACCGTCATTATCCACATACAAATTGATAAATATGACACCTTCTTCTGATTGACCATTGCAGTTGTCATCAACACCATTACAAATTTCAAGAGCATTGGGATTGATCCCTGCATCTGAATCATTGCAATCGCCTGAACTCGTGATGTATCCAATTGGAGCTGAGCAATCCGTTACAAGTGAAGAAGAATTTCCAAATCCATCATTATCGGCATCCAAATAATAGGAGTTGCTTGCAGAGGCAGACAGAGTGATGGTATTGCTATTGGTTGTTGGTGAAGCTTGACAATTATTAGAAGTGGTTAACACAACACTCACTTGATCATTGACCAATGCAGATACGAGGGTATATGTTGCGGCATTGGTGCCCACATTACTTCCGTTTAATTTCCATTGGTATGAAGGCGATACTCCTCCATCGGTAATGGAAGCCGTGAAAGTAACCGTTGCACTTCCGCACAACGTATTGCCTGTCAAATTGCTTGCAACAGTTACAGTTGGAACAACATTGGCATTGACAACAAAGATTATGGTATTTGAACCGGCTGTTGCTGATGTTTGACACAAATTGTTTGCCGTCATGACCACCTCAATTACATCACCGTTCTGAATACCAGCACTGCTGTACGTGGTAGCGTTGGTGCCTACGTTGGAGCCATTCAATTTCCACTGATAGGTAGGTGCGCTACCCCCATTGATTGGAGAAGCCGTAAAGGTGACAGTAGTTCCTGAACAGATTGTTGCATCAACATCATCGCTAACGATAGAAACTGAAGGTGTCACTTGCAATCCTTCATCGATACTTCCATCACAATCATCATCAATCGTATTGCAAATTTCAGTCGCTCCAGGATACACTGCATTTGAGGCATCATTACAATCTGTGCTCGAAGTGACATAGCCAGTAGGCGTAACGCATGAGGTACTGTCTAGATTTGCATTTCCAAATCCATCACCATCTGCATCCAAATAAGTTGTAGTCAATGACGCTGCAGTTAAGGTAATCGTATTGCTTGAAGCAGTAGCTACAGTTTGGCAAATGTTGTTGGGAGTCATTATACAAGTAATTTGATCTCCACCCACAAGACCCGTTGCTGAATAAGTTACGGAATTGGTGCCGACATTGGCCCCATTCTTTTTCCATTGATAAACCGGCGAAGTTCCGCCATCAATAGAAGTTGCTGTAAACACAACGGTAGGATTGGATGCCGCACAAATGACATTGCCAGTCAAATCACTTGCAATGGAAATGGAAGGATTATAGACGGTGTTTACAGTTGTCGAAATGGTATTGGATGTTGCTGTACTTTGCGTTTGACAAACATTATTGGCAGTCATCACTACAGAAACAACATCACCATTGGACAATGTTGAAGATGAAAACTGAGAAGCGTTAGATCCCACATTATTTCCATTGATCTTCCATTGGTAAGAAGCCCCTGAACCACCGTTTACCGGTGTAGCATTGAATGTAACCAATTCACCCTGACAAATCGTATTGTCCGCATCATCTGAAACAATAGATACAGCGGGAGTGACGCTTTGTGTAGTTGTCAAACATTGTTCTGAATAACAATCTTGCATCACACCATAACTAACAGGATTTGGAGCTGCTGCACCGAAGTTGATCACGCCAGCACCATAGTTGCCCTCTCCATTGTTGGCTCTGCTCAAGAACTGATTACTTAAGAAAGTCGCATTACCGATACCTGGATCATTTACCAACATCGCCATCACTTTCATCGAACCCGATGGCGAACCCAACAAATTCATGGGTATACTGAATTCAAATCCCTTGGTATAATCACCAGTGCCTGAATTGGACTGATAAGCATACAGCGTTCCAGTATTTGATGCCCCTAAGTAGGTATTTGCATTGGTTTGCATGTTGTACAAATCAAAATACAAGACGTTGCCGGCAATATTGATTCCCATGATATAATCTGGTTCAAATCCACTATCGAACTGAATTCCACCATTGAGGTTCTTCATGGAATAATACGGTGCATTACTTCTGTAAATCCAAGATGACAGTGAATTGTATCCACCCGTATTGCAATCAATAAACAACAATACTTTGTTGCCTGAACTATTTTCCAAACTACCCGCAATTCCTCCAAACAAATAACCCAATCCATTGCGCAAATACAAAGCATCCAATCTATTGGCACCAAAACCACTTGAGGCAGGGCCGCCATTTGAGTTGGCCAAAGGTGCGCCCCAATAGCCATCCGTCAAATCACCGTCAATATTGAAAGGAAGAGAGTTGTAACCGCGTACACAAACTTGATCACCGGCATTTAAAGCGGCCGAGGGGGTGAACGTCGCAGTAGAAGACGGACTCGATTGCGCAACGCCATTCAAAAAATATTGGTATGAGGATGCACCTGAGGCTGTAAAGGTTGGTGTTGTTCCAGAACACACATCTGTGCCACTACTTGCACTTAAAGACAACGTAGGTGTTCCGATAACAGTTGTGTAAATTGAATTTGAAGATACCAATTGCCCACAAGCATTTACTTCGCAAGTAATACTTCCAGAGGTCAAGCCAGTAGTAACATAGTTTGAATTGGTTTCACCGACAATAGTAACACCATCCTTCTTCCATTGATAACTCAACGATGTGCTTGCTGATGCGGTCGCTGTAAAGGTCACCGAAGTACCACTGCAAATGACATTATCAGCATCTGAACTTGCGATAGAAATGACAGGTGAAGTAGCCAAAGATGTGATGACTCCATTCAAAGAAAGGTCCGCCGCATTTGAATTGTTTACGTCAAATATGTATAAAGTACCTCCGGCTGCTGTCGCACCGTATGGCAATATTTTAAATTTTACTGTGGTACAATTGTGTAGGTTTTGCAATGCTGTTACAGCCGATAAATCTACTGGAGAAAGAACCGCTCCTGTGCTTCCTGTATTGGTAAAGCTTAATGTGGTGATGGTTGTATATGTTGTTCCACCATCTATTGAGTATTGCAGCAAAGCTTGTGCAGGCCCGCTGGCAGAACGACGATAAGCAATTGGGGACAATTCCAACAAGTCCATTTCATAACCTGCCGCAACTGTTGCATCAAACGTAAAGAATGCATTAGACGCAAGATCAGCAGTCACAGATTGACTCCAGTTTACACCTCCCCATGCCCTAGCTGCAGCTGTTGCCGTGGTGCTTACACCAGGACCTCTGATTAATCCAGTACTTGAGACATTTGTGGCTGTAGATGCGGCAAACGGAGAAGGTCCAAAATTATTTGCTCCCCCTGGCAATGCACTTGTATTGAACCACACCAAGCCTGGTGCTGATACTACTTGTGTTTGATTGACAGATGTTGCCGCCGCGTAGTTCGCATTACCGGACTGACTTGCTGTGATTACCGTTGATCCCAAACCTACGATTGTTACCGTATTTCCTGTAACTGTTGCAACAGCCGTATTGGAAGATGCATAGGTAACAGTCAAACCTGAGCTAGCAGTTGCAGTAAGGGCAAAAGGAATATCTGTCAAAAGTTTGTTGGGCAAAGCTGCAAAGGTTATCGTCTGTGTAGCTTGATTCACCGTCAACGTCTGCGTAACATTAGTAGCAGGTGCTACACTCGCATTGCCTGACTGACTGGCCGTGATGGTGGTAGTACCAACACCGACTATTGTTACTGTATTTCCAGAAACCGTTGCCACTGATGGATTAGAACTGGTGTAAGTCACCGTTAAACCCGAAGATGCCGTAGCTGTTAAATTGAAATTTGCTCCGCCATAGTTAACTGCTGCAAGTGCACCAAAAGTGATGGTCTGCGTAGCCTGGGTAATATCCGCAGATAAACCAGACGGTTGTGTTAAAGTATAATTTCCTGCTTGAGCACCTGAAATAGAAAAGTTAGGTGTTATTCCTATTCCCGTTCCGACGTTTATGGAGTTAAATGTACCCGCGCTAATCAATGTCACTGCATCAGATCCTACAACACCATTCAAAACAGCTCCAGTAATGGTTGCGGTATTGTTTCCATCATATACTTTGTTCTGGGCTACTGCTCCAGTTACTGTCAATGTCTTAGGGTTGACTACAAGTGTTTGTGTCACAGGAGTCGCAGCGGAGAAAGAAGCGTCACCAATTTGAGAGGCGGTGATTGTAGTTGATCCAGCACCCACAATAGTGACGGAACTTCCTGATATTGTAGCAACCGCTGTATTGGAACTTGTATAAGTTACAGCTAGTCCAGAAGAAGCCGTTGCCGTCAAGTTGAAACTTGCAGCCCCGTAAGTTACGGGAGACAAAGCGCTAAAGGTGATTGTCTGCGGAGTTGAACCTGAAGTTGTTCCTTTGGCCGACCAAGTTGCACTTCCAGACAAAGGCGCTGTCGCTTGCGTCAAAGAGCTCGAGTTAACACTGGTTGAAGTTGCTGAAGAACCGGTATCTAAAAATGAGGTGTTTGTTTGAAACAACTGCAAAGAAGAAAATCCACCCACAACATCAGCAGCAGGGAATTCAAACTTTACTGAAAAGTTGTAGGTACCTGTTGTACTGGATAAATCTGTTATCCAATATCTATTGGACAAGTAACTCGGTGAAGTAGCTACGCTAGACTGCGTGCCGTTCATGGCGTATACAGAAACGTTTCTACTTACTGAATTTGCTGTAAAAGTCAACGTCATGGGCATGTAGCCAGTATCATTTCCTACAGGAAATACATAAGCCGCAGGAAATCCCGTTCCAGCAATATTTCGAAACAATTTACCCAATGTGCCATACAAGAATGGATCGCCTGTGACAATATGCGCCGTAGAAGAACCACCAACCACCGCCGATGGAGAGTTATTGGTTAAGGTAAGATTGTTGGCTCCCAACAATAATTTACCACTCGTTAACGTTAGAATTCCTGACATCGAACAAGCATTGGTCAAAGCCACGGTTGAACCAACATTATTGATGGTCAAATTTCCTATGGTCGTTACTCCATTTCCGGTTTTTTGCGGTGCATTTCCATTGAAAGTAAAATGAGCACCATTATAAGTTCGGGTTCCCGTAAGTTGAATAGACCCATTGGCTCCAGAAGTTGTAAAAGCACCAGTAGAATTGGTGTTGGCAGACATCAAATGAGCTCCAGACCAAGCGTAAAAAGTTTTTCCAGTTGCCTGTGTACCGGACCATACAAAAGTTTGAAAATCCAAAACTGATCCGGCACTACATTCCAAATTTCCAATAGAAGTTACATTGGACAACAACCTAACCTTGGAACCATTGCTGGTGATATTACCAAAATCAAAGGCATTGGGAAATGCCACTAGTGGCGTGGTAATATTGATGTCTTGCGTATTACCTGAGTTAGATTCAAAATACAAGACCCGTTGATTTGAAGTATTGGTACACGCCAATTTTCCTGCAGAAATAGTCAAATTACCTTTTAAGAAAATAAAGGCGGAAGCCGCAGCCCCGTTGCACATATCCACATTACAATTTCCGCCGGTAGCGTTACCATCCAAAATAAAATCTCCTGCTACACTCAATGCCAAATTGGTACTTCCCGTTAATCTCAATTCAGAAGTCCCCGTATTTTTTACATTGAAATTTCCATTCACCGTGCCTACTGCTCCGGCAAAATTGGCCGCTCCAGTTTGCGCAGCACAGTTCCAAGTCAAGTGATGGTAATTTTGGGCCAGGTTGGTTGGTGTTGTACCAGTAGTGAAACCCGTTATTTCACAGGTAGATCCAGTGGCCCATGTTGATGTTGGAACCGCTCCACCACTTGTCGCCGTGTGCGCATATTTTCCACCGTTACCAAAAGTGATATTTCCGGTTGGGGTTATGGTCCCCGCATTGGCGATATTGCCCAATACACTGCAGTCTATGGCTTCTGTGCCATTGGCAATTACAAACGTAACACCGCTTGGCACCGTGAGTGTGCCGCCTGCCTGAATTGTAAATTGATCAATGGTTGCAGCGGTAGCTGTGATGTTGTGCCCATTCAAAATTTGAGTCGCTCCAAAAGTATTTGAGGGAGCTACAGTTGCTGTATACCACGATGTTCCGTTGTCTGCACTTTGCTGCCAACTTCCCAAAGTAGACCAAGTACCTGCAGCAACATTGGAACGGTGCTGGATTTTGGACACCATCAGGTTGTTGAAATACATGTTTCTATTTCCGTTATTGGGTGCTGCAAAATCATTTTGATTGCCGATGTAAAAATTAATATTATCAATCGCTGAACTGATATTTACCGTAGCCACATACAATGCCGATACGCCATCACGTGCGCTTAAGGAAAATGTATATTGTGTCGCAGAAATCCTAGACATGGTAACAATCATATTGTTGGTGCCATATGCAGTTTGTGCGTTTATTCCACCAGCAGTAATGGTGGATGAACCTCCCATGTTGACGTTGAATACTGTCGTTCCGAGGGCCTTGAAATCAAATCCTTTGCTACCCGTATTGGCATCCCAATTCACAGCCCAATGGAAAGTCAAAGCATCACCCACTGCCATAGGCGTGGTTATGTTTCTCGACGCGTTTGCATAAGCACTGCCGTTTGCAAACATTCCGAAAGCAGAAGTTCCAGTTAGGGTTGTTGACATTCCATTACTTGAAGGATTGCCTATGAAAAAGCCTGTATTGGCTCCAGCCGTTAGCGTCCAAGCTCCAAAACCAGTTCCTTGGTTACTTGCATTGTTCCAAACTCCTGAATAGTTGGAACCTTGGTCAGTGGCTGATTGACCGATGACCATTGAATTTAAAAACAACATAAATCCGAGCAAAATAATACTCGAAAAATTGTGTAGCGTATTTTTCATAAGACAGAAATAAGAAGTTAAGGCCTCTATTTTACCCTAGTAAAAATAATGATAATCTCTTTAACATGGGAACATTATTCTTTTCTTCGGATTTTGTTCCTGAACAAAAACAAAAATGGGGGTGCTAGCACCCCCATTTTCTATCGATCGAAATAATTATTGAATCATCCATCTCAATCTTTGGGTATTGGCCCCTGAATGCCACTCTACCCAATACATACCTCCTGACCAATCAGATCCATTGATCACAAATTGATTTCCTTGGATATGCTCCATTTTCTGAACCACTCTTCCCTGCATATCACGAACAATCAATTGGACATCTTCCGAATCGTCAGCATTCCAAATCACATTCACTGATGTTCTTCCAGAAGGATTGGGATACAGCATCAATGCTACATCACTTAAATTGTCCAACGCCTTCTCTAAATCACCCTCTTCTTCAACCGTTGGCATTGCCGCGGCCGTTCCTTTGAATTGCATACACTGATAATTGGTACCATAGCTACCCACAACCCCATTGGCAAACACTGGACGCACTTGAACTCTCCACTCAGATCCTGCAGTGAATCCCATGGTCGCCGTTGGAATGAAATCTCTTGTTCCTAGAGGCCCGTATGCTTCTATAACCACTGGGTTACCATTCACCAATTGAAGAATTCCATTTACTGTCTTTTCAAATTTCCATTGATAACGAACTGCATCACACAACCAAATATTGGCTCTAACAGTTCCTCCAATAGATACACGAGCTGGACAAGCATGAACCGATCCCAAATCCAACTCCATGTGCTGTTGAACAACCAAATTGTTGTCTGAAACTCTAGGCACATTGATTACTTCAGTACCTCCATTTCCAACAGGCAATACAAATCCCAATGAAATAATAGCTTGATAGGTTGTATTGTATTGGAACTTCTCGCCATTTGGCCCATTGAAATTGGACAATGGAATTGCCGATCCCATACCCGTTAATACTGGCCCTCCTGCGGGAGATATTGGTGTCAATTGAATACTGCATGAAGCGGATCCTGTGGTACTACTTGCATAAACAACATCACAACCAGAATCATACAAAATCGAATTGGTGTAATTCAAATTTCCTGAAGAAGCTATTCTTCTTGAGCACAAAGTAAAGGTTCCTCCTGGAGTTGGGCTATCCATTTGCATCACACGAACATAATATTGTCCACCAACAGTAAGCTCTCCATAGTTCAAATATTCATCGCCGATTCCGTTTACTGCATTTGCAGATTTCACCAACAAACCAGCACCGGTGCGCAATTCCAATTTCACATCATTGGTTGGGATACAACGTATCGTCACTCCAGGAGAAGTTGCCGTAAAATAATACCATGTATCTGGAGAAGTACCCGTTAATGTTTCAACACCTACTTGAGTACTGGGTGATGCTCCACCCAAGTTACCTGTTACGGTATTACAAGTTAAAAGAGATATGGAAGGTATGATTAAATTAGAGAACAAAGGGTCATCATTTGAGATATTGCACACCTCGTTAATCAAACCATCACAGTCGTCATCATAAGATGTAGAGCATAATTCGCTCGCCTGAGGATTTACCGTTGACAATGCATCGTTGCAGTCACCATTTGTCATCAAATAACCCGCAACAAAATCGCATGATACAATGGTTGCAGAATTACTACCATATCCATCACCATCTTGATCCGCATAGAAGGTATATGTTGAAATTCCATTGTCTGAAGTACCATCACAATCGTCATCATTTCCGTTGCATATTTCCAAATTGAATGGATATGCTTCGGAATTGGTATCGTCACAATCACCTGACTCTGTGGTATAACCAGCAGGCATGATACATGTGACTACCAAGGAAGCCGCAGGACCGTATGTATCACCATCTGCATCCGCATAGTAATTGTGATTGGCCAATACCGAAGTCGAAATAGAATTACCATTAGCCGTTGTCGCAGTCTGACATACATTGTTGGCTGTCATAACAACCGTTACCACATCATTGTTCGCTAGTGATGCGTTGATGTAAGTTGTTGCATCCGATCCAACGTTGGTTCCGTTCAACTTCCACTGGTATGCAGGTGTTGACCCACCATTGGTTGGAGTAGCTGTGAAGGTCACACTTGTGCCTGAACAGATGCTGTTGTCTGCATCGCTCGACGATACTACAACCGATGGGGTAACATTGGTTACAACAGTTGTTGTGATGTTATTTCCATTTGCAGTCGAAGTAGTTTGACATGTGTTGTTGGATGTCATTATTACCGTCACAATGGATCCATTGG
>JACCDW011738639.1_pt1 | contig 15990 bp, 13 predicted proteins | sample 7449781 | NCBI WGS metagenome assembly JACCDW01 (sample SAMN15323449, study PRJNA562643) | freshwater metagenome | isolation source: river surface water | place: USA:Blue River Watershed | collected 2017-08-18
CAACGATACAATAGAGATTTGGGGACCCGGTACACAAACACGAAGCTTCTTGTATATTGATGAATGTATTGAAGGCATTCATACTATTATGGAAGGCGATGTAAGTATTCCATTAAACTTGGGCAGCGAACGCATGATTAGTATTAATGATTTAGCAATATTAATTGCTGATCTAACTAACAAAAAGATTAACATTAAAAATGTTGATGGCCCACGCGGAGTAATGGGACGTAGAAGCGATAACAAGCGTATCAGAGAACTATTGAATTGGTCTCCTAAGGAAGATTTGGAAAACGGTCTAGTAAAAACATATCACTGGATCAATGAACAAATCATGTTAGGGAAAAATGATGTCTAACAAATATATTATTGGTTTGGGATGTAGTTGGACGCAAGGCGAAGGCGGCTATCCTGATGAGATTTGGCATCAGTATAATGGTCGTCCACAAATAAGTTTGCGCGGCAAGTGTGACTATCATATTAGACATTATGAGCATGAAAACAGTTGGGTAAATCGATTAGCTAAAGATCATTTTCCTGAATATACTCCTATTAATTTAGGTGTTAAGGGTATAGGAAATCGAGCAGCAGTAGAGCAATTACATTTTTGTGATAAGGTAGACTGGAACAATAGTGAAGGCATTATTGTATTATTACTAAGTGGATTTGAAAGATTAGATTTACCAGGAACACATAGCGCAGGCAATAATCAAGACGATGGCTATAGCAATGGAGAATATAGACATTATAAATGGCAAACTGCTTGGCCTATCGACAGTCAAAATTCATTTTGGAAAGCATATGCTAAGGATTTGTTCTCAGAACGATTTGTCGCTACTCATCAAATGATGATTTTATTGAATGTTCAGGCATTTGCTAAAAGCGTAGGATATAAATTAGTAGTTGCTAATGCTTTTAATCAGGTATGTAATGGCAACATCTATCAGTACTTTAAAGAAAATACAGGTGATCTTGTAGACAAGTTTGACTGGAACTGTTATCTACATAATACAACAGAGTATGTGGCATTCGTACAAAAATTAGTTGAATTAGATAACATTATGGATCCTAATGATTGGCAAGGATTTCATCAACACTACTTTAATCGTACTTGGCCAGCAGAATATCTAACAAACTGTGAAGGTGCTCATCCCACAATTAAGGGTTACAAGGTAATTGCTGACGAGCTTGCAAACTTTGTTAAATACAAGGGATATGCCTAAGAGAAAGATCAGCTTTGTAAACCCCAATTTCCAGCAAGGACCAAAAGAATTTAACGCATATTACTTGCCTTATAGTCCTGCTATTATTTGGAGTTATGTAAAGCAATTCGATATTATCAATGATAATTTTGAGCTAGATGAATTCATTTGGCGTAGAGACCCTATTGAAGAAGTTGTTGAACGCTTAAAAGATAATGACATTGTAGGATTTAGTACATATATTTGGAATAGATCGTATAATCATGTATTAGGCCGTGAATTAAAGAAGGCTAATCCAAAAATATTCTTGTTCGCTGGCGGACCCGAACCTCCCATTACTGATAAAAACTTCTTTGAGAAATTTCCCTATCTTGATTTATGTGTGAAGCAAGAAGGTGAGAAAGCTGTTACCAGTGTATTAGAACAGTATTTGACTGATAAGAACTATCTTGGCATCACTGGATTAATTGTTAATGTTGATGGCACTACAGTGGATACAGGGCATCCCAATCGTATCAATGAATTAGATGATATTCCCAGCCCATATCTCACAGATGTATTCAAACCGCTTATGGAGAAACATCCCGAAGTGCGCTGGAACGCAACATTAGAAACTAATCGTGGATGTCCTTATATGTGTACATTCTGTGACTGGGGAAGCTTGACATACAGTAAGGTTAAGAAGTTCGACTTAGAGCGTGTATATGATGAGCTTGAATGGATCGGTAGAAACGAATGTGACTTTGTATCATTGACCGATGCTAACTTTGGTATCTTCCCTGAGCGTGATAGTCTTATCGCAGATAAATTGATCGAAGTACAGAAGAAATATAACAATCCAAAAGCATATACAATCGCTTGGGCAAAGAATCAAAAGCAAGAGGTTGTTGAGATTGTACGTAAGTTGATCTATGAAGGCGGCAGCAAGATGGGTCTTAATTTGTCAGTACAATCAATGGACGACAACGTATTAGATATTATCAAGCGCAAGAATCTTGCTATGAATAAGATTCAAGAAGTATTTGACTTATGCGAGAAGTATAGTATTCCATTATATACTGAACTTATTCTTGGTTTGCCCGGCGAAACATTAGAAACATGGAAAGACAATTTTTATAAACTGTTTAAGGCTGGTAACCACACTGGCATTACTGTCTATCAGGCTCAGCTATTAGAGAACGCTGAAATGAATTTAAGCCAAAAAGCTGAGTTCAACTTAGAAGGTAGAGTTGTATACGATTATCTAGTTGGTACATACAATGAACACGAGGTTAAAGAAGGCATTGAAGTCATCGTGTCTACTAAAGATATGCCTCGTGATAAAATGATTGATGCTCAAGTGTGGAGTTGGTTTATGAACACATTCCACATTAATGGAATGACCAACTATATTTCACGTTTCTTGTATATGTATAACAACGTAGAATACGAGACGTTCTATGAAAAACTATATGCCTACATTCAACAGGATGAATGGCTTAACAGCGAAATAGAGCGTATTACTGAACACTACAGTAACTGGACAATGAATGGTAGAATCGATCACGAACCTATTCAGGGTATGGAAATACATGGATGGAATCTTATTCATAGTACTGTGATCAACATTCAAGGCGAACGCAAGCATAAACACGTATTCGATTTGATTGATAGATTTGTCAAAGAAAACTTTGTATTACCTGAACAGATTTTAAATGATTTATTATCTGTACAAAGAAAATTCTTAATCAATTATGAAGAATGTAGCAGCTATCCTATCAATATTGAGTTAGCAAATGATATTATAGGTTATGTACAAGGTGACGGTTTAGACAATAAATCCGTTTATGAATTTGATTTTCCCGAAGACAAATCAATGAGTCTTCAACAATTCTGTGAGCAAATCTTTTTTGCTAGACGCAGAAACTTTGGTAAAAGTTGGATTACGAAATTATAATTTTATGTCAATTCTTAATAGAACAAATATTCATTTTTTCAGCGATAGTGGGGCAGAATTAAGACTTGCTTCCTCACTGTTTTCCTTCTACAACTTCGAAGACAATGACTATTGGTACATTGACTTTCATAGAGGTTGGAATCTAATATTAGCGATAGAATATATTCCTGAGGATATTAGACAGCGCATTAGAGAAGGTTCGGTGATACTTTTGTTAAACAATAGTCACGAAGCATATCACGATCCTATTGAGTTTATCTATAGATACATGGTTATGGGTCTAAATCTACCACCAGAAAACATCAGATTATTAACTGAGTCTGCTAGTATAATGGAAGAGGTAGATCGTGTATCGAAGATATTTAATACTGGACATATCCAAGTAGAATGGCTTCGTATCTTTGAGTTTAACGTTAGAAACTCAATATACATTGATAACTACCGCAAATTAGATACGCTCAATATAAAACAATATGATAAAAAGTTCTTGAATCTTAATAGACGATGGAGACATCATAGGCCTATGTTTGTTGGGTTATTAGAATTGAACAACCTTTTAGATAAGGGCTATGTAAGCTTTTGTAAGAATGTAGACGGGCAACACTGGGATTCAGTATATGGCTATATGATGGGATCAACTCAAATACTATGTCCCGAACTATATCAAATGTTCATAGACAATAAAGAAAGAATAACAAATATTCCAGATATGTTTTTGGACACTCCTGAACTATATGTTAATCAAGTTCAAGTAGACAACAACTTGGACTATCACTATGAAAATACATATTTCAGTGTGGTTAATGAAACAAATTACTTTAAAGATTTGGGAGAAGGTTTGTTCTTAAGCGAGAAAGTATTCAAGCCTATATTAAGATGCCATCCTTTTATTATTGTATCCAGACCACATAGTTTAGTCAAGCTTCGTGAACTAGGCTATAAAACTTTTAGTCCATATATAGATGAAAGCTACGATAATGAAAAGGATGACTACAAACGTCTATTCATGATTGTCGAAGAAGTTAAACGTTTAAGTAATTTAGACACAAATGAACTAAATCAGTTCTTAACTGGGCTTAAAGAAATAGTAGAACACAACTATAACCTACTAATTAACAAAGATAATTCAGATAAAGATGAATTTGTAACAACCTTGGGGATAAATGATGTACGATTATGACAAGTATAAGAGAGTGTTTGCATTTGGTTGTAGCTTTACTGAATACAAATACCCTACTTGGGCAAACATTATGGGCAAGCAAATTAAGCAAGCTGAGTTTTATAATCTAGGACGATGTGGCGGCGGTAATACTTTCATTGCTAATCGACTTACAGAAGCTAATAGAGTTTTTAAATTCTGTGAAACTGACTTAGTTATGGTAATGTGGACTACATTTTGTAGAGAAGATCGATATTTACCAAACATCGGATGGTTAAATCCAGGAAACATTTATACACAAAACATGTTAGAATTCACCGACAAAGAATATCTTATGAAATACGCAGACCCATTGACGTTTCTAGTAAGAGATTTATCCACAATTGACATGGCAACTACGTTTATAAACAGTTTACCCTGTGATTATTTGGGTTTATTAAGCGTACCCTTTAACTATCAACAAGAGTTGAATAAGGGTTCAACTCAAGTTAATTATTTTTTAAACCTATATGTTGATTTAGAAGATAGTTATCCCGATAATTTGTTTGACTTAGAAATGGAAGGTTATTGGACCCATGGTTCGAAGTATGAAGAAACTTGGACTAAGTTATATGAAGACTATCATCCCTCTCCACTTAGATACGCAAATTATCTTAAAAAGATCGGAATTCCATTAACTGATGAAACATATCAGTACGCTATTGATTCTACGATTAAATTACAGCAAATCAAACACTACTCAGAATTTAAAACTGTTTTCCCTGAGTTTCATCCGGAATTGAACCCTATTCGTGTCTTAGCGTAATAATATTGTTCAGCGTATGGGTTCCCCTATAAATAATTTTAGTAAAAGGATTTTTTAATGAAAAAAGTAGCAATGATTGGTGTGGGTAAGCTAGGACAGGATTGTGCCGAGGTAATGGCAGAACACTATGATGTCGTAGGTTACGATGTAGAGCCAAGAACTCCTGCTTTCCCTATGAAAGACTCTATTCGTGAAGCCGTATTAGATAGAGACATTATCTTTATCGCTGCTCCTACTCCACATGAATCTATCTATGGTGGTGAGACTCCTACTAGTCACTTACCCAATAAAGACTTTGACTATACAATTGTTTCAGACATATTGGATGAAGTAAACAAGCATGTAAATCAGTCTCAACTGGTTGTATTGATCAGTACAGTATTGCCTGGAACTGTGCGTAGTATCTTGCGCCCTAAAATCACTAACGCACGTTTCATTTACAATCCTTATCTTATTGCGATGGGTACAGTTAAGTACGATATGGTCAATCCAGAAATGTTAATTATTGGTACAGAAGACGGTTCAACTACCGGCGATGCCAAAGAGTTGATTGACTTCTATAATATACTAATGCATAACAACCCAAGAATTGAAGTGGGTACATGGGACGAAGCTGAATCTATTAAAATTTTCTACAACACATTTATCAGCACAAAGGTTGCGTTAGTCAACATGATCCAAGACGTTGCTGAAACAAACGGTAATATTAATGTAGATGTTGTCACTAAAGCATTAGCTAACTCAACACAGCGTATTATGGGCCCCTCTTATATGACTGCTGGAATGGGGGATGGAGGTGCTTGTCACCCTCGTGATAACATTGCGTTGCGCTATCTAGCCGAACGCTTGGGCTTAGGATATGATTTGTTTGACAGTATCATGCGGGCTAGAGAAGTACAGGCCGAAAAATTAGCATTGCGTTGCTTAAAGAACGGTAAGAACATTACCATTATTGGTAAAGCATATAAGCCCGGAGTCCCCTACACAAATGGTAGCTCAAGCTTATTAGTTGGACACTACATTGAAAAGCATGGCGGAAATGTGAATTATTTTGACATGCATACTAATGACCACGATATTAAGCGTGAATGGACTGATGTATATCTAATCGGTTATTGGGAAAAATATGTTGAGGATATTGCGTTCCCCACGTACTCTACGATAATTGATCCTTGGCGCAAGCACACAGGCCCTGCGACAATTCAATATGGTAACACTAGGCAAAAAGAAGAGGTTATTCAACCTGACGGATATCAAGACTATGTAAAAAATTTGATTACTAGAAAGTTTTATCCAGAACTAAAACCATATATGGATAAATCTTATTTTATCTATGCTAACTACCATCATGATTATACAATGTCTAATTTTACTAATGAAAGCATTGTAAACTTAATACTTGAACAGTATAATCAAGGAAAGAGATATTTCTTCTTTGAATGTTTCTCTGAGCCTTTTGCCAATCCATTGTTCAGAAAGATGAATACTATTATTACTTTGGTCAGAGAGCATGTAACCGATGTAAAGTTTTTCTTTCTTACAGGATGTATAAACGGTCAGGAAGAATTTGAGAACAGATCAAAATCTCTGGGTTTAGATGTAAACCTAACAGTCATTTCTACTAGATATTTTGAATCAGGATTGGGACATTACCGAGACTCTACAGGACTTGATTATGATGAAAGTGCGCTAAGAAACAAGAAATTCCTATCATTCAACAGAATGCCTAGGGTTCATCGCGCCGAGCTATTAGAATTTTTATTAGCTAATAATTTACTAGATCAAGGGTTTGTATCGTTTGGCAACTACGCATTATTTGAACCAGATGATGAATTGATGCGTATTGCTAATATGTACGAGCATATCAAGAAAAATATACATTTACTACCAATGAACTTGAACGCAACTGCTGATAGGTCTAATCCTGCTGATATTCGAGATGACGATAGACAATATTATGAAAACAGTTATTTTTCAATTGTAACTGAAACAGCATACTATCAAACAAACGTTCATGGTGCTAAGATAGAAATTGAAAAAGATATTTTCTTCAGTGAAAAAACCTATAAGCCTATTATTATGAAGCATCCGTTCATTCTTATGGGCAGACCTCATTTCTTAGAAACATTGAGAAGTCACGGATATAAAACATTCCACCCTTATATAGACGAAACATATGATAGTGTAGAAGATGATAGCGAACGAATGAAGTTGATCTTTAACGAAATCAAACGTCTATGCGAATTTACTGATGAGCAATACCTTGAATGGATGCAGCAAGTAAAACCCATCATTGAACACAATAAACTACATGTGTCCAATGAAAATAATGATTATGGGATAACAAAAGATATCTTAAAATATTTTGAGTAATTCTTTGCGTTAAATATACTTTGATGAGGAGTTACCATTGGATTTTAATCTAAAATCTTTAGCAAAGACCGACCTAAAGCCTAACGAGAGACCGACAGAAGATATCGGTGACTTGAGGCATCGTAGCATGATGGAAGCAATTGCTCCATACAGCAAGCAGGTTGTGGTCAATCAAAAGAATCTTACGCCGGTATATGTAGACTATAAGACAAGAAATACTAAGATGGTGCTTGTCTTATGTCCTGAGTGGAGTCCATATATGCCTCCATTCTCATTAGCACGACTTAGCGGTGTGGCTAAGGCAGCCGGATATGAAACACATATTATGGATTTGAATGTGAAGGCATATAATGCTTTCAGAGATGACTGGTGGCCTAATCAAAAGATTCCGTTTAGACTTTGGAATCCAGCTAGTAGTTGGCACTGGCTAGGTGAAACATATATGCATGATATTCACCCAGTGCTAGAACCTATCCTTAGTGAAGCAGTAGATCAAATCATTGAAATGAATCCAGATGTCGTTGGGTTCAGCGTATACTATATCAGCGAAGAACCCACTAAGTGGATGTGTCGAGAAATTAAGCGTAGAGCGCCCCATATTCTTATCGCTGTGGGCGGACCTAACGTACATAAGCATTGGTTCGACATTCAACCCTACTATGATTATGTTATCGTAGGTGAAGGTGAACAAAACTTGCTCGTTATGCTTGACGAGATCGAAGAAGGATGGGTACCTACTGAACCTAAGATATTAACTCAACCAGAGAATCAACGTATCAACATTAATGGTCTGCCTATGCCAGACTATGAAAGCATTGACTTTAGTTTATATGAAGTTCCTAATGGTGTTAACAGTGAAATCAGTCGTGGCTGTACGGCAAAGTGTACTTTCTGTGAAGAAACACACTTTTGGAAGTATCGTCAACGCCAAGCAGTTGATTTGATCACAGAAGTAGAATGGCTGTACTATAATAAGGGTACAGATATCATTTGGTTCATTGACAGTTTGATTAATGGTAACGTCAATGAGCTTAGAGCATTCGCACTAGCACTTAAAGAGAAGGGTCTAAAGGTCAAGTTTACTGGCTATGCCCGTCACGATGGTCGTATGAACCTAGAATATCTACAAGACCTAGCCGACGGCGGTTGTATTATGTTTAACTTTGGCTGTGAAAGTGCTTCACAGAAAGTTCTTGATGATATGCATAAGGGTGTAACCATTCAAGAAATGGAACAGAACCTTATTGATTGTAAGAAGGTCGGTATTTGGGCTGCGACTAACTGGATCGTTGCTTTCCCGACAGAAGACTTCCAAGACTACTCAGATACAATGACATTTATGTGGCGTATGCGTAATAACAACATCAACAACATGGGTCTTGGTGTAGGTTATGGTTTGGGTCCAGAAACAATTGTTGGTCAGAACCCACACGCATACAATATTAGCTTCCACAAATATCAGGGTCACTGGATTACTAAAGACTTAGCAATGGGCGGCCCACACGTTATGATGCGTGTTAAGTTGATTCATATGTGGCTAGATTACTTCAATGGTTGTACAGAAGTTCCTATCGGATATCCTGTACGTGAATCATTGCATATGGAACATTATAAGATTGTTCTTAATAATACAGAAGTCCGCAAGGAGATGCAGTATGAAAAGTTTGATTATAATATCATACCTCCTATCTCCGACAACAACCCTTTTGCTAATCAGTTAGTCAACGAGATTTGGCCTTTCTTAAGAAACTTGTGGAGAGCAAGAGGGGGATTTGAAGCAGAGATTTTATTCAATCCTGAAATAGACTTAAAAGAGTTTGGTACCCAGTATGGTCCTGCTCAGTTCTGGGCAACATATAAGTTCAAGATCACTGATGAAGGTCTATGGGACGCAGACTTTGATATTAAGTTTGAGCAAGTTGATAACCCACTTGATGATAGACTTCCTCCCCCAGAAGGTCGTAAAGGTCCATTCTATGCGCAAGACTATAGCCGCGCACAGAGTAACACTGTTAAGAGAGCTAGAAAGCTTGCTAAGCCTACTTGGAGCAATGAAGAAGGTCGTAGTGGTCAAGACTTCGCTGATCTATTAGACGAAGAAGAATATCTTAACAACAACATTGATTTTAGCTTCCACCTACAGTGGCAAGGTTCAGGAGATTGGAGCGACTACGAAAACTATGTAGTAGGTGTTTCAAGCAGCAAGCGTGATGCGATGCCAGAAAAAGAAGCAGATAGCGGCACCGAAGTCAAGAGTTCTATCAGTTTGGATAGTATCCAAAGACTTGATCGTAAAAAAGACTATATCAAAGTATGAATGAAAAAATAAAAGAGTTTGAGGATTTAATAGCAAACTTTTACGGTGCTCCATATGCTGTAGCAGTCGATTGTTGTACTCACGCTATAGAATTATGTCTGAGAATATCAGAGTTTGAATATACTATAAATTGTCCCACTAGAACTTATCTAAGTATTCCTATGACATTTATGAAACTTGGATTAGACTGGCAGTTTGATGATTATGATTGGGAAGACTATTATTTTATAGGTTGTACTAATATCATAGACGCTGCTGTCTATTGGAAACGCAATGGATATATACCAAGCACAATGATGTGTTTAAGTTTTCAATATAGAAAGCATTTAAATTTAGGTAGGGGCGGAATGATATTGCTTGACAACTACGAGCAATATGTTACATTAAAGAAAATGAGTTATGATGGTAGACTTGATAATATACCATGGGCAGAACAAAACATAGACACTGTAGGTTATCATTATTACATGACGCCAGAAACCGCACAAACGGGTATCTATAAGTTTGCTAGTGCTGAAGTCACAGAACCTAAAAAATGGTCACATCTTGACTATCCTGATCTATCTAAAATGAAAGTTTGTAATGCTTAGTAAAAATGAATGGGATCCCCTGCGTAGTGTAATTGTTGGGATCGCGGACGGAGCTAAGATTCCTCCATCAAATATTGGTTTGCGTTGTGTAAACTATGCTGATCTTACTTTCAGTGAATACTTACAAGTTAAACACGGCAATTATCCAAATCAAGTTATTGAGGAAGCCAACGAAGACTTAGAACGTCTGTGTGAGTTTTTACATGAAGAAGATGTTCACGTTGTTCGACCCCAAAATAATGATCCAGAATATTATAATTATTGTCCTCGTGATACTGTATTAGTACACGATGATATTATTCTTGCTACTCCAATGGCAATTAATTCTCGGCGTGATGAATGGAGAGCAAGCAAGCAGTATTTTGATTTAAATAATTTGGTTGTTGCTCCTAAGCCAGAACATAGTGATACCTACAATAGTGGGTGCTTAGGTAATCCTGATATTCTAGCACTACACGAAAATGAACCTATTTTTGATGCTGCTAATATTCTTCGCAGCAATGATGATTTGTTCTATCTTGTTAGCAATACAGGAAACAAGAAGGGAGCAGAATATCTACAAGAAATCGTGGGACCTAGCAAGCGTGTTCACACAATTGAAAATGTTTATAGTTATATTCACTTAGATAGTACAATGGCATTGCTGCGTGAAGGATTGATGTTGTTGAACCCTTCACGAATAAAAAGTGTAGAACAACTACCAGAAGTGTTGCGTAACTGGGATGTTATTTGGGCCCCTGAGCCAGTAGACATTGGTCATTATCCTGGATATTGTAATGCTAGTACTTGGGTCAGTGTCAATCTACTCAGTATCAATCCTAACCTAGTTGTTCTAGAGGAACATCAACATGAATTGCGTAAGGAACTTGAGAAATACGGTATAGATTCCGCTATGCTTCCTATGCGGCATGCTAGAACACTAGGCGGCTGCTTCCATTGTGTTACTTTAGATTTAGAACGACGATAACCTATCGTATTAAATAACTTTATGCATACTAAAGTTGAGGTTGGTCACGCAGGACGTTTCTGGGGTTTTGATTTTAAACATTTACCCTATGTCAAGCAGCCAGTAACTAATGAAGAAATAGAAACTTGGCAAGCAATGGGATACGACCACGTAAAAAGTTTTACTGGGTCAATGTATGACAATAGAAACCCAATGCCTGAATGGATCAAGACACTAGAAAATATGTTTGGACTGTATAATCAGTCATATACTTTTTATCGCATGAACACATTAGAAATCATGCCAGTACACACTGATCATTATAGAACTTATTGTAATCTGAACAACGTTACACCAGATAAAGTTTGTAGGGTTGTGATGATGCTTGAAGATTGGAAGCCTGGACACTATTTTGAATTAGATGGTGTGGGTTATGTGAATTGGAAGGCAGGAGACTGGTTCAAATGGAAGGGCGACGTTCCACACGCTGCTAGTAATATAGGTGTTGAGCCACGATACACACTTCAAGTTACTGGACTTAGCGTAGTAGAAGGGCAACTAAACCAACTCTTTGGACACAATGTCCCTAACTATCATAGTAATAACAATCACCCGTTGTTCACTCACGATATACAACCAAAGATAACACATGATCATTACATGGTCTATCTTAATAACAGATATATCAAAGAGCTTAATGACATTAATCACGACAGCGAAGCAGTAAAACTGTTAAATGACAAAGGCCTGCACATATATCTGTATGAACCATTGTGTAGCTATGACAGAAATAATCCAAGACTTACACAAGGATTCTATTCAGAGTTTAGTGATATTGACTTTAATGATTTGGGTGCGGAAGAACTTGATAGCATTAGTCACTACGCAATACGCAATGGATTAAAAAATGTCACAGTACATACCTGCGACTATGATGTAGATAAGTATTATCCATTCTATAATAACTTGATATTAGTATGTGATGATTTGTTCTTGACAACACAAAAAAAGATTGTCAATCTTAATGAAGCTCCTACCGGCAGATTCATTCGCAATTTTATATGTTTGAATTGGCGCTTCACTAAACACAGACAACTAATATCAACTTTCTTGGCCGGTGAAGATGGATATCTAAGTTGGTATTATAAAGCCGATTTTAACGCACTAGGAAAAGACTTGTTTTTTGATTTAGAAACATGGAAGACAAAACATCCTAAGCATTATGAAAAACTAAAAAGAGGTTGTGAAATAGTTGAACAACACAGCCCCTTTTCAGTTGATAAAAACAACGCACAGTCCTCTAGAGTAGTAGATCCGTTTCACGCAGATATGTTTCCGGCTGTGGAAGGAATGTCACACGGTGAAACGCCAGCTCTGTATAATAGGCTAGCAAACTCATTGGCAGACTATTATTTTGATGTATTCATCGATATCATCAATGAAACTAGATTTGCTCAACCAACAGCAAACTATAGCGAAAAAACATATCAAGCAATTCAATATATGAAACCCTTTATATTAGTTGCTCCTCCCAAAACATTAGAGTATCTGAGAAGCAAAGGCTTTAAAACATTCAATGAGTTTTGGGATGAATCATATGATGATGAGTTTGATCATGGCGAGCGTCTAGCAAAAATTTTTACGTTGATTGATACATTGTTTGCTATGCCAAACGAAAAGCAACGTGAACTATATGAGCAGATGATTCCTACATTAATTCATAATTTAAATAGATATAAAGAATTAGTAAAATGATCAAAGTAGGTTTAGTAGCCGGTTGTAGTCATAGCGCAGGCGCAGAAATCGACGGTAATGAGGATAGTCTTTATAATAGAGAAAACTCATTTGGATCATTATTATGTAAAAAACTAGGTTATGAACCTATTAATATAGCATTAGGTGGCGCCTCAAACAGTGGTATAGCACGTAGCGTACTTCGCTGGTTTGATGATAACTATGATCCTGACACAATGGAAGTTTTTGTTTGTGTAGGTTGGACTGAAAGTTCAAGATTAGAAGTTCCTGCCCAAGATAGACCGGGAAATTTTTTACTGAACAACCCCTCAGTACAATGGTATGATGTCTCGGCTAATCAATTTTATAGAATGAACCCTGGTTGGGAAGGAGATACTGACTATCAACGTTCAGTTATACCCAGCTATAATAGGTTTATCGTAGAGAATCCTAATATGATGGAAATTTGGTCATTGAAGGATGTATTATTAACACAGTACTTTTTAAAATCATTGAACATAAAATATGTAATGTGTAGCACTATGTTTTTGTATGAAGAATATAACCTCTATAATGAGTCTGTAGTGGATTTGATTGATAGAAATCATTATCATGAACTAAGTCCTGGTACTTCCGGCTTCTTTTGGAAGTATAGAAATCTGGGGTACGAAAATCCTAAGGCTAAATACTGGCATCACAATGAAACTCCGCATGAACTATATGCGGAAGAATTATATAACTTTGTAAAGGAACACCAAGATGTTTAAGTTTATTAAGAATCTAGTTAATAAGGTAAAGAGAGAAATTGCCTATCGCAAGCGTATTAAAGAACTACGTAAGAGAGATCCATTCATTTACAAGTAATATGTTTGATACTAATTTACCTTGGAATTTAGATCATCACCGTTATGCGGTGTTGGGTGTTCCTCGTTCGGGCACCCAACTACTAGAAGCTTTTATCAAATATAGTCTCAGCAAAAAAGATGATAGGGTATGTGACCTACAAGAAATTTTTACTGCTCAAGCATGTCTAGTCAACACACTTAAAGTTGACAACAACCTAGTTGCTATACATGATGGTTCCGATACCAAACTTTACGATGCTATGAAAGTATCTAAAGGTCGTTTAGAATTACTAAAACAAATTGATCGTTCACAACCTCTAACCTGCAGGGTATTCTTAGATAACAGAATGAGTTCTATTAGTTTCGTAGACGGATTGAGATACCTACAAGACCTAGATTTCAAGTTTGTATATATCAATCGACGTTTTGATCATAAAATACTAAGCGGAGTATTTGCTAAAGAGAGTTTTATCTTTAGTACATATAAAAATACAAAGGTTCTTAATATTGATATTAACGAACTTAAGAGTTTTATTGTTGCCCGCTATCTTATCGAAGAACAACATCTAGCAATCATGAAATCAATGCTTCCTGACTATTATACAGTTGAGTATGACAGTTTGGTTGAGAAGACTAGTTTATTATCCGAAGAAGAAAAGAAATTAGCATTTGGTATCTATCTAGAAAAGCAGTTAAACAATGATCCATACACACAAGTAGAAAACGCCGATGAAGTGAAAGAAGTGTTTGAAGTATTCTACCCTAAACTTAAACAGCTTGCTTACGAATTGTTATAAGTTAATAAACCAATCATAACAATCATTGTTGATTGTTTTTAAAAGTTGTTCGAAGGTTATATTGCTTCTATTGTGTTTGTCTCTAATTGTAATCTTTTCTTTAATGTCTTTGTAATCGATAGTATTATTTTCCCTCTCAATAACATACTTGTTTATTATTGATAAAGAATTGTGTATAGAATTCTTATCCAAACTACTTTCTATTAATTTACTTTTAGCACTGTTGATAATGTTGTAGAACATATCGTCAGGATATAGCTTGATATCAAGTAATTGATTATAGCCAATGGGTAGATATTCATGATCGAAGAAACCGCAATTTTCATCAGTGAGGAAGTTGATATATCTTTCTATATCCATAAGTACGGGGGCAGAAAGCACGGATGCTACATTTAATTTACTAACGTGTTCTTTATACTTCTTCCAGTTGTCATAAACATTCTCCCAGTTACTTCCGTCCCTACAATAGTTATGAGTTTCTTTTACCCCATCAAGACTAGCCCAAATGACAGTATTGAACTTTCCTAGTATTTCAGGTATGTATTTGTCCTTGTAATATAGCTTTGACAAATTAGTGTTATAATAAAGTTGAATTGACGTTATGTACTCGTGATACTCAGGAAGTTCTAACAATTCTGTCATTTTGTTTAAGACATCCCAGTGTAGCTTCATGATCATAGGTTCGCCACCTGCCCAATACAGCATTTTTACTGTCTTGTTCTCCAAGCCCTGAATGATTTCATCTGCCAGTAACTTTTCGTAGTTGCTATCAACTTTATGATTATTCTTGTTTATGTTTAGTTTTACCGACAATTTCTTATGCATAGAACTATGATTTTCATCGCAAGTTACACATTGTAAATTACATACTGTACTACGAACATCATAAAATGATGGTTTTACATTAAGGTAGCCATCCTGTTCTGTTTGTGCTATTAAAGACTCAATATCAAATTGTTCATTTACTTTAACTCTAAGACTTCTACCCCCGCTCTTTTCAAAGTCATAGCAGTATTCACATCCTGATATAGGCTTACCTTCAATCATATCCAGTCTTACACTTTTAACGTAATCGCTGTTCCAATAGTCTTCGGTAGATGATTTATACCTATCGGAAAGAGCCGGCGATAAACAACACAATTTTCTCTCGTATGTTGCGCTCACATGACTATGTACAAATGGATATGCGCAAAAGGATTTGTTCATAAAACATATTTATGATATGCTACCAGAATAAGTAATATTATGAACTACGTAGGAATAAGTTGCGGCTTCCATGACGCCGG
>JACCDW011242467.1_pt1 | contig 15988 bp, 12 predicted proteins | sample 7449781 | NCBI WGS metagenome assembly JACCDW01 (sample SAMN15323449, study PRJNA562643) | freshwater metagenome | isolation source: river surface water | place: USA:Blue River Watershed | collected 2017-08-18
AGGGGCGAGTGAAGCGGCCGCACCCGCAAAACCCGTTCGCGCAGCGAAATACGAAGTATTATATGGTTCGAAACCACTTTCGAAAGCCGATCAAAAAGAGTTAAATGAGTTCGTTGCGAGCTGCGATGCCTCTTTTGGCTCGAGAGCGGAAGCGGTGACTTTCTTCGCGGAACGCGCTTGGGAATATGTTGCCTCTGCTCGTTTAGATACAGCGACCTATCGATTTAATTTGATAAGTGCGCTTGATCCCAATAGTGTGGATGCATTTTGGGGATTAGGTGTTATTTCCTACCAAAGAGGAGACAATGATTTAGCTATTCGCTTGTTAAACAAGGGATTAGAGATAGATTCAACGCAATCGATGATGCGCGTGGATTATGCAATTGTGAAGTTGGATTGTTATCAGAAGGGAATCGATTGTGGAACATTGGATGAGGTAGAAATCGAATTAAAGCATGCCTTGTCGCAGGATCCGAAGAACGCAAATGCGTGGATGAAGCGCTGCCAGGTGGCGTATTACAAAGAGAATTATGAGTTAGCGTGGACCTATTTCCACGAAGCTCGCATGGCTGATATTTTGCAATTGGACTTGAATTTTGGGTCGCTTTTAGCTGCCAAAATGCCTGATCCGAAAGGCATATTTAAATAGTGTAGCGATGGGTATTCGTTCCTTTTTTGCTAAACCCCTAGCGGCCCGTGTCGTTAAAAAGTACCGCTTAAGCCAACAGCAGGCTTTTGAGCGCCAGGACTTTTGGTTGAAGCAGATGGTTGCGAAGGCCGAGAAAACGCTTTTTGGAAGAGGACATTCTTTCTCCAAAATCAAGAACTACCTCGATTACCGCGCTAACGTACCCATCTTCGAATACGAAGACATCAAACCCTATATTGACGAAGTGGTGGCGGGCAAGGAAGACATTCTTTGGCCTGGAAAACCAGCTTATTTTGCCAAAACTTCCGGCACCACCTCCGGCGTCAAATACATTCCAATCTCATCCGATTCCATGCCATTTCACATTACCGCCGCGCGGGATGCCTTATTGCATTATGTGTATTACAGCGGGAATTCGGCGTTTTTGGACCGAAAATTGATCTTTTTAAGTGGCTCACCAGAGATGAATGAGACCAATGGCGTACCTACAGGTCGTCTTTCTGGGATCGTGAATCATCACGTTCCGGGCTATTTACGCGGAAATCAGATGCCCACGTATAAGACGAATTGCATCGAGGACTGGGAGCAAAAGCTTGAGGCGATTGTACAAGAAACGATTTCGAAGCGGATGGGATTGATTTCCGGGATTCCGCCTTGGGTTCAGATGTATTTTGATCGTTTAGAGGAGTTATCAGGCCAAAAAATAGGCGACCTCTTTCCTGATTTCCAAGTCTTCGTGACCGGAGGCGTGAACTTCGAACCGTACCGTGAGAAACTACTGGCCTCCATAGGCCGAGAAATCGACGTGGTGGAGACCTATCCCGCTTCGGAAGGGTTCATTGCGTTTGATGATTCTTCGGGCGAACCAGGGCTTCTCTTGAACGTGGATGGTGGAATATTCTTTGAGTTTGTGCCTACGGATACCTATTTCGGGGCTAATCCTGAGCGCCTGAGCCTCACGGAGGTCTCTTTAGGTGTTAATTATGCCATTTTATTGACTACCAATGCCGGCCTTTGGTCCTATTCCATCGGCGATACCGTGAAGTTTGTTTCTTTGAACCCGTACCGCATTGTGGTGACGGGTCGGATTAAGCACTTTATTTCGGCTTTTGGTGAACATGTTATTGCCGAAGAAGTCGAGAAAGCACTCGCTGCTGCACTTGCGGCTTGTCCAGAAGCGCGAGTGGTCGAGTTTACGGTAGCACCGCAGGTTTCTCCTGCTTCGGGTTTGCCCTACCATGAATGGCTGGTGGAGTTTTCGTCGCCGCCTTTATCTTTATCTACTTTTCAGGAGGCTTTAGATGCGTCGATGTGCGCGCAAAATATCTATTACCGTGACCTGATTACGGGTTCCATCTTGCGTCCTTTAGTACTTACCTCGCTTCCCGCGGGTGCTTTTATCTCGTATATGAAGTCGCAGGGAAAATTAGGAGGCCAAAACAAAGTTCCACGTCTCTCGAATGACCGGGTTCTGGCGGAAGGGTTGTTAGCGGTTTAGTCAGATATGTTGTTTGCGGGCCTTATGAGCAATAATGTGTGAAATAAACGTTGAGGTACGCAGAGGGCTTTTCAGGTATTGACACTTTTTGTCAATATTGTTCCATGTTTTTGGGCATAAAAAAAGCCTGATTCCCCCAGGCTATACTAAAACAGTACCTATTTCATAAGCATACTCAGGAGAGATATCGTAATCCCAACGCTTTCCTGAATCTTCCTTGGGCGATAAAATGATTTTCTCCCATTTTAGTTCTCCCATTTCACCAATGAGCGCTTTTTCAAAGATTGAATGGTCTTTTAATTGATCAATTCCATTTAAATTTTGGTGATTTAAAAGAAGCGGAAGCACTTCAATCCGCTTTAGTTCTCCCGTATTGAACATGCAATCAACATAATAGGGAGCAATTTCGATGATTTTATCTATGCGTATCATTATTGAAGAGGTTTAATACTGTGAAAACTCTTGCTATCCCACATCGTGATTAGTTCAAATGTATGAATTTCTGCCCATGCTTGTACTAGTTTGAGTTTATTCTTTGGCAAATTTCGGGCATTTTATTAGTGGTTTTTTGCAAAGCACCACTAAAATAGAATCGAAACCTATCAGGTTATTGATAAATAAATGGCCTTTCTTTGGCCTAAAACAATTTTACAAGTAAAAGGTTAAATCGTGATACAAATGTCAGTATTAAACGAGTAAATTTACCTTATACTAAAAATGAAACTATGATAAAAGTACACGGATATGGCGCGGTGAATCCGCAGGCGCCGGTGGCCCCAATTGAATTTGAGAGACGCGATGTAGGTCCTAAAGACGTTAAAATTGACATCCTCTATTGCGGGGTTTGTCACTCTGATATTCACATGGTGCGCTCTGAGTGGGGTCCGTCTGTGTATCCGATAGTTCCAGGACACGAAATTGTGGGCACGATTACAGAAGTAGGAGCTGAAGTAACGAAGTTCAAAGTGGGTGATTTAGCCGGAGTGGGTGTTTTCGTGGACTCGTGCCGCGAATGTCCCTCTTGTAAAAAGGGCCAGGAGCAATACTGCGACGAGGAAATGACGCCTACCTATAATGGCTATTACCGTGATGGGGTGACGCAGACTTTTGGCGGTTATTCTTCGACTTATGTCATCGACGAGGCCTATACCTTGCATATTCCATTTACCAAAGAGTTGGAGCGCGTTGCTCCTCTTTTGTGCGCCGGCATCACGACTTATTCGCCTTTGCGCTATGCTGGGGTAGGTAAGGGTCACAAGGTGGCGGTGTTAGGTTTGGGTGGTTTGGGCCACATGGCGGTGAAATTTGCGGCATCTTTTGGCGCGGAAGTGACCATGTTGAGTACTTCTCCTTCCAAAGAAGCAGATGCTCGCGCACTAGGTGCTCATCACTTTGCTCTATCGACAGATCCTGCAACGATGGATTCTTTGAAGGGTTCGTTTGACTTTATCTTGAACACGGTCGCGGCGCAACACGATTTGAACAAGTTTTTGGGTCTATTAAAGGTGGAAGGCAAGATGCTTTTAGTGGGAATTCCTCCAGAGGCGGCTCAGGTTTATGCGGCTACGTTGATTTCCAAAAGACGTTCCATCATCGGATCCATGATCGGTGGCATCGAGGAAACACAAGAAATGCTTGATTATTGCGCAGAACACAACATCCTTTCTGATGTCGAAATGATTAACATGAAAGATGTCAATGAGGCTTATGAGCGCGTGATCAAGTCGGATGTGAAGTACCGCTTTGTGATTGATATGAAGACGCTGTAATCGCTTCGGAGCAGCGAAGTCAAAGAGTCGTCTGTGGCTTAGTCATCGCTGCGAGTTTTCGTTATGACTTTGTCATTTAGTCCGATGTGGTTATAGGAGTACCTAGTGGCACTTTTTGTTAGAATAACTCGTAAAATATAAAAGTCGATTTTCAGGTATTGACACTTTTTGTCAATATTCGAAAGTTGACTTTTTTGTTTAGTCAAACTGTGGTTTTCGGATGGGGTTGAGCGCTTTTGTAAGTGAATTTTTGCCCTAAAAACAAAATCAGGTATTGACAAGATCTGTCAATACCTGAAAAGTCCTCTGAGTACCTCGAGGTTTATTTCTACAAATAGTGCTATTAGGAGTCTTATAGCCACTTCGGAATAAACGGCTTGACTGTGACTAAGTCCGCAGGACGACTGAGACGAAGTCGACTGAGTCACGAAGTGACGACTAAATCGCGAAGCGATGACTAAGCGGCAACGCCGCGCTTAGCTCTTCTTCCTTGGCTTCATCTTCAAACTATCTGCCGGATAGGTTGCTTTTAACATCGCCATTTGAGACTTAGCCCAGTTGATGATTTTAGCGCGGTCAGCGTCTGTTAATTTGGCATTACTATGCAAACCGAAATAGGTGTAAGATGGCATCGGCATCTCGCCAGACTCTACTTGTTCAATTGTTTCCTCTAATTTGTGGTTCTGAACCGCGATAGGCATCTTAGTGAACGTCGCGAAATTCAAGTGGCGTTTACCATCATTCACGTGGTGATCTAGCCAAAAGCCAACTGGCTGCACATTGCTATACCAAGGGTAAGTAGATTTATTCGAGTGGCAATCGTTGCAGGCATTTTCTAACAAGACTTTTACGTCTGCAGGAACTTCGTACTTCGTTTCGATGGCGTAGGTGTTATCGTTCGATAGGTTTTTCTCTGTGGGAACGAATTGGATGGCGATTAATACAACGATTAGGCCAACGATGATTTTGTTTTTCATGATTAACAGGGTTTTAAAAACGCAAGGTATTAATTTATTGTCTCGAATTCACCCTTCTCTAGGTTCTTGCGGACGTTATTCGTCGCAAAAATCTTCCCATTCATCGAAATGTAGACTCCGGGCTCTAGTATTTGGAGGAATGCCAAAGCACTACCCAGATTAAACATCCCATCTGAGCTACCAAATTTGTAGGGAATCATGGCGCCGGTGAGGACGATTGTTTTTGAGATTTTTTGGGAAGCTAAATACTGAGCCGTTTGGACCATCGTATCGGTTCCATGGGTAATTAAAATGCGATCAGCGGAGGCTGAAGCGCAGGCAAATGCAATTAACTGGCGATCCACGTCATTAAAATCTAAGCTGTCCTTCATGAGTAAAGTGTCGATGGAAACATCGAGTCTACTCCGACCTTTTTCGAGCATCTCAGGTAAGTGCGTATCTTTAAAGAACAACGATCCATTTAGTTCGTTGTATTCTTTGTCAAAAGTCCCGCCGGTTACGAAGATTTGGATCATCTTATTTACGTTGATAAGTACTTGTTGTTTGTGTGCCATTTACGTCTGTAAAGTTAAACGTAAATAAGCCAGAAGTGTTCCAGGAATAGTTAACAGATCCTGTTTTTGTGCCTATTTTGTACGTGAGATTATAGCTAGAGCTTGTTGGAGCGCTAAAATCGGTGATGGTTGCGCCGGTTAATGGGGTTAGGGCGGGCCTAACAGATGAAGAAAAGGCTTGAGGTAAGATTTGGTTTTCGGGTGCGGGAGTGGTGGGATCTAGGCTTACTTTTCCGCGCATCGCACCTATCACATACGGGTAATTCGTGGTGCCGTGGTAATGGTAATTTCCTTTCCATTCGTGGCCGTGATTTGTGTCGAGGGTTTGCATGGTGGTTCCGTCCGGTTCTTTGGCCCCATAAACGGCAAAACCATCTAAGGCAAAGGCAATCGCTTTCAAGCCAGAAATAGTGGACAAATGCAAGGGCGCGGCATGGTAATGGTAGTCGTCCCCACGGCCACAGTGGCCGCCCCACTGATCGAGCTCGCCTATGGCGAAGGAGTCTTCTCCCCGGTTATTCAACGCATTAAAAATGGGAACGCCATTGACCGCTAAGGCAACGGCGCCTTTCATAAAATTATTCGTCGTGCTCAGTGGCGTAGTCGCATACACTGGCTGTAACGGGATGGACCAATGGTTCGTGCCCGTATAAGGCTGAGGAATAGGGACTTGTTGTTGCCAGGCTGTGATGCCGATCATCATATTGTGGTTCGGTATACCCGTAGAATTTACATAAAAATAGGTCGCGTCAGAAGCTGTACTCAGCGCCGGTTTAAAGGGGGCAAAGGCGGAGTCAAGAAAGCTAACCGTTGTTTTAGGAATGGTCGTAACAGGTGGGGTGGGGGTTACCGGAGTGACTTCTGTGGCTGTTTTACAGGCTAAGGCAATAAAAGCCAGTACAAAGCTGGAATAAGCGAGCCTTCTGAAGACAAACCCCACACGCAATTTTTCTATGAAAAGTAGCGTAAAAAATCCGGCCATCAATAGATAAAAATAGGGCAAATAGGACACAGGTTTTTCTACGATAAGATCGCCATTAATTCGAGAACTGCGTTTGATTTTTAAGGCCGCGAATTGCTGATCTCGAAGACTTAATTCCGCGATGGGGACACGGACTTTAACTCCCTGAAACTGTTCTAAGATCAAATCCGTAGAAGTAGCCGAGGAGAAATTTCCTGAGATAGTTTCACCCGTTTTTAAATGCCAAATCCTTAACACATCGTGTTGTCCATAGTGGCCACCTTCGTGCGCAAAAATCGAAACTGAAATCAGTAAAAAAAGGAGGGTCTTTTTCATGGCTAAAGTCGCGTATAGTTGACTGATATTTCGGATTTCGCTAAGAGTTTTCCAGACATCGCTGCCACGACCACGTCCATGGTGGTGGCGCTAGGAGCCGTGCTCACAACGGGAGGAGACGACAAAGCATATACGGTGATTATATAGGTTTTAGCTCCCGGACCCTGTGAACAGGGCGGCGTGTACATATTTTTGCCGTTCACTGTATTAATGCCCCAGCTGCCAATATTTGTTACATTTTCACCTAATTCTTTCACACTGGAAGCGATATTGTAAACACACATGTAGACGTGTTTATCGCCTCCTGTAGGGGGAAAATGGTGCATGGTGATCGCATAGCTTGTTGTTCCGGCCGGGGCTCCAGACCATTGAATTAATGGAGACGTACTGGAGCCATCGCACGTATATTTAACCGGAAATGCCCCGCCATTGGTGAATTCCGAACTATAGGCTTTGAAGTCGCTTGAAGTAGGAATCGGAGTTACGGCTTCGTCTTTAGCGCAGGCTAAAAATAAGGCGGAAGCAATCAAAATGGTGATGTATTTTTTCATGGGCTGACGATTATTTTACCTGTTTTTAAGGCCGTTTTATCTCCACTAAAGCGGTAAATATAGGTGCCAGGATTAACGCGATTCGCGGATTGGTCTAAGCCATCCCATTGCACGACATAGGTACCATCCTGTATGGTAGATTCTGAAAGAAGAGACCGGATTTTTTGGCCTGAAATGGAGTAAATGTCTAGACTTATTTTGTCTGTTTCTGAAAGCGAAAATTCGATGGAAGTGGTCTGTGAAAATGGATTGGGATAGACCATTTCTTGCACGTAGTTTTTATTCCAAAGGATGGGGTTGTTTGGCTTCGAATCGTAGCAGTTTTTTGCCCCTATGGTATAACTGACAGATACGTCTTTGTTCTTACGTGTGGCAGTTTCATTTTTTGCCAAATAAGCCCTTACATATTCCACTTTAACATTTGTCGCATCGACACTGACGCGAATATGCCCCGAATTAGGATAGATATCCCCTATTTTGTAGCCATAATCGGTGGCATAAGTGGCAGAAGTAAAGTTAGGGTGGCTAGGTTGTGGCGTTTCTTGGTAGACCAAACAATCTTTTTCCTGTTTCATAAAAAAATGGTCATGGCCGTGGAAAAATATAGTCACCCTGTTCTCCGTTAAAAGATCTTTTATAGGCTTGTACCAGCCAGGTCTATTTGCGGCAAACCCTGCCGACCCATCTAGGTTTTTGCCTCCCCATTCGTACAAATCTGCGAATTCGATACCGCCTCTGCCATTAGGGTCTCCACCGATTAATTGGTGGGCAAAAACAAATTTAAACGTTGCTTTGCTAGCTTCAAGTGTTGAGCGTAACCAGTCGTACTGTGTTTTCCCTAGGGTCCATCGCCAGCCATTCGCCGCATCTGGTTTTGTTTTTGTATACCAATAGGGGTCTAACACGATGAATAAGGCATCGCCCCAATTCCAGGCATAGTAATTTTCTCGCACACCTACGAAGGGGTGAACGGTTTCGTCTCCTGTGTAGAAACCATCTGGGGCGGGATTTAGGTAGTACTTTTTTCTTTCTAACGTTCCCCAAACCGCGATGTTCTCCGCCGTATTATTCAAGTTCCAACCTGATTCTCCCTCATGATTCCCCATGGAGATAAATAGCGGAACAGAATGGGCCGAAGTCTCATAGAAAGAGCGCTGCAGGCGAGCTCGATACGTGACTGTATCTTTTGGGATAATTCCTGCTGCATTTTTTAATTTATCCGTCATCAGAATGTCGCCTAAATCGATGCTGAAATCAGGCTGATCGGAGAGCTGATTTGTGAGTGTTAGGCGGTACAATGAGCTGTCGCTTTGCTCATCTAAATGGGGGTCAGCTTGAACCACAAAACGAAAAGCGGCCCCCGGGGGCTTTTGTGTTTTAAACGACCTTTCTGGTCTTTCTGTGCTGGTTGTCGCCCCAGGGACGCGGTAGCAGTATTTGTAATAGTAGGTTGTATTTGCACTGAGTCCAGTTATGAAAATTTCTGCTGGATCCCCTTTCGTGAACTTTGTCCAGGAGCTTTGTTGAGAATAGGTTCCGGAGGTCTTTCCATACTTAATGGAGACCTCTGCGTCCTCGTCAAAAAACGCTTGAATAACGATGCTTTTATCGGTGGGGCGACCTACGATTTCTGCGTGGCGGAGCTTTTGGCTATATAAGCTGGCCGAGACAAAAAGCAAGAAAAAAGTCAGGCGTTTCATCAATGGGCGATTTGAATTTTAAGGGCATTAGGGTAACCTTCGGCCTGTAAAAAATAGAGACCAGAGGGGATTTTAGTCACATCTATTTCTCGACTTTTTGTTTCAATGACGGTTTGTCCCGCTGGATTCACTAACCTAAAAAGGGTTTCCAGAGGAGGCCCCTCTATTTTAAATAAGGTACTGGCAGGATTAGGAATTATTTTAAAGGTTTCAGCTACTGGCTCTGTCGCTAAAACGAGCGGGGTGATTACCGCGGGACTTCCTAGGGAGTAAGTGAAACCAATTTCTCGGTTTTGGGCGCCACCTACTTTCGTGTCAGCCGGTAAATAGGCCTTGACATAATCCACTTTTAAACCCGTAGGAGTGACGTTTACCCGAATGTGACCTGCGCCATCACGTTGATTTTCGGTGTAGGCGTCTGCGTTTGCTAGCATACCTATTTGGTAGGTGGAATCACTGGGCATCGGAACTTCTTGGTAAGTGATTCCATCAAGGGTTTCTTTGGCAAATAAATGGTCATGTCCTTGAAAGAAGATGCTTACGCCCGTATCTTTAAATAAGGTGTGAATGGGTTTTGCCCAGCCGGGGCGATTGGTTGGGAAAGTATAGGTTTTTCCATCACCTTCGTAGCCGCCCCATTCATACAGTTTTGCATTCGTAATTGCGCCTCGATCTTGGCCCCTTACATGGTGAGCGAAAACGAATTTATATTTTGCTTTACTACCTTCCAGGGTTGTTTTTAACCAATCATATTGTGTTTTGCCCAGGGTCCAATCCCAGCCTTTCGGCTTTTCGCTGGTTCCGCTGGCTGATTGATATCGGTAAGCATCTAGCACTACAAAAAGCGCATCTCCCCAGGTCCAAGCATAGTAGTTTTCAGGTAGCCCTAAACCATTTGGCTCTACTTGGGTGTTCCCCGTGTAAAACGAGTTAGGGGAGGGGTTAGGATAATAGTATTTTCGCCAAACAGTGGCCCAAGCCGTTAGGTTGTTGGGGGGATTTTGGGGTAAATAAAAGTTGTTTTCTCCCTCATGGTTTCCTAGGCAAAAATAGAAGGGAACGGAATGGGCAATTTCTCCTAAAAAGGGGCGGTAATAGGCATGTAAGTCTTTTAGCTCCGCTGAGGTAATGGTGGTGGGATTATGATCATCACCAAAAGTATCTCCTAGCGATAACATAAAATCCGGTTTGTCTGCCAGCTGATTTGCTAAACAAATTTTGTACAGATTCGCCACCCCTTTTTTATCATACAAATGTTCATCTGCCTCGACTGTAAAAGTAAATGAACTGCCAGGAGATCTTTGAGTGATGAAACTATATTCAGGGGAATTTGTGTAGGTATTTGCACTTTTTAATTTATACCCTAATCGGTAATAATAGCGTGTATTAGCGGATAAATTAGGTATTTCAATTTCCTCAGGGACTGTAGCAACTCCGGAATAGATGGCCGATTTTGTCCCGTATACGCCGGCTGATGTCCCGTATTCTAGGTAGTAGTCTGAGTTCTGGTCTAGAAGCACACTCGCGGTAATCGATTTATCCGTGGGACGACCTAAGATGATGGAGTATTTTTGTCCAGTGCAGACAAAGGAAATAACGAGCATAAGAATGAGTATGCTTCTCATGGGCAAATTTAGGGTCTTTGATTTTTTCAAATATTGAAAAAACCTTTATCAAAAATTGGCCAAGTCGACGAATGGACTCATTTAGTCGCCCAAAAACGCCTCACTCACTTTAAAATACTGCTTGTTCAAACGGTATACTTTCAAGCGAGAATCGGTGTCTGATTTTTTGAAAATGATGAAGTTTATATCGACCTGAAGGATGGCTTTTAATTTTAAATTCAATTGATTTAAAATGTCGTTTTTCATCCGAATGTTGTGTGAAAAATGTACGCCTTTTTGCTCTACTAACTCCAATAATTCGGAGTTAGGCACGTCATCATTTTTCAATAAATATTTAATCACTTTTAATTCAGTTTCGTCGAAATTGATGGCGGCTTTTCCTAGGTAAAGAATGCCGTCTTTATCCTTAATTATGGAAGCTTTTACTGGGCGTAATTTTAAAGCAAAATAGACGAGCAATGAGCTACAAAAAATAGCTAACATTGCCAAAATATGGAACGAATAGGTTTCCCAAAGATTTCGTTCTATGAAGGAGGCTTTTATTGTAGATTTTCCTAAAAATTTTTCTACAGGAAGGCCTACTAATTCTATCTCACCATTCGCATGATTGTTCGCAAAATAATAGATAATACCCTTTTCTACGAAAGGTTTTAATTGAGGAGATAACTTAGATGAAACAGCCTCATTTTCAAATATTTCATAGGTTTCATCATTGAAGTTTACCCGTACAATTCTTCGTTCATCATTGAAAGCAACATAATAATTTTCGTATTGAAAATTTTGTGGGCTATTACCAAAAAACAGGGCTGTTTTCCCTTTGTTTTTCCACGTTTTAGACCGCAAATTAAAATGCCAAATATCTTGATTTCGCTCAAATTTTAGGTAGTCAAATGCATTAATTGACATACCATTAAAATAAGTGATTTCGTCGCCGTTTTTAAACTGGTTTACATCAAACATTCCGGGTGGAATTTTATCGCCTTGAACAGGAGAATAACTTTCCCATTCTTTAGAGTTTACATCGAAATAAGTAAAGAAATTTCTAGCTGACCAAAAGCCATATCCACCGAATCGAAATATGCGATTATCATGAATAAACTGCTGACTATTAATTTGCATTTTATGCTCGAAAGAGTGGTCAACTCTTATTAATTCATTACCCCGAATTTCATAAACAATTCCTCCTAAATTTTGGGTTATATAAAGCTTTTTATCAATGATATTTAATTGAAAAGAGGAAGGGGTAAATTTCTTATAAAACGTGGAATCTGAAAATTTAAAGTAAATGGGTTTTGATTCCGTTAATTCAGGAATCTTTATGGTTTTGTAATAATTTTTTTCAATTAAATAGATATATGGTTTTATATAGGAAATGTTTGCCTCTCCTAAATAGGATAGGCGTAGATTGTCTGCTTTAATAATGGAGGCAGAAACCAGTAGAAGAAAGAAGATGAATTTTTTCATGTAGCTCCAGAGTCAGAGCTAAAATTAAGCTAAATTTTCCAAATATTGGCTAGGCGTCATGCCCGTTTCGGCTTTGAAAACTTATATTTACCTCATGAAACCCACTCTCTCCTCCTTCATCGCAATTTTAGCTAGTGTTTTATACCTCGCCGTCTACTTCATCCCAGACATGGGTGGATCGGACGTGATGGGTGCTCAATGGTTGTATTCCAGCTCTTTGAGTTTAGCGATTCTTGCTTTTATTGCAATCAGATATAAGTCTTACGAGGAGGCTATAGCGCAGGTGCTTTCTTACAAGTTTACGTGGGTGTTTTCGCTGCTGGTTTTTTGGGCGATTGGTTCCTATTTCTATGCGATCAATCCCACGGAGACATTGGTGACTTTGGCGCGCTTGATTACGACCTATTTCGTCTTTTTGAATCTCTCGATTCTCTATTATAACCAAGATCGAGCTTTTCTATTTACCGGGATTGCGTATGCCATTACGGCCTTTTTATTCTTCGATGCCATCTATGTTTTGAAAACTTTCTCTGCGAATCTTCGCACGATGGATTTAAGCACGGCCATTCTAGGGATTAATAAGTATCACGGTAATAAGAACGTGACGGCGGCGACGCTTTTGATATTGATTCCCTTTGCCATGTATGTGATTATGTCTGCCAAATGGCTAGGCAAAATCGCTGGCATCATCGCCCTATTTTTAGGGACCTTCGGGTTGTTTTTATTGAACACGCGTTCCACATATGTGGGTTTCGCCTTGATTACCGTGTTGTTTTTTGCTGGACTTATTTGGAAGAAAAAATCTGCTCTAAAACCGGCGCTTCTCTTCGTTTTACTACCCGCGGTCTTAGCAATTTTCGCGGCGAATTTGCGATTGAAATTAGTGGTTGCTGGCCAGGGAGGAGAGTCGGGAAGTTATGGCACAGTAACGAAGCGTATCGGAGACATCAATATCGCTAGCGAACAGAATTCTCGGATTCACTTATGGGGAACAGCGATGGATTATGCCGCGCACCACCCTGTTTTAGGAGCCGGCTATGGAAACTGGAAATTAGCTTCCATTCCATACGAACGCGAGCTCGCGAACGAGTTGTTTGTGCCTTACCACGCACACAATGATTTCATCGAAATGTTTGCGGATTTAGGTCTGTTAGGTGGACTTTGTTTCGTCGGATTATTCCTGCTTTTGCTCTATTACACGGTTCATTTTTTAAGCCAAAAACGTGGCGACGAACTGATGGTCATCATTGCCTTTTTGGCCGTTACCTGCTACGGCGTGGATGCCCTTTTGAACTTCCCGGCAGAGCGAACAGCCATGCAAACGATGCTATCGTTGGCGGCGGCTTTGCTGTTAATTCCTTTGGACAAAACCTCCCGCAACCTGCGCGCGCTTCCCTTTATTTACCTCATAGGCGGAGCCGTTCTTTTAGCCCCAGCCATCTACATCGCGAACGAAACTTTTGAGTCCTTGAAGATCCAAAAATTCGTGATGGGCGAAGTGAATGCAGATCCTAAAATGGCGACCATCGAGGTCGAAAAATTGCCGAATATACCGAACCTTTCGTCGTCTACCTTGCCCATGAAGGCGATGTTATCCCGTTATTATATCCGGGATAAACGTTGGGACGATGCTTTACGCGTATTGAAGGAGAGCGAAAACGATAACCCGTTCTTGCATTATAATGACTTCTTGCGCACTTCCATTTATGCGTCCTTGAACAAAATGGATTCGGCTCATTTCTATGCCAAACGTGCTTTCGATGCTTGGCCGCGCGCGTCCAGCTATTACAAGAATATGATTTTCACCTCCGCGAAACTAAAAGATACGAATGAGATCAAGCGGGCCTTGCAGGTGTCTTTGGACGTACATAATGACAACGCTTTGGTCTGGAATCAATACTTATTAGGCATGTTCGAAGTGAAGCAAGGCGCTGATAAAAACTTGCTGGCGCAATTAGAAAAGACCTTGAAGAAATTCCCGGCGGATACTGCGATTTTGAATCCAACAAAAAACATGTTGCGCGGAGGAAACCGAGATTTACAAGGCTTAACAGCTAAAGGAAATGCTTTATTCGTGAAAGGAAAATACGTGCAAGCGGCAGCCATCTACAAGGAACTTTCACAACTGGATCCGGGTAATTTTTCTCACCTAGAAAACGTGGGAATCTGCTACTATGCGGGCCGCAAGTTTGCAGAAAGTTTGTTCTATTTTGCCAAATCCGAACAACACCCTGGAAATAATACCGGAAAATCAGCGTACTTTGCGGGTATGTCTCAGCTTTCAATAGGTAAGAAAGCAGATGCCTGTGCCAGTTTTAACAGATCACAAGCAAAAGGCTACCCTGATGCTGCAGCGGCTATTGCGCAGCATTGCAAATAAACAATTATGAAGAAAATCTTACTAGGGTTATTGCTGCTAAGCGGAACAATCGCAGCACAAGAAAACGACAAATCAATAGTCATCATAGGCGGACCAACTGACCTATGGACAAATAACCGCTTAACGGGAAAGGATGAATTCAATGCCTTCACGAACCTTGGAGTGCAATTTTCGAAGCGCAAATCCGCGAATATGGATGTGGTTTACACGGGCTTGGCTGGTTTTCAGGGGGATTTTTTTAGTCCAGGAAGCTGGAATGGTAAATTTATCTCAGCAGGCGCTAACATGCGTTACTTTTTAATTCCCCGTAAAAAGACCTCGGTTTTTAATCCATTCTTCCAAATCGGGGCGGACGCCTTCGCTCGTCGTGACTATGGTTTCCCAGGGAATGCATATGAATTGAGTGCCTTAGGCGGTTTAGGTTTAGACCTGAAAGTATCGAAAAGCTTCTCTGTCATTGTACAATCGAATTTAGCGATTCCGATGGCTCAATCTACGGAAGCAGGGGTGAAAATAGCATCAGTGAGAGGATCGAATAACAGCACTTCGTTTGGTTTAGTGTATCATTTCGGTTTCAAAGCAGCGAAGAAGAAAATGGATGAGGAGGCAGCGATTGCGGCAGCAAAAGCAGCAGAAGAGGCCGCGGCGAAAGCAGCAGCTGAGGCGGCGGAGCAAGATCGTATCGCACGCGAGTCGGCAGCTAAGGCTAAAGAAAAGGCAGAGGCTATCGCGAAAGCGGAGGCAGAAGCGAAAGCAAAAGCCGAGGCCATCGCGAAAGCTGACGCAGAAACAAAAGCAGCGGCGCAGTTAAAGGCGGATCAAGAGGCCATGGCAGAAACGACTATTTTGTACATGAATAATAAGTGGGAATTAACGGAAGAGTCACAGGCGAAATTAAAAGTAGTGGCTTCTGCGTTAACAGCACGTCCAGAAATTAATGTGCGCATTGATGGTCATTCGGATGCTTTTGGTACGTCGAAAAATAACTTGAAAGCATCTCGCTTTAGAGCGCAAGGGGCAGCGAAATTCCTAGTGAAAAACGGTATCGCAGCTTCTCGCCTTAAAGTAAACGCCTATGGAGAGGATAAGCCAGTGGCTTCGAATAAAACGAAGGCTGGAATGGCGCTGAACCGTCGCATTGAAATTAGAATCATCAAATAATAAATTTCAATATTTTAAGGCTATATTTAAGCTCTAAAAATTGATATTTATACATGGGATCATCTAGCACAAACATTTACTTTAGGGTATGGGGCTGGATGATCCTATTTTTTTGTGCCGCATTCGACGCCTCTGCGCAGTGTGATGTAAACGACCCCTACGATAAAATAATTAGTGGTTATCACGCCTCCGTGGCAATCAAGAGTACTGGGGAATATTCCATTTGGGGGGCGAATATGGCCGCAACGGGTTTAACGGGGCAATTAACCCCTTTGGAAATCAACAGCTCGAATTATTCAGGTATTTCAGGTACGATCTATAAAGCAGGAATCGGAGGAACGAATTCCGGCGCATCTATTGATC
>JACCDW011669448.1_pt1 | contig 15987 bp, 15 predicted proteins | sample 7449781 | NCBI WGS metagenome assembly JACCDW01 (sample SAMN15323449, study PRJNA562643) | freshwater metagenome | isolation source: river surface water | place: USA:Blue River Watershed | collected 2017-08-18
ATCGAATCGCTGAGCCGGGCCCGAGCCAGCCTCACCCTTGGAACCAGCGGGGAACTCGTGGCCTACGACCTGCGCGAAGCCCTGCGCCAATTGGGCAGTATTACGGGCGAAATCACCGCAGACGACCTGCTTGGTTCGATTTTTAGTTCTTTTTGTATCGGAAAATGAAGTTGTCAGAAATATGTTTACAATAGCTTAGTTTACAATAGTTTAGCACTCATTATTTTTTTCTAATTGTTGCCCAATTTAGTTTTTTTGAGCTAATTTTGTTGCTGTTTTGTTGCCCAGTATATCAAAATTTGTTGCCCAACGGTTAATTGGGAGACTTGATGGCGGTTTCTGACAGTTTAGGTCAGTTACTGTCAGATGTAGTCGGGATCTGACACAATTAGAAATGACAAGCACTATTGAGGTAAAAAGAAAATGTGAATACTGCAGTAAAGACTTTACTGCCAAGACTTTGTTTACTCGTTACTGTTCTAAATCTTGTAATAGTCGAGACTACAAGAACAAGATCCGTGAGAACCGTCTCGCGGTATCCATTCAGAAAAAGTCCCCAATGACTATTGCGCTCGAACAGCGACAGATATCACCACTTATTCAGAAGGTATACTTGTCAATCACAGAGACTGCTCAATACACTGGCGTAAGCAAGAGGACAGTTGAGCGCATGATCGCAATGAAGAAGTTACACGTTGTTCGGTTTCAGAGAAGGGTTCTGATTAGCAGGGAATTAATTGATAATCTATTTCATATATAATGAACATTCACTTACGACAGAGGAAAAAAGGAGATAAGATTAGCCTCTACCTAGACTATTATCAAGGGGGATTCAGAAAAACCGAATACCTCAAACTCTATTTAACCCCGGAGCCTTTAAAGGGTAGGCTGAGCAAAGAGGAGAAATCAAACAACGAAAGAACCTTGGAGCTCGCCAATGCCATTAAACTCAAGCGCATTCATGAATACACAATGGGCAGGTTTGGCTTAGCTGACATCGGAAAGCAAAAGTCCAACTTTATCCAGTTTGTGGAACTAGTCGCGCATGAACGCAATACTAGCAAGGGAAATGAAGGAAACTGGTACTCCATGCTTATACACCTAAGAAACTACGCTCACGAAGGAGTTACGTTTCAGGATGTGAATAAGGAATTCCTCGAAGGCTTTAAGCGCTATCTGGACCAAGTTCGTCAGAAAACTGGAAAGCAGCTCAGTAGCTCAAGCAAGTCAGCCTATTTTAATAAGCTGCGCGCTGCATTAAAAGAAGCTGTACGAAGAGAAATAATACATCGTAACCCCGCGGAGCAAGTAAAAGGCATAAGTGTGCCGGAATCAATCAGAGAATGGTTAACCTTGGAAGAATTAAACGTGCTAGCTCAAACAGATTGTGAAATACCAATATTAAAACGAGCCTTTTTGTTTTCTTGTGCTACAGGACTTCGACATAGTGATATCAAAGCGCTTCGTTGGAGCAATGTTTTTGAGGAAGCTGGCTCTACCTATATCCGTATCCGACAAGAGAAGACCAAGTCCGTTCAAATTTTAAAAATGAATCAAACAGCTCTTGATTGCATGGGGACTCGTCCAAACAATCAGGAATCGTTGGTTTTCTATGGTTTGAATTCGAGCTCGTGGCATAATACTCGATTGAAGGAATGGTTACTTAGAGCGGGAATTACCAAGAAAATTACATTTCACTGTGCAAGGCACACCTTTGCTTCATTGCAACTGGATTTACATCCGGAACAAATTGCACTTGTAAAGTCAATGCTTGGTCATAAGGATATCAAAACAACGATGATTTATGCCAAGCACAAGAGTATTAAGATGGAAGAGGCAATGGATAAGCTAAAATTTGATATTAAATGGTAAGTAACAATCCCTTTCGTCGCGATGCTGAAGAGTGTTTCAAGCCGATACTTGAGACGATAAATAACTTCAAGTTAAGGTTCTTGACCACATCAAGCTCTCCCCTTGGCTGTTCTGAGGAAGAAATAAGAATTGCTTTATCTAATGCCAGAAATCTTGCGAAGCATCGATTTAATTTGAAAACAATAGCGATGGATCAAAACCAAAAAGATGATTTTAATAAAGATTGTCTCGGGGTTTTAAGTCGAATCAAGCTAGACGACATTGATCCGACTCTGAAATTCACGCTATTACAACAAGTATGGGATGTATTTGTATTAGAATTCCCCGAAAGGTTCAAATTAGAACCAGAAGTTGTTGTTAGTTACGAAGTCTCAGGCATAGAGCGTAGAAAGGTAAGTGAGGCGTTAAAAAACGTTTACGATAATTTGATTGCGTTAAAGAAGATAGATGCCAATACTAGCTGGAGACAATTCAAGAAGCTATTCACTCAGGGTTTAGTAGGTGAACAGGACTATATTGACTGGATTGGTGATAAGGGTTCTTGTGTTGAGTTTAATCGAGGTCTTGCTAGGCATCCAAAGCTGAAGGCCAGTGTACCCAAAAATCAAAAACCAGCAACTATTTTAACAACTTTTTTCCGATGGAAGGGAGAAAAATTTGGCATGAGTGATTATGACAGTGGTAAAGCATCAGGCGATAATTATACAAGAATCAAAGGTCACGTTGATTCTTTTCTCAATTCCTTGTAGTCATTTTTTCGGAGTTTTCGGAAACCTCTGTATCCGAAAATAAGCAGCTAAATTACCCCGATAGATTTGCTTCCAAAATCATTCATATGGAAGACAAACTATTATCGAAACTCGATTCTATCGAGACGCTTCTTAGGGAGCAGCATGTGCAGTCAAAGGAAATTTTTAACGTGAAGGAAGCAGCAGATTTCCTCGATTTAGAGGTAGGGTATCTGTATCAACTCACCTCGAAACGGGAGATTCCCTTCTATCGACCCGGTCGCAAGATTTATTTTAGGCGTCAGGAACTTGAAGATTGGATCACGGCAAAACGAATGGCAACCAAATCTGAAGTTTTTCAACAAGCTTCCCGTTATCTGGATGCAAATCCGTTTCCTATGCAAAAGAAGGGAGGTAAAGTATGAGTTTCGAGACTTTGATCCCCTTCAAATCTAGGAGTGTTGGGGATTTCTTGAATACTTGTTTGAATGATATCCCACCTGATACGGCTTCAAAAATTAGGTCAAAGCACCCTTCGGAACGATTATCCGATAGAGATAAGCAAGTATTGATTATTGAAGCATTAGTGTCTATTGCTGAACGATGCAACTGGCAATTAATCCATTATGATGGAGGATACAGGGTATACACAGGTTCGCATTATTCATTGATAGAATCAAATCTGCTGAACAACTTCCTGTGTGACGTTGCCCGTCGTATGGGATTTGATGAAGAGACCATTCGACACTACACGTTTAGAGAAGGGTTGGTAAAACAGTTTCATGCGTCTGGCTTCAAGGTCCTTAATCAATTGGAGCACGAGGTCGTAAAAATCAACTTATTAAACGGAACCCTTCATATCACAGGCGATGGATATAAACTTCTACCCCACAACCCCAAGGACTATCTGCTGTATACATTAAACGTAATGTATGATCCTGAAGCAACATGTCCACTCTATGATGCGTATCGAGCCCGAGTCCTTCCAGACTCATGCAAGCAAGAAGTTCTGGATGAGTTTGTAGGATACTCATTCTGTCCAAATGGTAAACTCAAGCTCGAAAAATGCCTTGTTTTATTTGGTTCTGGAGCAAACGGGAAGTCTGTTTTCTTTGATGTAATCATTGGATTGCTCGGAAGTACCAACGTATCCAATTACTCCCTGCAATCTTTGACTGACAAGTCCGGGTATTACAGGGCTAGTATAGCAGGTAAGCGCTTAAACTATGTATCTGAACTGAGTAGCCGAATGGATACGTCGATATTTAAGATGATGGTTTCTGGGGAGCCTGTGGAAGCAAGACATGCTTATGGCAGACCCTTCATGGTTCAAGATCTACCTAAATTCATCTTCAATACCAATGAGCTACCGTCAAGTATTGAACACAACGATGGATTCTTCCGGCGATTTATGATCGTGCATTTTGATCAGACCATTCCAGAATCAGAAAGGGACTACTCGCTTGCATCAAAAATTATCGCTGAAGAACTTCCAGGGGTATTGAACTTGGTCCTTAAAGGTTTAGATAGAATACTCGCCAACAGGGGGTTTTCGCATTGTGATTACTTGAACAACACACTAAATGAGTTTCGTCGCCAACACGACCCTGTTCGAATGTTTCTTGACGATATAAAAGCAATACCGAAGCCTATTACGGTATCTTCTGTTGCGCTCAAAAAACTTTTTCTTGATTACACAGATTATGGAAGGCAGTTCGGCTACAAAACCATCAGCCTCCATGAGTTTTCTAAGCGAATACGCGAAATAGGCTACGATGTAACTCGCAGGTCCGAAGGTCGATACGTTGGAATGTATATTCCCGGAACACACATCGTTCAAGACTCACTTTTCAATTAGTTAAACACAACGGCACTGCGACATGCCGAAGTGTCGAAGTGCTTTACAAAACAAAAACTATGGAAATTAAATTAACCCCGAACAGTATTCAAGCTTTCTCGTCCGCTGGTGAATACACACTTGCCCCAGAGATCAACTGGGAGCGACACTTTTACAATTGTCACGAATTTTTTATCGATGATTCTGGTAATAAGATTTCGAAAGCATTATTAGAACTTGCGACTTATCCAGATGTGACTTGGCATCATATTTACCAAGTCTTGACGATCATCAAGCTCTTACATCCAAAGCATGAGATTGATTGGCAAGCTACATTTGACCGACTGACAGTGCCCAAGCGACTCACCCTAGGCAACATGAAAGCCGAGCTAGAGCTTTACGAGATCTTAGGAGATCTTGAGAGGAGATTTAATCCTGATAGAACGGATTTTGATCCATTAATTGAATTCCTTGAGGAGAATGAATTGTGGTACTATGAGATGAAGCAAGAAGAAAATGTAGTTCTATTTCACTCACGTTTTCATCAAACACCAGCAAGTATTTTGTGTAGAGATTTAGAACGCGAAGATTTATTTTGTTGGGGTTTAAAAAATAAATGGAGTTTGGTAGTTAGTGCATAAATGCCCTATGGCATTCCACGTGGAGATCCATCAGACTGAATACCTGAATCTAGAGCATCATAGACAAGAATTATTGCAACAATAACGATAAAAATAACTAGTCCATAGATGAAAAGCTTACCAAAGTTAGTTTCATCCTTACCTTTAATTGATGTAAATAATCCTCCAATAATAATCAGAAAAAAAATTACTGCAATTGGGGCAATAATTGGTGCAATATTCTCAATAAAAAACTCGTCCATTATTTATTATTTTAAACACTCACACTGGCAACAGCAGTCCTTAGTGGCAGATACAATTTTAAGTTTTTTGTCTGAAATAGAAAAGTAGTTAACCCCCTTTTCTCGGTCTGGAAGATGGGTTTCGGTTTCTGCAAGCTTTTTCCAATTGCCATTTGCTATATCATAGAGAAAGTACTTACGACAGGCACTTGTAAGATGTCCTGGCAGTATACCTATTTCGTTGACACCGTCTCCATTGATGTCCTCCTCCTCATAAAACGCCAAGGAATGAGCCTCAATGCTCAGTGTATCATACTTTTCTTCAAACCAGATTTTGAAAATTCGCGTTGAGGCGCTATCCTTAAGGTCGAGCTTTATTTTAGTAATGACCTTTGGTGTAATAAAAACTGAATCGAGATTTAGACTTGGATAATTGATTTCGTTAATAAAAGCTTCTGTTACTTCTTGACCTTGTGATAAAGATGTGTCAACATAAGCTGCACTATTGGATTCGCCGCTATCTGAGCACCCAAATATAAAGAGTAACGAAAAAAATCTAACGAATGATTTCATAGAGCGTATTTAGATCACGTGTTGGTTTAGCTAGACTATTTAAGTGGGGGTCATCCGAACAGTAAATGAGCTTCAAGAGATTCATTCCCTCGGCTTTCATTTCTGTATCTAATCCAGGATTTTCCTTAAAGTAAGTGATTATTGTTTTTTCGAATTGATTCAATGAGTTTTCGGATGATTCTTGAGAATTTTCAATGAGATGTAAATAATCTTTAAAATAGAATTCAAACGGTGGTAAGTCGTTTTTGTTTCTAAGAAAATTCGCTATGAGCGTGTGTAAATCCATTGGTTTTTACTGTGTAATCAAATATAAAAAAAGGAGGACAAAAGTCCTCCCGTTTTATAAATTACCAGTGTCTGCAAATGAAAAGTAGTCATTATTCGGACCTACAATAAGGTGATCGAGTAATTTAATGTCCATTAATTCAAGTGCTTCCTTTAAGCGTCGGGTGATTCGGGTATCCTCTTCTGATTGAGTAAGGTTGCCTGATGGGTGGTTGTGAGCCACAATAACAGCTGAGGTCAATAGCTTCAGTGCAGTTGCTACGACAATCCGTATGTCTACCAATGTGCTTGTCACCCCGCCTGAGAAAAGATGTGCACTTCCAATCACCTTGTTGGATCTATTTAGGAAAACAGCTACAAATTGTTCTTGAAGTCCCATTTTGTCCGCCTTGAAAACTTGCTCCATTACCTTCATAGCATCACTTGATGATCGTACCGTAGGTAACTGGCTATCTGATTTTTTGAATTTATACACGACGTCCACCTCTCCAACACCATCTAGAATATTTAGTGATTTGATTTTCATAAACTTTAAACATTTAGAGTTTATTGAATATGGAATACGGCTTCACCTCAGCTGTCACTTCCAAGACATCGATTAGGTCAACACCTAATTTTTTCATTGCCATCTGAAATTCCCTGACTACGGTAAGCTTATCGCTTTCACTGATAATGTGTTTTGTTGGAAAGTTGGAAACAATCGCGACATGCTGTGCATTTAGGCTTAGCGCATATCTATAGATGCTGGTCAAGTCCGACCCAGTCTGCAAGAACAACTTTTTATATCCCGAAACAATACCTAGCAGTCGATTGGATGTGGTTAGAAAAAGAACAACAAACTGTGGCTCCCACTCTAAGGTGCTGAAATTGAATAGGCTTTTGGATGCATCAAATAAATCACTACTACCCTTCATGAACAATGCTTGGACTTTGTTGCTTCGATACTCTTGTAATGAGCTTTCGAAAGCTTTTGAAATTTGATTTTTCATTTTTTAAGCTCTGAGTTGGTGAGTATCAATCTTGTTTACCCCGGGGGTGGTTGGTTAAACCAACTTAGCGGGGGTGAGTATCATTGGGTCCCCATCATGCTGTCTCTCACAGAGCTAATGGTTTCCGTTAGCTATCTAATCCTTTTAGACATGATGTTTCTGGTTGAGCACTAAAGTTTAATTTTTAAAGAAGGGAGGATTCGTCATCACATACTTACCTACCAGTCTCTTATTGACCCATTACAAACAAAGTGAATTAAATGAATTAATAAAAAAGTGGCATTATCCCTATATTTGACAAAATTGTCAAATGAGCTTGATTAAAATTAAAAACTCTGTTGATCTGGGAAACTATATCAAACAATTACGATTAGACAGGGAACTGTCTTTGAAGGAGGTATCAGAGCACATTGGAATTGATGTGTCATTACTTAGTAAAATAGAACACGGAGAAAGGCAACTTCAAACTCACATGTTGAAAGATTTGTGTGAAATTTTTGAAATTGATTACAAAATGATGCAAATCCAATTATTGTATCAGAAAATTGAAAATGAATATGGGGACGAACCATTCATAAATGAGGCATTACAATTACTGATACACAAATAAAATTTTTATAGAACTCTAGAGTGAATTAAAAAATTATGGCAATCAAAAAATCTGAATTATACAGCTCTATATGGGCAAGTTGCGACGAGCTAAGAGGCGGCATGGATGCAAGTCAGTACAAAGATTATGTACTATTCATGTTGTTCATCAAATATGTTTCTGACAAATACGCTGATAGTGATGACTTCGCTCCACCAGTTACCATACCTAAAGGAAGCAGCTTTAAGGATATGCTTGAGCTTAGAGGCAAAGACGATATTGGCGATAAAATCAATACTCAAATCATTCAGCCGCTAATCGAAGCCAATGCTAGATTGTCAAGAAGTGATTTTCCTGACTTCAATGATCCAAATAAACTGGGTGAAGGAAAGGCAATGGTTGATCGCCTCACTAACCTCATCAACATATTCAATAGTTCTACCCTTGATTTCTCTAAGAATCGAGCTGACCACGATGATATTTTAGGTGATGCCTATGAATACCTGATGCAACACTTTGCACAAGAAAGTGGAAAGAGCAAGGGGCAATTTTATACGCCTGCTGAAGTGAGCCGTATTCTAGCTAAAGTAATTGGAATCAATGCTCAGAATTCTGTAGCGGCAACCACGGCATACGATCCTACATGTGGCTCAGGTTCCTTACTGCTAAAAGTAGCTGCAGAAGCAGGAAAGCGAATCACGCTAGAAGGTCAAGAAATGGATGTTACTACATCTGGTTTGGCTAGGATGAATATGATATTACACGATTTTCCTACTGCTACCATCATGGCAGGAAATACATTGGCCTCTCCAAAATTTTTGGACGGGAATAATTTGAGGACTTACGACTATGTAGTAGCCAATCCGCCATTTTCCGACAAAACCTGGAGCACTGGTATTACTCCGGAGCAAGATACACATCGGAGATTCGAATGGGGTGTACCACCTGCAAAGCAAGGAGATTATGCTTACTTACTTCATATCATCCGCTCTTTGAAAAGTAACGGAAAAGCTGCTTGTATTTTACCCCATGGTGTTTTATTTCGAGGTAATGCCGAGGCTGGTATTCGTAAAAACCTGATTCAATCCGGCATTCTAAAAGGCGTAATTGGTTTACCTGCCAACTTGTTTTATGGAACCGGTATTCCTGCCTGCATTTTGGTGATGGATAAGGAAAACGCACAGGCAAGAAAAGGTGTGTTTATGATTGATGCATCTAAAGGATTTATAAAAGACGGCAATAAGAACCGATTGAGAGAGCAGGACATTCATAAAATTGTGGACACTTTCATTAAACAAGAAACCATAGAGAAATTCTCCAGAATGGTTCCATTGGATGAAATTGCTGATCCTAAAAATGATTTTAACCTTAATATTCCTCGTTACATCGACTCTAGCGAAGAAGAAGACATCCAGGACATTGATGCACATTTAAATGGTGGAATTCCAAAGCGAGACATTGACAATATGCACGCCTATTGGGAAGTACTGCCAGGAATAAGAAGCACCTTATTCAAAGATGCAAGAAAGGGTTATCTGGATGCTAAATTGACTTCGCTGGAAATTAAACCTGCCATACATCAAAACCAAGAGTTTGAGGAATTACAAAATACCAATGCAGGCATTTTTGAAACCTGGAAGAAAAAGGCCGTTCCTCAGTTAAATGCTTTTGGTAAAGATGCACATCCAAAACAATTGATTGGAGAATTATCGGAAAGTCTGTTAATAGCCTTCAAAAAAGCGAAGCTCATTGATGCCTATGATGTGTATCAGCATTTGATGAACTACTGGAACGAAACCATGCAGGATGATGCTTATTTGATAGCGGCAGATGGCTGGAAGGCAGAGACTAGAAGGGTGATTGAAGAGGTGAAAAGTGGTAAGAATAAGGGCGAGAAAAAAGATAAAGGCTGGACATGTGATTTGCTACCCAAAGAGTTTATTGTTAAACGATACTTTAAGGCTGAGCTTGATATTTTAACAGCTAAACAAGCAGTGTTTGATGACATAACCGGAACCTTAGAATCTTTAGTTGAGGAAAATAGCGGTGAAGATGGCATTTTAAAAGAGGTTTCTACCAAAGGAGATGCAGAAGAAGCGCTAAACAATGCTATTTTAAATCTATGGAATGAGGATGATAAAAAGGGAGCAGCAAAATACAGCTCTTTAAAACAAGAAGAGGTTGATTTAGATGCTCAACTAAAAGACTTGAAAGGCAACTCCTATCTCTCTGCATTAAGAAATAATAAAGGTAATTTGACTTTGAAAGCCGTGAAAGATAGATTAGCCGCTGCCGCAGACAGCAGTGAAAAGGCTAAGTTGCAAGCATACCTTGACGCTGATAAATCTATAAAAGAAAAAAGCAAGGCTGCTGCTGATTTGATTGCAGCTAAAGAAACAGAATATTATATACTGTTAAGTACTGATCCTCTTCCGGAAAGATTGAATGATTTAAAAGCAGTTGTAACTTATCTTGAGCTACTTGAAAAGCAAAGCACTTTAAAATCTGAAATCAAAAAACTTGATGAGGAATTAGACGATTTGGCCTTGGCTAAATATCCTGATTTAACAGAACATGAGGTAAAGTCTATCGTTTTGGATGATAAATGGATCCCGGCAATTGAGGTGACTGTTAAAACTGAAATGGATAAAATTAGCCAACGTCTAACTGGTCGCGTAAAAGAAATGATTGAACGCTACGACACTCCGTTACCCATGATAGAATTTGAGTTGAACAAAGTCAAAGCGAAAGTTAATGTTCACCTTAATAAAATGGGATTTACATGGAACTAGTTAAAGGATATAAAAAAACAGAAGTCGGTTTAATCCCAGAAGATTGGATAACATATAAAGTGAAAGATTTAATAGACCTACTCACGGATTATGATGCTAATGGTAGTTTTGAATCGGTTGCACAAAATGTAAAAGTATATGATTATGAAGAATATGCATGGTATGTTCGATCAACTGATTTAGAAAATAAATCCAGGCTAGACAAAGTAAGATATGTAGATGAGTCGTCATACAAGTTTTTAAAAAAAACATCTTTATACGGTGGTGAACTTTTGTTTTTAAAACGAGGAGATATAGGGAATGTCTATTTGTTCGAAATGAAAACATCTAGAGCAACCGTGGCCCCTAATTTATATTTACTTAAATTAAATCAAATATCAGATTCAAAATATTTGTTTTATTATTTCATTTCTAACTATGGCCAAAGACAATTAAAAAGCAAAAACGCTAGTTCCACTTTAGGAGCTTTGTATAAGGATGATGTTAAATCAATTTTAGTTCCACTTCCACCAACTCTCCCCGAACAAACCGCCATTGCCACTGCCTTATCGGATGTGGATGAGTTAATTGCCCAAACCGAAAAGCTCATCGAAAAAAAGAAAGCCATTAAGCAAGGGGTAATGCAGGAATTGCTGAGGCCAAAAGAAGGTTGGGTGACAAAATATTTACCTGAAGTATGTTGGTTTCAAGAAGGTCCAGGTGTAAGGAAACATCAATTTAGATTGAATGGCGTAAAATTATTAAACGGTACAAATATTCAAGATGGGAAATTAGATCTTGAAAACACAGATAAGTTCATTTCAAATGATGAAGCCTTTGGTTGGTATTCTCATTTTCTTGTTGATGAATTTGATGTGTTGATTGCATGTTCAGGAGTATCAATTGAGAAATTTCATGAAAAAGTCACAATAGCTGAAAGTTACCACTTGCCTCTTTGTATGAACACAAGTACCATGCGATTTAAAGTAAATAAGGATAAATTAGACCAAAGTTATTTTATTCAATTTCTTAAATCGAAAAGATTTAAAGAACAGATTAGTGGTAAGGCTACCGGTTCGGCACAATTAAATTTTGGACCTTCACATGTGAACATGGTTGAGATTGACCTTCCTGAATTAAATGTTCAAAAGGAAATAGGACAAATTTTAAATGATATGGAAATTGAAATTTCTGTAATGGAATTAAAACTTCAAAAATTAAAATACCAAAAACAAGGCATGATGCAGGCTTTGTTAACGGGTAAAATACGATTAGTATGAGACGAGAACGAATCACTCAAAATAGGGTTGTTAAACTATTTACAGATAACTCTTATCATGGCAATCTGGGTTTTGAATACTTAGGCGAATGGAGCAGTAAATCCAATAGAAACATCGAAGTAGATTTACTTAAGAAGAATCTTCTTAAAAGAGGATATTCGGATGCACAAATTTCATCAGCCTTGCTTGAATTGGAAAAAGCAGCTGAAACCACAGGTACAACCCTGTATCAGGCCAACATGCGTACCTACAATTTACTTCGTTATCCTATTAAGGTAAAAACATCGGTTAGTGCACCATTTGAAGATGTCTCTATCATCGATTGGGAGAACACTGATAAAAACGATTTTGGAATTGCAGAAGAAGTTACGCTCAAAGGCGGATTTGAAAGAAGACCAGACCTAGTCATTTATATCAATGGAATTGCCATTGGAGTTATTGAATTGAAAAGAAGCTCGGTTGAAGTAGCTGATGGCATTCGACAATTAATTACCAATCAAGAACCCATATTTAACGAGCAATTTTTCTCGACTGTACAGTTGGTTTTTGCAGGAAGTGATTCACAAGGCCTCCGTTATGGAACTACTGGAACACCTGAACAGTTTTTTGTAGAGTGGAAAGACGAGACGAAAAGCCCAATAGGAAATACTGTCGGAGAATTGTTGGATATCCCATTATCTCAAATGTGCAGCAAGCAGCGTATTCTTGATATGATACGCAACTTTATCATATTCGATGCTGGACAGAAGAAAGTACCTCGTCCGCATCAATATGCAGGTATAAAAGCAGCCCAGGAGAGAATTCGCATCAGAGAGGGGGGAGTGATTTGGCATACACAAGGAAGTGGCAAAAGTATTTTGATGGTACTGCTTGCCAAATGGATTATGGAACATGATCCGGATGCAAGAATTTTAGTCATTACTGACCGTGACGAATTAGATAAACAGATTGAAGGGGTTATGCGCAATGCAGGTGTTATTCCGGAAACAGCTCCTTCCCCTCGAATTACGACACGAGCAAAATTTATTGAAGCCATTTCTGCTTCTACACCTCGGTTGTTGTGCGCACTAGTGCATAAATTCGACACCACTGATTTAGAAGGTGAACTACCGGCTGTTATTGGGCGCTTCTATGTTTTCGTTGATGAGTGCCACCGTACGCAAGGCGGCAATATGAATAAGCAAATGAAACGATGGATGCAAAATGCCATTTTCATTGGCTTTACTGGAACGCCACTTCTTCGTAAAGACAAGCAAACAACAAGAGATGTATTTGGCAAGAATATTCATACCTACAAATTTCATGAAGCAGTAAAAGACGGGGTTGTACTTGACTTGAAATATGAAGCTCGTAATGTGCCGCAGCAATTGACTTCTCAAGCTGCAATAGATAATTGGTTTGAAGCAAAAACAAGAAACTTAAATAACTTCCAAAAAGCCGTAGTCCGCAAAGCCTGGGCGAATATGGAAAAATTGATGAGTGCTGGCGAAAGGAAGCAGCGCATTATTGCAAGTATCATAGAGGATTTCAGTTTAAGAAACAGGTTAAATAACAACCGAGGAACTGCAATACTAGTTGCTGCATCTATATATGATGCCTGTCATTATTACCGTCTATTTCAAAATACCACGTTTGGACAGTATTGTGGAATTGTTACATCCTACGAGCCCAACCATAATTCAATTTCAAGAGAGCCGGCTAATAGCGATGAACGATATAAATTTGACACTTACACGCAACATGTTTTAAGAAGCAACCAAACCACTACGCTATATGAGGAGGAAATAAAAAGAAGATTCAAAGATGAGCCGGCTAATTGTAAACTCTTGATTGTAGTAAGTAAGTTACTAACAGGCTTTGATGCTCCTTCTTGCTCCTACATATACCTTGATAATGAATTACGCGATCACAATTTGTTTCAAGCAATTTGTCGCACTAATAGGCTTGATGGAGATGATAAAGATTTTGGGTATATCGTTGACTTCAAAGAATTATTTAGTGATGTTCAAGAAGCGATTGCTGTTTATACTTCAGATGAATTAGATACAGAGGAAGGTACTTCTGGAGAAAATAATGTTGAGCTAAAGAATTGGCTCATTGAAGGCAAGAAAAGATTAGATACAGCAAGAGAAGCCTTGAAATACCTCTGCGAGCCAGTTGCTCAACCAAAAGAAGTGGAACAGTTTATTGCTTACTTCTGTAGTGATGCAAATAATCCTGAATCACTCTCTGAAACCGAACCCTTAAGAATCTCCTTTTACAAATCAGTAGTAACATTTGTTAGAGCTTATTCAGCTGTATCAAATTACCTCACTGAGGCTGGGTATTCAGATGCAGATATTCTTGCAATTAATAAGGAGGTTGAGTTTTATACTGAAATACGTGCAGCAATTAAAAAATACAGCGGAGAAGAATTAGATATAAAGCCATTTGAAGCTGATATGCGACACTTAATCAATACATACATCCAGGCAGATCCAGCAGATCCATTGGGTGAAGTAGATAAGTATTCGCTTGTGGAGATGATCATTCAAACAGGTATCCATGATGCTATTGCAAAGAAGCTCAATGAAAAAGGAAAGCTTTCAAGAAATTCAATTGCCGAAGGAATTATAAATAATGTTAGACAGACCATTATTCGCGACCAATTGACTGATCCTCGCTTTTACAAGGAGATGTCAAAGCTTTTAGAAGATTTAATTAAGCAAAAGCGTGACGATGCTGCAGCATACGAGGCTTTTCTAAAGAAAGCCGAAGAGTTGGTTCAAAAAATGGCAAAAGGACAGAATAACACAAGTGTACCTAACAAATTACAAGGAAAGACTGAGGCAATAATAATCTACAACAATTTACCCGATATTCTTTCACATGCATCAACTCCACTTATTGCTGCTGAACCACAAGCTGAATATGGTGACAAACTGGTTCATTTAGCACTTGAAATTGATAGAGTAATGAGAGAAATGGCTCCAGCAGGATGGCGCGGTGATGATACAAGGGAAAAGCAAGTTCTAAATGCTCTATTCCCAATTATGCAAAGAGACCGGTCCGCAACCACTGCTCTTTTTGAATTACTTAAAAACATGAAAGGTTACGAATGAAGGATATTATTCAATTAGGAGAATTACAAATTGAGGTAACTAGAAAGGATATAAAGAATGTCCACTTGTCCGTTCATCCACCGGATGGCCGTGTGTCCTTGTCCGCTCCTTTGAATACAAGACTTGAAGTTGCAAGAGCTTATGCTATTTCAAAATTATCATGGATAAGATTACAGCAAGAAAAACTATCGAAACAGCCAAGGGAATCTGAGAGAGCTTTTCTCAAAAGAGAATCTCATTATTTATGGGGGCGTAGGTATTTATTGAATGTTATTCATACTGATGGTAAACAGCATGTAACATTAGACCACAAAAGAATTAACCTTTATGTGAGACCTGGTGCGAATCGTTTGAAGAGATCAGAAGTTTTTTATGAATGGCAAAAAAAACAACTTCATGAATTTGTAAACGATATGCTTGCAAAATGGGAACCCATATTAAATGTAAAAGCAAATGCCTACTTCTTGCAAAAGATGAAAACAAAATGGGGAAGCTGTAATCACAAATCAAAAAACATTCGATTCAATACAGAACTGGTAAAGAAACCCAAAGATTTAGCGGAATATGTAATCGTGCATGAGTTAGCTCACTTAATAGTGCCGGTTCACAATGATAAATTCATTTCAATTCTTGATAAATTTTATCCTAATTGGCGTGAAGCACGAATGGAATTAAATGAATTGCCTTTGGGGCATGTTGATTGGATGTAATAAATCAGATGAGTGTAAGCGAAGTAAAAATCCCGTGCATTATGCATAATCATTTTCAAAGCTGAGCATTCAAGTGCTGCAAAATAAGCTTTGTGCTCCGAAGCCAGTCCGTACACCAAACTGCAAACCGTTGATCTGAAAAACTTCACAACTTAAATAGTGAACCGTAAAATGATTTACTTTCAGTCTAATTGATATTATCTTGTTGCCTATTTGTATCTTTATCCATGTAACTAATTGTTAATCAGTTGATTTATAATTTCTGTATCGGAAAGTGACGTGGCATGGATGTAGTGCGAATTTTTAGGTGGATTGCGGTAGCCGAAGGGATCAGCTACTTGGCGTTTGGCGCCACGATGCCGTTGAAGTACGGACTGGGCGTGCTGTGGC
>JACCDW011107893.1_pt1 | contig 15984 bp, 13 predicted proteins | sample 7449781 | NCBI WGS metagenome assembly JACCDW01 (sample SAMN15323449, study PRJNA562643) | freshwater metagenome | isolation source: river surface water | place: USA:Blue River Watershed | collected 2017-08-18
CCCTTAACGGTAATCAATAAAGTTTTTGAAGGCTGTTCAATTAAATAATCATCAATGCTGAGCGTGTCATTTCTATCACTCAATGCCGCTGTTGGAAGACCGGCTTGAACCGTACTTTCTGCCAAGATTCGCTCAAAGAAACGACGACCGGGCTTTAAACGACCGTCAGGGGCAGACTCAATAAAGCCTAACAACTTAAGCCTTGCCACCAAGGCTGTCACAGCATTCTTAGACTTAAAGCCTAATAAATCTGCAATCGCGGCGTAAGACGGCAAAATTTTATGATCGGCATAATAATCTTGCAGTGCGCCTAAATATTCTTGATCGTTTCCCATAGACAATAAGATACTGTACGAACGTACACAGGTCAAGCTTTATACTTCAAATAACGTTTAAGCAATAAAAAAGGCCGCTTACGCGACCTTTTTAAAACACTAAGCACTAACTAAATAATGCCCAAGCTTTTTGCAAAGTACTCCAAATACCGTAGCTAATTGGAATCAACACAGCAACCCAAGCAAATACAGCAATCCAAGACCCTGAAGCATTCTCAACCTTAGAGACTTTTGTTTTTGGTGCTGCTTGTTCATGTGCAATTTTCTTTTCGGCTGCTAATTCAGCATCTGTCATGAAATACTTATCAGCCACTGGACGTACAAGTAGATTAGCAATAAAGCCAATACCTAACATCGCAGCTAAAACATAAAAAATTGGACCATAGATTTGATCAAATGGCACTTGCGCTTCTAAACGCATGTCATGCATATAATTGACAATCACCGGCCCTAAAATGCCAGCAGTTGACCATGCAGTCAAAAGTCGTCCATGAATTGCGCCAACAAACTGTGTACCGAACATATCTGCCAAATAAGCAGGAATGGTTGCAAATCCACCGCCATACATAGAGACAATGACACATAACGAAGCAACAAATATCGCCATAGACTTCATGCCAGCACCCCATGCAGCAACCGCATAAAGTAAAGCACCCAACACAAAGAAAATGAAATAGGTTTGTTTTCGCCCAAGCTTATCAGACGAACTTGCCCAGGCAATTCGACCGAAGATATTGAGTAATGAAATTAAACCAACGAAACCAGCAGCAACAGCAGCTGCTGAAGCAGTGAGCAAATCATCTTTTTTGATATCAGCAAAACCTAATTCAGGTTGATTAATCAAAATACCACCGAAGGTTTCTTGCAACATTGGGGCAGCGGCACCAATGATGCCGATGCTCGCTGAAACGTTCATACACAACACCAGCCAGAGCAACCAAAATTGAGGCGTTTTATGGGCATTTTTAAGATGCACATGCTTAGTAGCAATCATGCCATGCGTTGCTTTAGGTGCTGGCGCTTTCCATCCAGCAGGCTGCCAACCTGAGGGTGGCACGCGGTAGCCCAATGAACCACACAACATAAAAATTGCGTAAATCACAGCTAACACAACAAAGGTTTGCCATACACCAGGTGCTGACGGTATAGCAAAATGTGTCATTAATTTTGTGGCAATCGGAGAACCTACTAAAGCGCCACCACCAAAACCCATGATCGCTAAGCCAGTTGCCATACCACGCTTATCTGGGAACCACTTAATCAGCGTCGAAACTGGTGAGATATAGCCCAACCCTAAACCAACCCCGCCAATCACCCCTGAGCCTAGCCACATCATCCATAGCTGATGGGTATAAACACCAAATGCAGAAATTAATAAGCCACCCGCCCAACATAAGGTTGCAACAGAACCGGCTTTACGTGGGCCCGCGCGCTCTAACCATCCACCCCATAGTGCAGCCGAACAGCCAAGCAAGACGAAAAACAATGTGTACATCCAACCCAAATCAAATTGAGTCCAGTTGCAATCAGTTGCAAACAGTGCACGGCCAGTACCACTGAGTTTCTCAATAAAAGTAGATGCTCCAGCAGCACAGGCTGCCAAAGGTTTTCCATCATCGCCTATCAAAGCATTACCTAAAGGCTTCCAAAATACTGAAAAACCATAAGCCATACCAATACACAAATGCACTGCCAAAGCTGCAGGAGGAATTAACCAACGGTTATAACTTGTTGGCGCAATAATCCTCTCTTTAGAAAAAAAACCTGCCATGTGATTACCCCTCGTGAATTATTTTATTCAGCATTTCGCTGATTTTTATTGAGCATATTGAATATGCTACTTGAATCAAACTATATATCGAGTGGGGAGGTTTTGCTAGAAGAAAAACGAGTAACAGGAATGAATCGGAACGTAAAAAATAGATTGATAAAAGGGTTTAAAGTGATCGCTTAACTTTGTTAATCGATACGTCTTTAGATTTTCGCTTAGTAATTTCAGGCTCAACAATTTCAACTCTTACGGCCATACGCTGACGCTCCATAATCTTAAGTTGGAGAGTCTCTAGCTCTTCTAAAGACAAAAGATTATCTGCATTCAAATCAACGTTATTAAAATGACGGACAATTTGAGGCATCCCTTCAGCAGCTTCCTCACGGGAGATGCTGCCATCATCATTTTTGTCAATTTGTGTAAAACGTTCCTGCAAACGCTTATGCATCACACGTCGACGTTCTTCAATCTGCACATGTGCAGGATCTACCAATCGAGAATACTCATCTAGCGCACGACGCAAACGAATATTTTCATCTAAATTGACGCCAATTGCATCATTAGGAACGGCCATCGGTTTATTTAAACTGTCAGAACCCAAAGACTTTGAAATTTCTTCCGGACTTGCTTGATTCTCACGAGGAGCAGCCATAACTAATTGCGCTGAAAAAAATACTAGGCCCAAACCGAATAAATAGCGCAACAAAACACGCGCTTTGGCCGAGACGGAATCTGCTGCACAGAGTGCGTGTGCCGATTGAGTGGTTTGAATGTGTGGTTGAATTAACATCTAATTTAATATTTTTTTACTATTTGTCTGACTCAAATAATCAAACTGAGTTCGCCTTAATAAAACATTAATTATTTTTTATAAAAAATACCATTTTAGCAATCAATTTACATATTACTTCGCAATCATGCGTGATGAATGTAAATTGAGTGTTTCAATAGAATTTGAGTTTGTAAATAAATGTAACGAATTTAAATTTAAATTCCAAGCAAGCAAATCGTATAATAAGCTTACATTTTAAACAGAGCCACGGACTCAATCGCCATCATGACTGCTGCACCATTGCAAAATAAAAGTGCCACTAAAATTCTTATGGTAGATGATGACGTTCGCATGCGTGAACTGTTGCAGCGTTATCTGACAGACCAAGGATTCAGCATCAAAGTCGTTGCTGATTCGAATGAGATGGATGCGGCGCTTCAAGAAGAGCAAGTTGACCTATTAGTACTTGATTTAATGCTCCCAGGTGAAGATGGCTTGGCTATTTGTCGAAGATTACGTGGAAACGGCAGCACTTTACCAATCATTATGCTGACAGCACGTGGTGATGAAGTTGATCGCATTATTGGCCTAGAAATGGGTGCCGATGATTATCTACCTAAACCATTCAACCCGAGAGAGCTACTAGCCCGCATCAATGCCATTATGCGTAGACAAGTACGCACTCAACCTAGCGCACCTGGGCTATCTAACAACACTTTTAACTTTGGTGAATTTGTATTTGATCCGTCAACCCGTAGCTTAAGCAAAAATGGCGAAGGAATTACAATCACCAGCGGAGAATATGCATTACTCAAGGTATTTGTTGACCACCCGCGCCAACCATTATCTAGAGATCGTTTAATGCAGTTAGCACGCGGTAGAGAATTAGATGTATTTGATAGAAGTATAGACGTTCAAGTTTCACGCTTACGCCGTCTAATTGAAGCTGATCCAGCGCATCCTCGCTACTTACAAACAATGTGGGGGTTTGGTTATGTATTCGTGCCGGATGGCGAGACCGGTAAAGCATAATCAATCACTTACCAACCATGAGATTGCTTCCCCGCACACTGCTTGCACGTTTGATGCTGTTGATCGCCATTTTATTGACGGTAGGCCAGTTTGCCGCGCTTCAGCTATTTGATTATTTTGAACGAGAGCCTCGCGCAAATGCAGTTGCCCTTCAAGCAATCACCATTGTTAATTTCACTAAAGCATCGTTACTTGCCTCGCACGAAAATCGCCGTGTTGCTTTACTTTCAGAGCTATCAGGTCGAGAAGGTGTGCGTATTTATGCAGCCGACTTGCTAGAAGAAATTGAGCCTCTGCCAAACGACCCATTCATTCACATTCTCGTTAAAAAAATCAAAAGTACACTAGGCAGCGATACCCTAGTCGCGATTAATCATTTTGGCGTTCAGGGTCTTTGGATTAGTTTTAATATTAACCAAGATGAATATTGGGTAGTGATTCCACGCCTACAAGCTGAGCGCCACTTTCCATGGCAATGGTTAAACTGGGGAGCGCTTGTTATTTTACTATCACTCATAGGCGCTTATTTAATTGCAGCAAGAATTAACCGTCCACTCAATTTACTTGTTAAAGCGGCTGACCGTATCCGAAGCGGCCAATCAGCCATCCACTTGCCAGAAGAAGGTGTTGATGAGCTACGTGCAGTGAGTCATACATTTAACCAAATGACAGAATCTCTAGCATTATTAGATTCCGAAAGAACATTGCTGCTAGCAGGCGTTTCTCATGATTTACGCACACCGCTTGCGCGGCTCCGCCTTGCGATTGAATTACTTCCAGATGAACAGTGCGCAGCATACAAAGAAGGCATGGTGCAAGACATTGCTGATATGGATGGCATCATTAATCAATTCCTAGATTTTGTTCGCGGCGTTGAAGGCGAGCCCGCTCAGATGGTCGATTTAAATGCGCTACTCAAATCTCTATATGAACGACACGTTCGCTCAGGCAGAAAGCTAACACTAAAACTAGCACCAACTCACTTAATTGCACTTAGGCCATTGGCAATGCAGCGCTTACTAGGAAACCTGATTGATAATGCATTTGCCTATGGCAAAGGTGAAGTCATACTGGCGACTAAAATTGAGGCAGAATCAATATTAGTCAGCGTCATGGACAATGGCCCAGGCATTCCTGATGGCCAAAAGGCTAGACTGTTAAGACCATTCGAGCGTCTAGACACGGCACGAGGCAATACAAAGGGAAGTGGCCTAGGCCTAGCAATTTGTGATCGGATTGCTAAACTTCATAAAGGAAAATTGGAGTTGGTAAACCGTCCAGAAGGTGGCCTAGAAGTCAGACTAACGCTACCGCTTAATAACTAATCTTGCATTGGCTCGAACCAAGCCAACTTCTCACGCAACTTAACAACCCCACCGATGATAATCAAGCATGGCGGTTTCAACTCAGCCAACACTGTCTTCTCAGCCAAACTGGCAAGGTCGCCAACCACCACTCGCTGCTTTAAGGTAGTGCCTTGTTGAACGACTGCTGCCGGTGTTGTTGCAGGCAACCCATGTTCGATGAGTTTAGTGCAAATCTGATCTAAGCCAACCAAACCCATATAAATCACAACCGTCTGATTAGGTCTCGTAAGCGCAGCCCAATCTAATTCAACCAGATTCTGCTGCCCACCGTTTTTAGGCTTCAAGTGTCCTGTCGTAAAAATACAAGATTGTGCATAATCTCTATGCGTCAGCGGAATGCCAGCATAACTTGATACGCCATTAGCGGCAGTAATGCCAGGCACAACTTGAAAAGGCACGCCATTTTCCATCAAGGTTTCAATTTCTTCGCCGCCGCGTCCAAAAATAAATGGGTCACCGCCTTTAAGGCGTAAAACACGTTTACCTTCTTGAGCCAACTTCACAAGCAAATGATTAATTTCCTCCTGCGGCAAGGTATGTTGATCACGGGCCTTTCCAACATAAATTAACTCAGCATCACGGCGAACCAAATCCATGACTTCTTTACTGACTAATTTATCGTAGACACAAACATCACACTGCTGCATAAGGCGCAATGCTCTAAATGTAAGCAAATCAGGATCCCCGGGGCCGCCTCCCACCAAGTAAACTTCACCATGCTGTTGATCCAAGCCAGATGCAATTTCAGCTTTTAACGCAGACTTAGCAGCACGCTCTTGTCCAGAAAACATCAACTCAGCAATAGGCCCCTGAAATACCTTTTCCCAAAAAACTCGACGATTCTGGGTAGTCGTAAATTTAGCTTTTACATCATCTCTAAATTCACGTGCCAAACTTGCCAATCGGCCATAGGTAGCAGGCACCATCGTTTCAATCTTAGCGCGAATCAAGCGTGCCAATACGGGTGCAGAACCGTTGCTTGAAATAGCAATCACTAAAGGAGAGCGATCAATAATCGCTGGCATCGTAAATGTACAAAGCGCTGGCGAATCGACCACGTTGACAGGGATATTGCGAGCTTTAGCTTCAACTGAGACTCGAGTATTAACAAGCTCATCATCTGTCGCTGCAATCACCAACACTGCACCATCAATTTGCGCTGGTGAGAACTCAGCACGTGTAATCTTTATATGCTGCTCAGCCTCAAGCGCTAACAGTTCTGAACAAACTTCAGGTGCAACAACTTCAATCGATGCTTCTGCCTTCATCAACATCGTCACTTTACGTAAAGCCACATCGCCGCCCCCGATCACAAGGCAGCGACAATGTGCAATTCGCATAAATATTGGTAGAGATTCCATAACAGCATTTTACCCTTTATTCCTACACCTACGATTGTTACTCTCCAGCAAAATTTACATCCCTATTCCCATGAGATGCTTTTTGCTAAAATCGATGCCACGCTTACTTAACTCACAGCTTATTTAATTAAGGATCTTCCCTTGCTACTCTGGTTTGTCATGCTCTATTGGGTGCTATCTATTGGCATCGGCTTATATGCCAGCACCAAAGTTCATACGGCCAAAGACTTTGCAATTGCAGGCCGCCATCTACCTATTCACATAGTCATTGCAACAGTATTTGCAACATGGTTTGGCTCAGAAGCAGTACTTGGCATCCCTGCAGTATTTTTAAAAGAAGGCCTACATGGCGTAGTAGCAGATCCTTTTGGCGCCTCACTTTGTTTGGTTTTAGTAGGGCTACTATTTGCCGCACCGCTTTATCGTATGAATTTACTGACGATTGGCGATTTTTACCGCAAACGTTTTGGACGTGTTGCCGAGTCTATGACGTCGATTGCCATTGTGATTTCCTATTTAGGCTGGGTGGGTGCCCAAATTACTGCATTAGGATTGGTTTTTAACGTGCTGTCTAACGGCGAAATCAGTCAAATTACTGGGATGTGGATAGGCTCCATCACCATTCTGATTTACACCATGGTTGGTGGTATGTGGGCAGTGGCGATTACAGATTTTCTACAAATGATTGTGATTGTGATTGGCATGCTATTTATTGGTCACGAAATTAGCGGGCAAGTCGGCGGCGTGAGCGCTGTGATTAAACATGCAAGTGACGCTGGGAAATTTGAGTTTTGGCCAAATATGGATTTGAAATCCATGATTGGATTCTTTGCTGCATGGATTACGATCATGCTCGGCTCCATTCCACAGCAAGATGTTTTCCAACGCGTACAGTCAGCAAAAACTGTAAAAATTGCAATTTGGGGTAGCGTCATCGGTGGCGTCATGTATTTCTTATTTGCTTTTGTGCCTATGTTTCTGGCTTACTCCGCAACGCTGCTAGACCCCAAGATGGTCAATGACTTAATAGATGTTGATCCACAAATGATTTTGCCAAGACTTGTGCTTGATCATGCACCGCTTGTCGCTCAGGTATTGTTTTTTGGCGCATTATTGTCAGCAATTAAAAGCTGCGCTTCCGCAACTTTATTGGCACCATCAGTCACCTTCACAGAAAACATTATCAAACCCATACTCATCAAACGCTTAGCAGGCCAAAAACTGGCGGATCATTTATTGCTACGTTATATGCGTTTAGTCACACTTGCGTTCACCCTGCTTGTAACACTTTATGCAGTGAATTCAAAAGCCAGCATTTTTAGTATGGTCGAAAATGCTTACCAAATCACATTAGTCACAGCCTTTATTCCATTAGCCTGCGGTGTATATTGGAAACGCTCAAACAATCAAGGCGCGCTATTTGCCATATTTGGTGGCCTACTCACCTGGCTACTCATGCTCATTGCAGGTCCGGTAGATCCATTAATTCCAGCGCAGCTTGCAGGTGTAATAGCAAGTGCATTAGGGATGGTGATTGGCTCCTTACTACCTAGCTACATTAAAGATGAGCTACCTGAACATGAGCGCGGCTATTTGCATGAGCACGCGTCGCAGCAACACTAGGGTCAAACCCCTTAACGCTGACATTCTGGGCAATAAAAAGTAGAGCGTTGCCCTTGTTTGATTTGCTTAATAGGCGAACTACAAACACGACAAGCTTCGCCAGTCCTGCCGTAAACAAAATAGGTTTGCTGAAAGTAACCTGGATTGCCATCGGCACCAAAAAAATCTCTCAAGCTACTGCCACCGGCTTCAATCGCGGCAGCTAATGTTGCTTTAATTTCTTCAACCAAGCGCTCACATTTCGCACGACTCACTTTATTCGCTGCGGTTTTAGGATTAATACGCGCTCTAAACAAAGATTCACTCGCGTAGATATTCCCCACCCCTACTACCAAGTGACCATCCATGATCGTAGTTTTAATAGGTGCTGTCCGCGTTCGCATCTGCTGGTAAAGATAATCCCCAGTAAAACTCTGCTGTAAAGGCTCAGGGCCTAAGCTTTTAATTAAAGGATGATTTCCTACACGGTCTTTTGCATCCACCCATAACACGGCACCAAAACGCCGAGGGTCGCGCAAACGGAATAACTGGCCACCAGCAAAATGAATTTCAAAATGGTCATGTTTAGCAGCAGGTTCATTTTTTTCAAGCAAACAAATACGACCCGACATGCCTAAGTGCAGAATCAAAGTCCCTAAAAACTGATCATGAGCATCTGAGAATTCCGCAAGAATGTATTTAGCACGACGAGTTAAGGTTCTTAGCGTTGCATGAGGTAAGCACTGGAGGAGTTCGCTGGGAATTGGCCATCTGAGAGTTGGATGGCGGATAATTACCTCAGTGACAATACTGCCGACTAGCGGGGACATGCCCCGCATCGTGGTTTCTACTTCTGGGAGTTCTGGCAATTACTTCCCGAGATTAATTGGTGGATTCAATAGCGCAAAGCCAATATCTGCAGGCACATGATACATCATGCCTTCATCTGGGCGTCCAAGCAGCAACTCTGGAGATTCTTGTAATTTATCAAAGTGCACTTTGCTACCATCGACCAGCTTAACTTCAAATGATGGGAACGTAGCTTTACGGTCAGGCGTATATGGCTCAACACGTTGCACACTCATAAAACGCCAATAAGCATCAAACCATTCAGCCATTTCTTTTTGATTAGGTTTCGCTTTCTCAAGAGAGACTTTCCATTGACCATCCACCAAATCGACATTTAAACGCGAACTTTCCCACTGCTCTAAATTAGAAAAATTGAAACCAGCGATTTTCTCTTTAGGTTTAAACGGACTTTTATCGATGAATTCAGAGATTTGCGTCTCTGCATATTCAGAATAACTTACAGGCAAGAGATACACGAAGTGATTATAAGCAACGTACTGCTCAGCCGTTACTGGATTAAATGTACCAAAAAGAAACTCTTCACTATCAAGTTTCAATTTCAATTTAGGTTGATCCAAACCAAAACGTGACAAGTCATCAGCAGAAAATCGTTGAGTGCTTTTTGCGGCAATAATAGATAACACTTTTTGGACAACCATTTGATCAGCACGGGTCTTAAGTGGCTTTTGGATATACCAATAACCATCAATTTTCTCAAAAGCAACAGATGCTTTTGCGGGGAACTCTATACTGATATTTTTAATGGCACCCAACTTGAGCGTTGAAACCTCAAAATCTTTAGCAACAATTACCGCTTCTTTCGGACGCAAATAGAGAACACTTGCAATCCCCACAACGAGAACCAGCAAAAATAAGTTCACTAACCAACGAGATTTCATGCAGCCTATCCTTTTAATTACGCTTTACGACGTTTCCACCACAACATCACACCCGCCACCAATAAAGCTAAAGGTACAAGCACTTGGAACAAGCCAAATGAAATACCAAAAATTGGCATGAATACAAGCAAGGCCCAAACGTGGCCCCAGCCTTGCTGAGGAATCGTCACATTCATATCTTTAAGTGGTTTAGGCTGAATGGTGATTAAAGTATCATCACCTGCCAACCAATTCACAATATTGACACCCAAGTCTAAGTTGCCGCCAATAGTCACGAATGTATTTGATAAGAAGTTAGCATTACCAACCACGACTACACGCTGACCTTTTTTGCCGTATTTACGCTCAAGCGCCACTGCAATATTAAGCGGACCTGCACGATCCTCTTTCTCTTCAAAACTAATTTTTCCAGCTTGTCCAGAAAGCTCTGCACGATTAGTTTCTAACCAGCCATTAGGTGCAACATCAATTAAATTACTTACATTCCAACCATTATCATCGGTTCCAATAGCCTTAACAGCTGTCGCTTCCGTGAATAGCGTACGCAACATAAAGTTTTTAGTAATGGCATGCTCACCATATTGACTAGAAAACACATCCTTTTGCCCCGCGCCATACTGTGTGGCCGCTGGATCAATAATGGTTCCTGGAGAAACTTGCAGTCCAAGGTACTGAGCAATCTCATCCAATCCATGCAAGTTGCTATCATCTAGTAACCAAAGTAAATTGCCGCCACCATCTAAGTAAGCTTTAATTTTTTTAACTTCTACAGCCGAAATATCTTTGGCTGGACTAGCGATTACCATCATTGAACCGCTAGCTGGAATACCTTTACCAGTCACCAGATCAGGATTGGCTAATTTAAAGCCCTTATCTTCAAGCTGCTTACCAAAAGCGCCAATGTCGTGGTTTTTCAAACCAGTCAAATTACGTTCGCCATGACCATCCAAATACATCACTGCTTGTTGATGAGTACGCGATAAACGTACCAGCAAGTTAGTCATTTCTTGTTCTGCATATGGTGGTAATAAATGCTCACTACGCTTCTCAAACTCAACAATCAACTCACCTTCCGCTTTAATCCCTGCATCTTGTGCCATTTTTGGTTGTTCTGCAGGGCTGATAAACGAAACTTGAATATCGGCTTTAGTACGTTGGTAACGCGAAATGAAATCGCGAACTCCCTTACGATAATTTTCGCCGTGTGCCGTGTTGTCTTCGGAAGCAAACACGGTGACTGTTATAGGCCCCTTCATTTGCTTAAGCACATTAATGCTACCTTCAGTCAAGGTATTGCGATTACTTTGGGTAATATCTCGTGCAACATGATATTCATGACTGATATAAGCAATCAATGACACCAATACTAAAAACAGAATAACAAAGAAACTGTTTTGCATTAACAGTTGCAGGCGCAGTTTGTGATTAATTTTCATAGTGATAAGACCCGATTAGCCACGAAGACGGTCAGCATCTAAACGACGCACCGTTAAAGTTAAGAATGTGACAATAAATAATAAGAAATAAGCAATGTCAGCAGTATCAATCAAGCCACGAGCAAAAGGCTGGAAGTGATGCATTAATGATAAATAATTCATGACGCTTGCATTATCTCCAGTCAAAAAGCGATCAATGATTAAGAGCCCAAACAAAGCAACGAAAGTGAAGATTGCCGCAACCACTGGCTGCGCAGTCAAACTTGAGAAATAAAGACCAAGTGCTGAAAAACTAGCCACTAAGAGCCATAAGCCAAGCACATTAGATAATAAGTAACCAAAATCAATATCTGCCCACGCATTCAATGTACAAAGCATGACTGCTATTAAAGCAACAAGAATTGATAAGAAAGAAACTAAGCCAATGAATTTACCAATGACAATTTCAGTGAGGGATAAAGGTGCACTAAATAAGAACGGCAATGTATTGCTTCTTCGCTCTTCACTAATCAAACGCATTGAAAGTAAAGGTACTGCAAACAACATCACAAAAGAAGCCAAGCCGAATACACTTTGCCCAACAAACATCGTTACCCCTGTTCGCTCTGCTGGACGAATTGCGCCAGACATCACTTCAAAATATTCATTCACACCATTTAAAAAATAAGTACCAAATGCAAATTGCAATAAAGCCAGGATGACCCAACCCATCGGTGAGGCAAACACACTTTTAAGCTCTTTTCTTGCCACATTTAAAATCATAAGATTCGCTTTCTTAAAAACACATGTCTAAGGCGCGCAATTAAGCGGCAGCATCTTGATAAGTTAATTGAACAAATACATCCTCAAGACTAGTTTGATCTGGATTAATTTGGTGTAAACCCCAGCCCTTTTTAACAGCCGCTTGAACAATCGCTTCTGTTGGTGATTGACCTGGCTTATAACTCACACGCAACAGTCCATTATTCAACAATTCAACCGCTTCAACACCAGCAACCTTTAGCAAATCTGCTTGCGTTGGTGGGTTGTTCAATCCAACCAATAATTTGTTACCGTGGCGTTGTTGTTTTAATACATCGATTGAACCATTAAAAACTAATTTACCTTTATCAATGATTTGAACATGATCACAAACCATTTCAACTTCAGGCAAGATATGGGTAGATAAAATCACACTATGTTCGCCGCCAAGCTCTTTAATCAAGGCGCGAATGTCACGAATTTGAATAGGATCCAAACCGACAGTCGGTTCATCCAAGATTACAACCATTGGGTTATGAATAATCGCTTGTGCAATACCAACCCGCTGTTGATAACCTTTAGAGAGGTTCTCAATTAAACGCTTACTCATTTCAGTAAGGCCACAACGCTCTTTAGCACGCTGAACAGCTGCCTTAATATGCTTGCCACTCACGCCATGCAATCGGGCAGCAACAGACAAATATTCATCCACTGTAAATTCACGGTAAAGCGGAGGAGTTTCTGGAAGATAGCCAATCAATGCTTTGGCATCCTTAGGATTCTCTATCATATCCACGCCACAGATTTTGACGCTACCTTTACTAGGCGCCAAATTACCTGTAAGCATCTTCATCGTAGTCGATTTACCAGCGCCGTTTGGGCCAAGGAACCCAAGCACTTCACCTTTACTAAGGGTAAAGCTTACGTCACCTACCGCTTCGCGGCCGCCATATATACGAGTTAAATTGTTAGCTTCAACGGTTAAAGTAGTCATAAGAAAATTTAAAACACTCCACTTAAATTCGGAATAAATTGAAGCTGCGTAATATCAAGCCTAATTTCAATCGCTTGGTAAGTTAAAAAAACGCCTGACAAATGTCAAGCGTTGTATTTTGACCCTCAAGCTGTAATCCCAAGAAACACAAACACTCTAGAATCCAAAGCCTATTGGAAAGTTCCCAGTAAAAAGCTATAGTCAAACCTCATTATGGATGAACTTGCATCCACTGTCACGGACTAAGGGTTTACATCCTTATTACTTAAGAGCAATGAAAGCCCATAAAACCATGCAAAATCATTCACACGTTAAAGCTAGCTTATTGATTGGACTATTGGTTTTAATAAGTGTTCTAGAGCCCTTACATGCGCAAGAGGAAGTTGTAACTCAACCTTTACAACAAGAGGCCCAAGAAGATACTGGAGCAAATAGCGACTTTATATTCAAATATCTTGCAGCGGAGGTTGCAGCACAACGCGGCGAACTAGGCCTATCAAATCAAATATTTTTTGATTTAGCCAAGCTAACCAATAATGAACGTCTTGCTGAACGTGCAACACAACTAGCCATTTTCACTCAAAATGCAAAAATTGGCTTAGATGCAGCTCAATTATGGGTGAAGCTTAATTCTGAGGCAGTTGAAGCAAGGCAGACACTCACTCAATTACTTGTCATGACCGGCAATTTAAATGCTGCTCAACCGCACTTGCAAAAGTTACTAGAGAAGCCAGATACAAGAGCGAACGGATTTTTATACCTAAATACTCTACTAGCTCAACAAACTGACAAAACAGCCGTTTTAAGCCTAGTTCAAACACTTTCGGAACCCTACCCAAATCTAGGCGAAGCGCATCTTACGATTAGTCAAGCCGCATTACAAACCGGCAATACAGAACTTGCACTTAAAGAAGCCTCTCTTGCGAACAAATTAAAGCCGAATTGGGAGCTAGGAGCCATTCAACAAGCAGAAATCTTGTACGCGCAATCTCCAGATAAGGCTATAAATTTTTATCGTAGCTTTTTAAATAACAATTCAAATGCGAATGATGCCAGACTGAGCCTCGTAAAAATGCTAGTGGCTCAAAAAAGATACAGCGAGACAAAGTCCGACTTAAACAAATTAGCTAAAGCCGCAATTGAAAAACCAGATGTATTGGCTGTTATCGGCGCGCTTTCCTTACAATCTAATCTATTAGACGAAGCAGAAAAATATTTAAAACAAGCCCTCACATCAAAACTTAAAGATAAAGATCAAGTTTATTTATATCTAGGTCAACTAGCTGAAAAGAAAAAAAATGACGATGAAGCATTGAATTGGTATTCTCAAATTCAGGCTCCTCAGAATGAGCATATTGCACAGGCAAAATCGAATTATTTCTTAGAAGCTAAAATAAATTCAGCATTAATCATCTCTAGAACTCAAGGAACAGATGCTGCAGTGATGATGCTGGATGATTTGCAAGACTTAACTAATCTACAAATTGCACTTGTTATTCAAACACAAGCCAACTTGATGATGCAGGCAAAGCGTTATCAAGAAGCATTCGATTTGCTAGACAAGGCAGTTTTAAACGTGCCTGACCACCCAGAGTTAATTTATGACCATGCAATGGTCGCAGAGCGGCTGGAAAAGTTTGATATTGTTGAATCACAATTACGCAAGCTAATCAAGCTTAAGCCAAGCTTTGCGCAAGCATATAATGCACTTGGGTACTCCTTTGCAGATAGAAACATACATCTAGAAGAAGCTTATCAACTCATCGAAAAAGCATTGTCATTTAATCCTAATGACCATTTTGTGATTGATAGTATGGGTTGGGTTAATTATCGCCTAGGGAAATTAGATAAAGCTGTTGAATACTTAAAAGCTGCTTATAAATTTCAAGCGGATGCAGAAATTGCAGCGCACCTAGGTGAAGTTCTATGGCAACAAGGCCATCAAAAAGAGGCTGAAAAAATTTGGAATGAAGCGCTCAAAAACTCACCAGAAAATGAAGCCTTAATTAAAACAGTGAAGCAATTTAAACCGTAAATATGGTGTTATTCAAAATTTCATTAAGGCTTTTTTTGCTTACTTTATTGGTATCTCAGACAGCCTGTACGCATATCAAAGCCAATCAAGCGGGATTGCCCGTCAAGCAATTAGACGTAAGAGAGCATCTAGCAAAAATTGCATCAATTCGAGATTTTAAAATTGAAGGCAGACTTGGCGTTCAAAGTGAAAAGCAAGGAATATCGGGTACAGTGCATTGGCATCACCTGAAAGTCGGTGATGAAATGAATCTTTATTCACCGCTAGGTGGAAAAATTGCAGAAATCCTTAATGGCAGCAATGGGGTGACGCTCACCACCAGTGACAATAAGATTTTTAATGCTCAAGACCCAGAGTCATTAACAGAATCAACCTTAGGTTGGCGCCTACCGATGACAAAACTCTCTGACTGGATTGTAGGTCGACCTGCAAACGGTGCAATCTCAAACGTCAACTGGGACGATGATGGAAAGCTGAAAAAATTCAATCAAGAAGGCTGGGAAATCAGCTATCTAGAATATAAAGAGAGCCATCAAGTTGCACTCCCCAGCAAAATGAACATTCGCAACAGCAAATTAAATCTCAGATTAATCATCGACCGCTGGGAACTACCAAACGTGCAAGAAGTAAGCTCTTTAAATCTAAATTAATTCATCTATGTCTTCGCATCACATTCCAGCAAATAATCAAGATTATATTCAGCAAGGCTATGATGCCTTCTTAGCACCTGCAAAAATCAATCTTTTTTTGCATGTCACAGGGCGGCGTGATGATGGCTACCACCTTTTGC
>JACCDW011448672.1_pt1 | contig 15980 bp, 10 predicted proteins | sample 7449781 | NCBI WGS metagenome assembly JACCDW01 (sample SAMN15323449, study PRJNA562643) | freshwater metagenome | isolation source: river surface water | place: USA:Blue River Watershed | collected 2017-08-18
AAATTAATTGTTAATGGTGAATTGATAATGGTGAATGGCGTGACCGCTGCATGCGCCAATTAAAATTGAAAGTTGAAAGTTGAGAATGGAGGCGTTGACGAATGACATTTACTTCAATCTGACTTTTGGAGCAAGTTAAGGAGCAAGTGCAAGAGCACGTATGTTTGCGTCAAACCTCCATCCCGCACCTTCTAACCGTTTTAAATTGTTTATGGCGTGACCGCTGAATGCACGTTAAATTGAGAATTGAAAGTTGAGAGTGCGTTTACGCATGTATACTTCTAAGAGCATGTTCAAGAGCAAGTGCAAGAGCACGTATGTTTGCGTCAAACTTCCACCCCACACCCTCTACCTTCACCCAATAAGAAAATTGGAGACAATCATAACCAACTCCAAAAAAAGAAGGGCAACGCTTACGCCACTGCCCTTCGTTGTATAAGTGATTGATGGAACTACGCTTCGGCTGCTGCCGACAGTGCGTCCTTAATTTTGTGTTCAATCTCTTCAGCGAGGTCTGGATTCTCAGAAAACAAGGCTTTTACCGCATCACGTCCCTGACCCAATTTAGTGTCGTCGTAACTAAACCACGAACCTGACTTTTTAATCACGCCTTTTTCAACGCCAATGTCAATAATTTCTCCAGTCTTACTTATGCCTTCGCCAAACATGATGTCGAATTCGGCTTGACGGAACGGCGGTGCCACTTTGTTCTTGATGACCTTTACGCGGACACGGTTACCCATTACGGTATCTCCCTCTTTCAATTGACTAATACGACGAATATCTAAACGAACCGAAGCATAAAACTTCAAAGCATTACCCCCTGTGGTTGTCTCAGGATTACCAAACATAATGCCGATTTTCTCACGTAATTGGTTGATGAAAATACAACAACAACCAGTCTTATTAATCGTACCGGTTAATTTACGCAAGGCCTGACTCATAAGGCGGGCTTGTAATCCCATCTTGCTGTCTCCCATCTCCCCTTCAATCTCCGCCTTCGGCGTTAATGCAGCTACAGAGTCAATTACCACCAAATCAATTGCACCAGAACGAATTAAATTGTCAGCAATCTCCAAGGCTTGCTCCCCATTGTCGGGTTGCGATATTAAAAGGCTCTCCGTGTCAACTCCCAATTTCTCAGCGTAAAAACGGTCAAATGCGTGCTCAGCATCAATAATGGCGGCGATGCCTCCGTTACGCTGTACGTTTGCAATCGCGTGAATAGCTAAGGTGGTTTTACCTGAAGACTCAGGACCGTAAATCTCTACAATTCGTCCCTTCGGTAACCCACCAATGCCCAAGGCAATGTCCAACCCCAATGATCCGGTTGATATGGCCTCTAATTGCTCTACCTTGCTGTCACCCAGCTTCATGATAGCGCCCTTACCATAGGTCTTCTCGAGCTTGTCGAGCGTCAGCTGTAAGGCTTTTAACTTCTCTGCGTTTACGGTTTTGCGGTTGTCTGTCGCTTCGAGGACTTCCTCTTCGTGTTTTCTTGCCATGATATCTATTTTTATTTTTTTACAGCTTGATTAAAGTTATCCGCCCTCGTCCTCTATCATGACCCGACTTATCCACCCAGCCCAATAACTTTTAAACAAAATTACAACATAACGTAGCAGACCCTTGCTATAGATTGTAGCAAGTTGGAAAATTAGATTTAGACGCTTAGACGACTTGCTGGTAACCGCCTTATTTATTGCCCTACTTATATACAAGTCATGCTACCACCCATACGTGGTTGTTGTTGTAAAATGATTGGTCGATGGGTTGGGTGTTATTGGCAGGACTATCCCATTTCAGCTCCTGCTATTTAAAAAAATATTGGTCTATTGACGATGGATCAACCGCGTTTCATTTCTATTCTAAAGGTAGTGCCCTTACCTTGCTCACTGCGCAGGACAAAAATCTTACCCTTATGGTACGTTTCAATAATGCGCTTGCACAAACTTAACCCTAGGCCCCATCCTCTGCTCTTAGTTGTGTAGCCGGGTTCAAAAACAGTTTTGAAGTTGGCCTTTGGAATCCCCTTGCCACTGTCTGTTATATCAATTTCTAATCCCTCAGGCACATCTCTTAAAATAATTTCAATATGTCCCTTCCCCTCCATCGCATCAACCGCATTCTTACAAAGATTCTCAATCACCCATTCAAAAAGCGCGCGGCTTAATGGTGCAATCACTTGTTCGTCGGGCAACTGCAAGGTGTACAACACATTGCGCGAAGTGCGCCGTTTCAAATAATCAACGGCTTCTTCTAAAATCTGGTTAACCGACTCTGACTCCATCGCCGGCTGGGAGCCTATCTTACTAAAACGATCGGTTATGGTGTTCAATCGCTTTACATCTTGCTGCATCTCTTTTACCACCGACTCATCTACACCCAATGTAAGTAAGTGTTCGTTCCACGCCATAAGCGACGATAACGGTGTGCCTAATTGGTGCGCCGTTTCCTTACTCATGCCCACCCAAACCTGATCTTGCTCAGCCTTACGCGCCGTACTAAACAAGACATAAGCAATAATTAAAAACAAGCCTATTACACCAAATTGAATGTACGGGTAGTACTTGAGTTTGGTAAGTAAATCGGATTGGGAATAAAAAATATAATAGGTGTGTCCATCGCCCAAATCAACTGTGAGTGGCGTGTTCTGTGCCTCAAGCGAAGCAATGGTGGCTTGCAATTTCTCTGGAGAATTAATCGCATCTGCTTGAATTTTATCACTCTTGGTTAATACTTGGGTACGGCTACTGTCTGTAAACAACGCCGCTACTTCAGCCGTTAACACCGAAGTCTCCTTAAACGAATTCATCAAACTGTCAAATACCACTTGGATATCAGTAAACACCTTGGAGTCCTTATAATACAAGTAAGAAACGTGTTTTTGATAATAATTGGTCACCACCGGTGGATACAGTTTTTTCATTTCGTCCAATTGCTGCCGAACGTAAGAGGTGTCCTTCACCCGTGTAGAATCTAAGTTGCGGTGGCTAATTTGCCCGTTATCATTCACCAAAATTACGGGGACAGTGGTGTTTGCTTGTAATACACGCAACACAAAATTAATATCTGCTGTGCTAAAGGGATTCGACAGTTCTTTAAACGCCTCTGCATACAATTCCGCTTTCTTGCGTTCCTCGTCCTTGATTTCAGTGAATAGGGTATTGGTAAACCGTATAAGCTTGGCGCGTTTTTCTATGGCTTCGGCCCATACGCGTGCTTTGATGCGTTCGTCGTCGGCAATGCGTTTCACCAAATTATTGGTATACCAAAACGAAGCAATCACTATCAACAGTGCTACTACTGCCAATATCATTTTCCAGCGTTGCTTTCGTGTGTAAATGTTCATAAACGCAATAACGAATCCTTCCTGTGATTCGTATGATAAATGTAGAAATTTGGTTTTGTTCTTGTCACGCTACCTCAACAACTGCGCGCCATTATTCGCTTTTAATAAACTTGGCTTGTGTGATTTTACCAGATGGGGCTTGCACATTTAGCGTGTATACCGCGTTAGGTAAGCGTTTCAACGACAAGTTAGTACTCGTTGTTAAACAGGCGTATTCTAATACCAAGCGGCCGCGCAAGTCGAATACTCGCAATACCGATCCGGCCTCTTCCAATTGAACTTGTAGTTCATCTTTGGCTGGCGATGGGAAAAAATGGAAGTTGATTGCTTTTCCAGTAGTAAGTCCAGTCGTTTCACCAAAAGTATGAAAACGGTAGGTGGTGGACCAAGGACTGTAATGGCCCCCATTGTTTGTGCGCACGCGCCAAAAATACCAAGTATTGCCGGTTCGTTTTGCGCATGCCACACTCGTAAGTGGTGTGGTGATCCATTGTACGGTGTCGGTTTGAAAGGTTGAGTCGCGCGAAACTTGTAATTGATATAAAACCGCATCACTTACCGAATTCCATTTTAAAGACAAGGCCTTGCTTGAGTCTAAATTAACAGTGTAGTCACTCGGAGCGGTTAATTGTGGGGCAACTGGCACGGTGTCATTAGAGCCAATGCGTGTTATGAACATACTAATTTTTGGGGAAGGCAAACTGGAATAAGTTGAGGGTGCGGGCGCCATTTTGGGCGAATTGATAATGGTATCAACCACCCACAAATTGTGCGTCACCCTACCATAAAGCGTGTAATTGTTGTCTAAAGAAGCATTGTACACTACATTAAAATAAAACTGCGAAGTAGCACTGTTAATATTGGACGACCGGGCGGCAGCTAAAGTTCCCCGTTTGTGTTGGGCTGGTGAAAACTCTGCCGGAACTGCTGTAAGCGAAGAAGGACTTTGTCCCCACATACTCACAGGACCATTTTTAGAATACGGGCTTCCCCCTTGCACAACAAACCCTGGCACACAGCGGTGAAAGGCCAGTGAATCATAAAACTGAACCGATACGAGCGAATCAAAATTGCGCGTGTGTTTATAGGCAATATTGGGAAATAATTCAAGTGTGAATGTGCCTAAAGCCACGCCACCGCGGGTTGTAACCACCTGGTACATGGGCTTTCCAGTATAGTTAAATTGGGCATGTAGCGATAAGCTAGAAAGACACAGGGCTACGAATAATGCGTAAAATTTTTTCATGTGAGGAAAAGCCATTCTAGTAAAGATAGAAATTCAGATTGAACTTCGGGCCTAATTTCACTCAAATAATAAGGGGCGGAAAATTTTTCCCACCCCTACATCGTTCTGACTTTTATTACTGCTTAACCACTTTGGCTGTATATACCTTGTTGTAGTTGTTCAGTACCAAGTGGTAAATTCCAGCTGGCAGGTTATCTGTTGCAATTTCGATGCCGTTGGCGGTTTTAACATAAACCGTACTCAGGGCGCGTGCACTCATGTCGTACAATTGTACGGTGGCCTCGTTGCTTAAACCACCATCGGTTATTTGAATCGCTAGTCGGTCGTCAACAGGCATGGGCGCCAAGACGAGCTCTGCTGCTGCTCGTTCTGTTATACCAGTTTGAAGAGTGCTTACATCATCTACAATAAACCGGGTACCATAATGCGCTTGTGTGATGGTAGTTGTTGTTCTAAAATAAATGGTCATAAAGGCCGGCACACCAGCGGTTGTATAGCTTACTGGTGCAGTAGCTAATTGATAACTACTCGCTAGTTGATGAATGGAAATTTTAGCGCCGCCCAACTCATTGTCCATACTGTCGGTCACCACTAAGTAAGCGAAGGCGGTGTCGTTGTTGACTGGAAAAAATTTGTAATAAAAGCTAAACACGGTAGGATTGATGCCTATTGGACATGGTGAAACAAAGGCGCCATAAATAGAATCAGCCATCGTCATTTTAGCCCTGCCAGCAATTTTTTGACCACTCACCGCATAATACGCGTTGCGCATTTCCATTGCACGTTGACCCGTATGGGCGTCGGTGGTCGTAAAATACAACCCCTTGTCGATAATTACTGAATCGAGCTGATGTCCTAACGAATCAAAGGGTATTGAAAACAGAATTAAATCCCCCCAATTTTTTACGCTGCTGTCACCATTGAGTAGCTCAAAACTGCTATTGAGTACTTGGGACTTAATTCCTGTTACTGAAAAAAGCAGGGCTAGAATAAAAATTTTAACACGCATAATCACTTGGTTTTGATGGGTAAATGAAATTAACTTAGGGTTGCTTGTTGGTAAAGTTACTACTTCATAAGGCTGATTGTCAATTATTTCAGGTAGACAATAGGTAGACACAAGGCGTTCGGGAAGTAATTGCTAGGTAGACAATCAGAGCTTTAATATAAAATCAGTGAGATTGTCCTCTGTTTGCAATTGTAATTTCTTCCGTAAACGGTAACGGGCTGTTTTAACACTGTCGGGAGAGATATTTAAAATAACTGCCATTTCCTTAATGCTCCTGTTCATTTTAATGAGAGCACACAGACGCAGGTCGTTTGGACTTATTTCAGGATACGCTTCTTTAAGGCGGATGTAGAAATTTTTATTGATGCTTTCGAAATACGCATTAAAATCCTTCCAATCTTTCTCACGGCTCATTCCTTTGCTTAACGCTTTCTTAAGCTCTTCGCTTTCAATGCCCTTAGTATCTAATGTAAGTTTATCAGAGATTTCTTGAATGAGCTCGTTCTTTTCCGCCATTTGTAAAGCCAGTGAACTCAATTGTGACTCTTGATGTTCGATTTCTGACTGTAAGAATTTTTCTCGTAGGCGTTTTTGTTCTTCTAAGTGGTGAACCAATTCCTCCTTAGCTTGCAGCAATTGTTTGTCGCGCGAATGGTTTCTGCGCAGAAAGAAAATAATCAAGGCTGCTATAATTAGAATTGAAAATACAGACAGCCAAAGAATATAATTTGAAAGCAGGGCCACGTTTTTCTCGTTTTGAACTAGTTTCAATTGACGGTCTTTCTCGGCCACATTGAATTGCACCTCCAATTTCTTGCGCAAGTTTTGTTCATCAATTTCAAACATTGAATCCTTTAGTGTTATCATACGTGTTTGTAACTGAGCCACCTCCTTATACTTGCCTTCGTTCTCGAGCCAATCGACTTGTTTCTCCAATGTCTTTAGTAAAAAACTTTTATCATTTAAGAAGACTGCGCGCCTCTCTGCTTCCTTGAAAAAATAGGCGGCGCTGTCTTTTTTGGAGACCGCCATTTGCCAATCACCTAGTGCCAATAATGCCGAGACAATGGCTTGTTGGTTGTTGCTGTTTTTTGCGCGTTGTAGTCCTTGATCAAAAAACTCGCGGCTCTTAATGTATGCTTTTGCCTTTAAGGCTTGTTTACCCACATTTACATATGCCAATGGCAAGTAAGCCACTTGGTTTGTTAAACGATGTTCTTCTAAAGCCGCTTCAAAATAATAACGAGCCGAATCAAATTGCTTCAACTTATTATAACACGAACCAAGACTTGTAAATATTACCCCACGAGTGCCTGTTAGATCGCCCTTCGGAAAAGCCTTCAGCGCTTCCATGCTCCAATTAATGGATTCGCGAAGTTTGCCTTGTCGAGCATAAATAGTACTGCGCAATTGCAAGCAGCGGTTCAGACCAGTATTAGCCAATACCGAATTTTGATTCTTTGATTTTTCATAGGCCGCTTGTGCGCTATCGCAATACTGTAATCCTTTGGCAGCGCTAACGCCATAAAAACACATTCCTAAATGCAGTAAGGCATCACCTTGGGCTTGGTAATTTCTTAGGTGAACGCTTAATTCATATGCTTGCTCAAAAGCCGTGATAGCAGCAGAATCGTTGTCTTTTACCAATTCCCGCCAACCCATGGCAATTAACGAGTCGGCTTGTTGCGCAGGCAAAACAAGCGATGATAGTACTAGAAAAAAGAAAAGCAGGCGTTTGGGCATGTCGTGCTAAGATAGCGAACCTGTTGCATTCTTTAACGGTTGTGGCATCTGTAAATGCAAAACGACTTGAAATTACTCTCCCAATCGGCTCCAGGCCAATTCTAACTAAGAAATCAACTTTATTATATTTGTAAATACCTTCTGAAAGTCTTCTTCCAAATATCGCCTTCCCGTTTCCTTGCTATTGCTGCCACATTGCTATTTTTAATTTATGCGGCAATTAAACCGCCGTTTTGTGGTCCAGATGAATTCGTGCACTTTTACCGGGCTTATCAAATATCCGAAGGCACGTTTACTCCAGAAAGGAGCGAGGGACGTATTGGTGGTTCGCTTCCCGTTTGTTTGAAAGAAGCACACGATCATTATTTTCCCTACACGTATTTAAATGACCTTACTGTTGATAAGGGCAGTTTCCTATACCTCTTTCATATTCCCGCCACTACTCAAAATCGGGTATTTGTGGATTTTCCTAATACAGCCACTTATTCCCCTATTAGTTATCTTTTACAAGCTGGTGTTATTTGCATCGTTCGTTGCCTACATGGTTCTTTGGGCATGGCTTATTACGGCAGTCGTTTATTGGTCTTTATTATTTACCTCTGGCTGATGATGGCTGCTATTCGCAGAATGCCAGTGTTTAAGTGGCATGCGGCCATATTCTTATTATTGCCTACATCGGTTTACCTGCTTAACTCGTTTAGTGTAGACCCAATTAATACCCTGCTTTGTTTTGTGTTTACTAGCTTTTTTCTTGAGGACTATTTCAAAAAAGAAATCATAAACCCAAAACGTAGGCTTGCCTACCTATTCACCCTGTTGTTGCTTTCACAAGTGAAATATGTATTTGTGGTTATGGGGTGGTTGTTAGTATTACTTCAACCATCGCAGTTTGGTGGCAGTAAGAGAAAGTGGGTGATGATCGCCTCTGGTTTTCTTCTGTGCTTGTTGAGCATACTGTTTTCAACTAAAAAGGTGGAGTCCGTCGTAATTCCCTACGAACAATATAACCACCTCTACCGAGAAGGAAGTTATACCAATCCGGGCGTCAATTTTGATGAACAAAAAAACTACTTGCAATCCCATCCCTCGATTATTCCCTCCCTTCTTCTTGAAAGTGTTCGCTTACACGGCACATTCTATTTGCAGTCGCTGGTGTGTGGCCTTGGCGCTTATATGGAACTACTTGTTAGTGAAAACGCCACATTTCTTATCGTGATCGGTTTATTGTTGAGTTTGGTGTTTTCTAAAGAACCTTATGTGCCGGATGTCCGACTTCGTTTATTCGCTATTGGACTCTTTCTTATCATTGGCGTACTAATTCTTATTTCACAATATCTGCTGTGGACTGAAGTAAAACTCACAGTAATAAACGGCGTACAGGGTCGCTACTTCATGGCCATATTGCCCTTATTGGCTATAGGTATTGGTGGTTGGGGACAACGTTTAACACTCCCTCCATTAGTAGTAGGGTTGCCGCTGCTGTTAATGTCAAATGGTATTGGTATTAATTTGCTTTACACCCGCTTTGCAACCGAATCAATAAAATTAATGGAAAGTTTTGGAACCGATTTTGAAGCGAGTATCCCATTAACAAGCAGCACCTCTATGGTAAGCAAAGCCAATGGCACAGTAGTCAATGAACCAGGAACCTCTAACCACTGCATAGCCGTGGCGCCGAACAGCAAAGCCATGGTGTTGCCGTTTAAAAACCTCCAACACCGCGATTTAGTGTTATTAAAAGCAGTTGTTAAAGGCAGGGGCGGACAATTAGTTGTGTTAGCTAAGAACGACAGTTGTGGCAATATTTACGACGCATGTACAGTCAAGTATTTTACTTCGTCAGAGCGGTGGTACCGGTTGCAATTGCGCGTGGAAATGCCAGATTGTTTGCCCAACGAAGGAGCCATTTTTCTTTTTAACACCACCGATTCCATCCTCTATTTTGATGAGGTGCAGTACCAGTTTAAACGTCCTAAACATTAATAGGTGTATTTATAAAACATACAGCTATTTTTGCTCTATCCATGACCTATTTCATCACCCATAGAAAAACCATTGCCGTTTATAGCATCGTGGTATTGCTTTCACTAACTGCCGCCTTTATCAATGGTTTTCCCTTTTCATATATGGACCTAGGCACCTATATCGATTCTGGATTCAGGGGGTATGCCCCTGCGGATCGTCCGGTATTTTATGGTTGGTTTCTACGTCATATCAGCCTGTCGAGGTACTTGTTTCTTGTGATAGGTGCGCAGGCTTTCTTCGCCTGTTGGTTAATGCGCGACTTGATTAAAAATTTTGTGAAACCAGAGCATGTGAACCTTGTTTTTATTTTGGTGATTTTGCTCTTGGTCACTACTACAAGTTATTCTGTGGTGGTCAGTTTATTAATTCCCGATATTTTCTCTGCCCTTAGTTATCTTGTACTCGTAAACCTACTTTGGTCGACTAACCGCCCCGCATTTGTTCGTGTTTGTTATTATGTCGCCTTCGTGTTTTTTATAATTACTCAAAACGCCTCCATTTTGAGTTTTATGCTAGTTGTGCCTTGCTTGTTGCTTGTTTTTTGGTTCAAAAAAGACCTGCTACGTTTACGTATCAGTGTAAAGGTGCTCCTCAGCATTTTAGTCAGCCTATTACTAATTATGGGTCATAATTACGTAAGTACAGGAAAGGCGCGCTTATCCGCTTCTTCACATGTATTTATTATGAGCAGGTTCATAGAATTTGGACTCGTGCAAGATTACCTCCATACGAATTGTGACAAAAAAAATTACCGAATTTGTGCCTATAAAGACAGTTTGCAATGGGATTTTATTTTCAATAAAAACAGTGTTGTATTTAAAACCGGCGGCTGGGAAGCGAATAAAGAAGAGTACAACACCATTATTAAGGACATGTTGTTCAGCAAAAAATATGGCCCAGCTATTCTCTTAAAAACCACCGAAGGGGCGCTTAAGCAATTGTACACGTTTGACGCTTATGTTGGCACTCCCTTATTACAAGGTACGCCGCCCTATGCGCAAATTAAATGGCGATTCGACAATGAATTAAAACGTTATGAATCGTCGAAACAAAACCGCGGAACATTTGATGTAACACGCTTGAATCAAGTACAAGTGGTAATCGTTGTCATAAGTCTTATTGTACTTTCAATTGGTGTGGTAAGCAACCACTCGGCACTTTTTTCTGTCAAAGGTCCCGTCATTATCTTGCTGTTCTACATGGTAGTTAATGCCTTTGTGGTGTCGTTCTTCTCAACTGTCGATCCACGTTATCAAACGCGCACCATTTGGTTACTCCCGTTTTTTGCGCTATTGGTAGGTTATGATTGGTATGGGTCGCGACGCAACACTAGTAGAGTAATAGAAAACAAATAAACAATACGTTTTCGAAGGCTGAACGAGCTTTGCTTGTTAATGGCTTTATTGCCAAAGACAAATCGCGGCTAACAATATAATATACGTATTATTTTTGACTTTTCCAAATTTTTCGAATGGTGTGGCGATTAGCCTTATTGGCTAATTCAAGGACAATTGGTTTCTTCGTTCCAATTGGTATTTATCGACGGATTCGCAATAAGCAAAAAACTCGTCGTACGCAGTTGGAAATTTTTTCTTTAAAAGTCGGTAGTACTTATTTGTTCTGAATACATCATCAAACCGTTGTTGGTAATCATCAGTGTCTATTTTTGATAATTGGTGGTAGCGTTTAAACTTTTCGCAACGGCCAGCCATGCGTAAACACAAGGCCTTAAAGTTTTCGGAAGTAGCCGTTTCGTAGCCTTTTAAATAAAACGCTTTGGCCAGGTCACATTCGTAGTATTCCTGATTATCCACAAAACCGGTTTCATCGGGATACATGGTCCAGTAATAACGACGCATCATCCACGAATTGCCGTATTGCGTCATATTGAAATAACAGTTACCTAGTAAGTAGTAATGGTAATCACGGTCCGGATTTTTGTCATTGTTGGCCTTATTCAAATAATTCATTACGGCTACTAGTAATTCTGTTTTGGTATAACGAATTGTGTCATATTTGGACGTCTCATGTTCTTGGTATGCATTGGTATAAAAAGGATTGGCGTTAAGGTAGCTTTGATACTGGTACCTTGGCGATTCCCAAACGCTATCGGGCACTTCGCGGTAGTTGGCTAACGCTTTGTCTAGTTGATTTTGGCGCAGGTACTTGGTGCCCAGTAAATCGTAAAGCCGAGGCAAGTCAGTCAAACTCTCAGCATATAACCAGTGTTGGGATGGATTGCCACTTTTCTTAAATCGTTCTATATGCGCCAGCACCTCTGTTAACGCCCCTTCACTCATGTGACCATCGTAGTAAAGAAAGTAGGTGTAGTACATGTCAAACCAACCCGTTTGAAAATGTTGATTGGACATCCAATACACATATTGCTCCCAATCATCACCGCGCCGATTTACTTTTGCAAACAACAAGGTAGATAAGGTAAAGTTCTTTTGTGCTTCTAACTCTTTAGCTGCTGCCAGTAGGAACCGATTATCGCCAACGGCTTGCATGGATTTTATGGTTTGAAGGTCCGCTTCAAGTGGTGTTCCGTTCATGTCACCCGCAAGTATATGTGTAAGGCATTTAACCTCATTAATAAACAATTTGGTGGCTGAATTGGGCTTAGGGTCGCTCAACACCAACTGAGCGTACTTTTCTACGACTTTCAATTGGCCAGTTAAAAAAGCGAGGTAAGTTCGCTGTACTAAAAACTTATTACCACCATCGTGGTTGTCTAAAAAATCAAACACCAGCTTGGCATACGCTTTATCCCCCTTTACCACTGCTGGTTCTTCGTATTCAAAATTAGGCTTGAACCCTGTATAGCGCGGAGTCAGTAACCAAAACTCGATTTTGTTGAGTTCACGATTTACCAATAGTTCAACGCCGGAATGATTGGGTTGAAGCTGATGCAGTTTCGAAAGGGTTTCAAATGCGCGACCAGGATTAGTAACACCACTCAATAAATAAACCGCCGCCTTTTGACTGTCGTTTTTGGCAAGGGCTAACACAGAGGCAATTGGTAAACGCGTGTCGTACATGGCATACACCCTTAATCGCTTATCAGGCGCGCCATCGAACACCATTGCCGCATGCAAATTGCGTTCAGGGCCAGGGGATTCTATTTGCGTTAAAAAATAGAGCGCCCAATATTCAAGAATGGTTGAGGGAGCGTGTTGAGAAAAGTGTTCAGCATAAATTGTCTTTACAACTTCGCTATTATTGTTGTAGGCAGCGAGACGAATGGCCAAAAAAGCATACCTTTTTTTAAGATAAACAGGGGCGCTTTTAAGGTGTTCACAGGCAGCCGCTATCAACCGCTCTCTTTCTGGAAAAACGGCGTCCTCATTGCGCTCCCATGGATCACTCATTTCCGTATTAAAAAAGGTACAAGTATGCATGAACCGTATATAAGTCAGTAAGTCTGCTTGATCCTTTTGGTGCAGGAACCTTACAAAAGCGTTAGAGTGGTTGCTATTATTAATGTCGTCTAAATGCAATTCATAAAAGGCATTGTAGAGTTGCTCATAGCTAAAGGGTTGATTCAACTGTTCTTGCCAAAGGGCAATATTGAGCCGTTGGCCTTCGTTATCATCAGCGTTGTCGCACCCTTTCGTGGAAGGGGTTTGAGAAAATAAATGCCCTGTAAATCGAAAGCGATCCATGTTACAATGACAAGTAATAGCTGGATAAAATAAACGGAACCGAATTTCTTCGTTATATGGAAAGTACTCCGCACAAGCGCCAAGGCGAGTGGTGTGACTAATTAAAAGCGTTAAAAACAGAATGAATTTCTGCATGGGTAAACCGTTTTAAAGTGTTTTCATCCAAGTGAAAAAGAGTCAAGCGAAAGCCCTCTTTTAAGGGCACCTCCTCGCTAATGTATTCTAAGGTTTGCATGAGTGTTGTAAAATCGACCCGTTCAATTTTTACGTCGTCGCCCTTTCTAAAATAATGGGAACCCCAAACGGTGTCCCGTTTCAGTTTATACCACAACGCGTGTTTATGCTCAGCGAGCTGCATTAGTTGATCAGACAGTGGCTCCATAGCTACGAGTTGGTTGTACTGGTAAATGTGCATCCAGGCAAACAGCGGTAAGGCAATATCTAATGGCAGGGGATACGCTAGGTTGGTCTTTAAATACTTTCTTAGTTCATCCTTATCAAGTATGCTATTGCGTTCTTTTTCTTCGAAAGGATTAAGCAAATTGTAACACATTAGGCTTACACGATCAACAGGAGGCACGCCCATTTTTTCGGGATACTTGTACGGGTATAAGCGCAACGTACAACTCAGTGCTGTTTTAGCATACCGCCTTATGGCTTTAAGCAAGGAGAAATAAGCGGCTTGGGTGCTCTCCGTCCAATCACAGTCAATTTGTATTTCTTTTAAAGATGATAGGTCATGGTTCATCTTTTCGTCGTAATGTTTTTTAATGAGGTACACGATGTTCGCTGCTAATGAATCTAGTCCACTAGCTGTGACCCGTTTTAAGACTTTATTTTGAATATAAACAGTGGGAATAAGGTTCATATTCGTCATGGTCTCGCGTATCACACTATCACTGTTGGGCATATAAAAAATGCCATCCCGCCAACGCATGTCCTGCTTAGCTTCAGGAAGCGGACCATAGGCTTCTTTATACCCTACATCAAAAAAACGGATGTATAAATTCTGCACCTTGTAACGATGCAAGGCCACCATTTCACTATCAGCGATAAAGGAGTTGGCATTTTTCCAATAATAAAACGATGGCTCATTTTTTATTGTTGGATGATGACAAGCTGCCAGAAGAAATATACTCAGACAAAAAATGAGTGCCCTAATCATCTCCTAAAAATAAGGCAAGCTCCTTCATCACAAACTTCCTACCCAGTCATTCTATCCTTAATTTTCAACTTTTTAACCCACTGTGTTTAGTAGACGGATGATGCCCATTTTGTTAATCAATCTCAAAATCCGTTAAACAATCTTTAGCCTTAACAGTTTTTCACGCGTTGGTATACTGCTACTGTATAGCTTCATCCCCAGCTAAACACAATGAAAAACACCAACAACTTATCCTTGCGCAAACGGTTGCGTAAAAAACTATCCAACTCGCGTATTTATTGGAAAATGGCCAAGGCGGCTATTGACCACAAACGGCCAGTGCTGGCGCAACTGTTAGTCACACGCCGTTGTAATTTATCGTGCGGTTACTGTTATGAATACGACAAAACCTCCAAGCCGGTTCCAACCGACGTACTCAAGGCGCGTATTGATCATTTTAAACGGTTAAAGGTGGTGTTCGTCACCTTAAATGGTGGTGAGCCGCTGTTACACCCTCAAATTGTAGAGCTGGTTGCCTACATTAAAAAAAGAGGCATGGTGCCAATGATGAATTCCAATGCACGGGTGCTCACGAAAGAATTAATTGAACAACTCAATGCGGCCGGCTTATATGGTATGCAAATTAGCTGCGATAGTTTAGAAGACAATGCAGTGACACATAAAAGCATGCGTCGTTTAAAACCTAAATTGGAATTACTCAAACAATACGGTCAATTTATTGTGCGCGTGAATGGCGTGCTGGGCTCGGGCCCGCCTGAAGAAATGCTGGAAGTAGCTAAAACCGTAACTGATTTTGGATTCGATTTTCAATGTTCGCTTATGCGCGATGATAAGGGACGCGTAGTGGCATTTGATGAGCCCACTAAAAAGGTATACCTACAAATACGCAACATGCGCGAACGTTTGCCTGCAATGCTCAACGACCGTTTTCAGTTGCCTTTAATTAACGGCAATGAATACCACTGGAAATGCCGTTCAGGCGCACGGCACTTTGAAGTCGATGGTCAGGGATTGGTGCACTTGTGCCAACCACGAACAGGAGCCCCTGCGAAATCGATTGAGAGTTATACCCGTGCTGATATTGAATACCATTTTCAGTTAGAAAAACCGTGCGCCTCCAAATGCCCGGTAGCGTATGCCCACCTCGGCAGCCGCATGGATTATTTCAGAAAACAAAAACAAAAAATCCATGTTTGATTTAAGTGTGGTTATTCCTGCCTACAATGAAGCGCAGCGCATCTTGCCAACGTTAAAATCGTTTCACCACTACTTGTCCACACAGCCTCTTTCGTATGAAATAGTAGTAGTGAGTGATGGCTCTACCGATGCTACGGTGGCGTGTGTGCAGGCTTTTAGCATACAACATCCAGAAGTGCGCGTGATTGATTATAAAAATAATAAAGGCAAGGGTTATGCTTTGCGTGTGGGCCTGTTGGATGCAAAAGGAAAATGGTGCGTATTTTCAGATGCTGATGGGTCAACGCCAATTGAAGAAGTGGAAAAATTATTACTTCCGCTACACGCTGCTACAGCCGATGTAGTCATTGGTTCGCGTTACATCCAGGGTTCTACTATCACGCACAAGCAGCCCTATTACCGCAGGGTGTGGAGCCGCTTGTCGAACAAAATAATGCAGCGGTTTTTATTACCTGGCATTGTCGATCCGCATTGCGGCTTTAAAGCCTTTACGCAAGAGGCGGCACACGCCCTGTTTTCGAATGCTGAAGTTAACGGCTGGTCGTTTGATTTAGAAATATTAGCCTTAGCGCGTAAGT
>JACCDW011591344.1_pt1 | contig 15980 bp, 15 predicted proteins | sample 7449781 | NCBI WGS metagenome assembly JACCDW01 (sample SAMN15323449, study PRJNA562643) | freshwater metagenome | isolation source: river surface water | place: USA:Blue River Watershed | collected 2017-08-18
GTATCACTAGAAGCCTCGGGAAAAAGAATATCTCCCTCATATCTCTCAGACGTTTCATTGTAATAAAAGTTTAACGGATTTCCCTCTTTATCAAAGAATATCAAATTTTGCATCTAAATTCAAATAGCATTTTGAATATATATAAAAACTTTAATTCTTGGTGAAGAGTTAATATATAATAAAAATTGATTTTCTTTATGAAATACATCAAAAAGTTCAACGAGGAGTTAGTATCCGAACATCTACAATATCATATTGATAATAATATGTCAGTTACTGAAAATATATTTAGATATGGGTCAGATTCATATTTTAAGCTATTAAAAGAATCCAGAGAGTTATATGATAGTGGTAAAATAGAACTATCAGGACACGATAAAGAACTTTTTGAAGATTCAGATATTGGTAGATTTGAAATGTTTGAAGGTGAATTAGTACCTTTAGACTTACCACTTGAAATAATAGAGGAAATTAATGAAGCAGAATATAAAGGACGTGAAGTTAAATTAAACCATCCAACAAGAAGTTCAGGTCCAAAGAAATATAAAGTATTTGTTAAGAACCCAAAAACAGGAAAAGTAAAAGTTGTACACTTTGGAGATGTCTCTGGTGGATTGAGTGCTAAAGTTTCTGACCCAAAAGCAAGAAAATCTTTTGCAGCTCGTCATCAATGTCACTTGAAAAAAGATAAAACTAAACCAGGATATTGGGCTTGTAGAGCAAATAAATATGGACATCTTTGGGGTGGCAAAACTTATCCAGGATATTGGTAATATGAAACATTTAAAGACATATAAACTATTTGAATCTATTTCTGAGAAACTATATCACGGAAATAGAAAAGGGGATTTTCCACCAGAGAAAAAGAGATTTGCAGGTGCCATATTTCTAACATCTAATTTAGAATTTGCAAAAGATTTTGCAGGATTTGGTGAAAGAGATGAATTTCCAAATGGTGCAGTTTGGAAAGTTAATCTAAAAGATGGTCTAAAACTTTGTAATCCAATGGAAAAACAAACAATGAAAAGTTTAAATCTAAAAGAGGTTTTACAAAGTATGATTAATGATAAATATGTTGATCAGACCAATGGAACAAAGTTTATAGAAGTTGGCACTGGATTTAAAGGTTATGATTATGATACAGATAAAGAATTTGATATAACAGATAAGTCACAAAGTGTGAGTTTTTATCTTTGGAGAATAAAAAATGGAGCTTGGAGAATAATTGAATGTGAACCTATTATCAATAAGATAAAAGAATCTGGATATGATGGATTCTTTGTCATTGAAAAAGGTTCAAAAAATGTTGCAATATTCAGTGAAGATTCTATAAAAAATTTTGAAAAAATATAGAACATATGACACTACCATTTAAAGAAGAAAAAATATCTGAAAATACTTTTATTAGAACATTCTATCAAGATGTAGAATCTGGTGAATTAACTTGGCATCGTGACAGAGAGGATAGAACAATAGAAGCTATTGAGAAAACTGATTGGAAATTTCAATTAGATAATGAACTGCCAATAAAAATTGAAGATAAAGTGTTTATACCTAAAGGTGTATATCACAGAATAATAAAAGGAACGGGTGATTTAAAAATTAAATTACAGAAATTAATTTAATTCAAAATATTATTCACTTTTAACCTTATAATTCTCATTATAAATTCTTATAATCTCATTAAATTCACCTAACATACCATCTCTGAAGTCAGAGTTTTCGTACTTTTGGTTCTCAATATAGCCTTTGATAAATTCTTCATATTCTAACTGAATAGAAATCTGCAATTCTTCCTCGGTTAATTCCTTTTCTTTCTTTTCTTTTTCAGTTTTAATTATATCGTCCAAATATTCAACAGAGGCGAAATTACCAGTCTCTAAAATAGTTTCTAATTTTCTTCTAAGTTTTCTATTATTTATAAGAAGATTGTTAGAAATAACAAGATCAATGTAATCTTTTGAGTTTTTCAATCCATCAATTAACTCAACATCATCTTCATTAACTACTTGAACTTTTTTAAATACCGGAGAATATGTATTTGGTTCAAAATGTATATTTCCACTTATTAAGTCTAATACTGTGATACCCTTTTGATCACCCATATCATTTCGATCCATTTGATATGGTGAACCAATAAATGTAAAATTCTTATTAGTCTGACGTATGTGTATATGACCTGAAAAAACGTGTTTAAATCGACCAAATTCATCTACATCTATCTTATCAGCATTTCTATGAGCAACAGAATTTAAATGCATCCTACACCCATTTAAATCACTATGACAGAATAAATAATCGCCACTATTAGATTGAATTTGTCTAATCATCTCAAGCCTCTTTTCTATCCATGGCATCAATACCAATTTAGTACCAAATACTTCTATTGTAGTAGTATCTGTATAAACATTTATATTTTCAACAAAATTAAAAAGACGAACTGAATTAATATCATTAGATCCTTTATTCCAAAGGTCGTGATTTCCAACTATTAGATGAACGGGAAGAATCTTAGAAATCTCAGTTAGTATTTTTTCAGCTTTATATGAGGCTATAATAGGAATAGATGTTCTATTATCATAGAGATCACCACAATGTACAAGTATATCTCCTTCTTTAACATTTTCTTTTAGATATGGTATGAAGAAGTTATAGAAATAATCTTCCATCATATTTAACCATTTATCTAAATTATTGACATAAACACCAAAATGCCAATCTGTTGTAATAAAAACTTTCATTCATATAATTAGATTTGTAATTTATATTAATAGATTGAATCTTGGTTTAAATAAAAAAACCGATAATTTCTTATCGGTTTTTAACTATTTTAAAATTACTATTAGTATACTTGAACAAATGGAGGAGTAATAGTGAAGTTGTTATCAATATACTCATCAATCCAGTAGTCAGCCACAAAGTTAGCGGTGATATTTTGAAGAATACCTTGTCCATCATAGTTTAATGTAGGACTTGCTACGTTCTTAATTTGAGCGTTTTGGAAAGTAACTCTTCTCAAAACAAGACCCTTTTTATCGTGTTGATTTACAATAATAGTACCAATTGTATCAGCCTTATAGTGTAAATAACCATTTTGAGAATTCCAAACTAGATCATACCAAGCTTTCAATGCTGCCCAACTTTCCATCGAACCATTGTTATTAACGTTAACATTAAATGTTATAGCTAAGTCATCAACGTGTGTTTCAGCAGGACCAGCGTTCAAGAATGCTCTTGTTGTGTACTTCCATCTTTGGTTAGAAGTCGCGATAGTTTTATTTGTCAAGTTCAAGTCAACTGAAAGTGCTTGTTGTAATAACAATACAGGATCTCTACCTTGTGCTTGTAATATTGTTGGAAGTACAAAGGTGATTTCAAACAAATTTAAATATACTGGCTCTTGTGGTTGAGTACCAGGTCCTCCAGGACTACCAGTTACTTGTAATTGAGTAAAATGTGGAAGCGGCATAATCTTTTTTTATTATTTTTTTATTTAATTGTTTAGAACAATTATAGATTATATATTTAATCCTTATTTGTCCATATTACAATTATTTTTTCTCATTTATATATTCATTTAAAAAATCAACTTTTTTCTATTTTTAATTACAAACACTGTGAAATTTGCAAATTTTTCAAAAACAATCCAGGGGAACCTAAGTATAAGTATATATACCTTTAAAAATAAATATTTTAAACATGGCAAATAATAAAGAAATGTCAGAAGAAGAATTTCTAAAAAAACACTTAGAAGAAACATCTAGTGCAAAACAGAACTTCAATCCTGCTCAATCAATGATCGAGCAAACTCCATATAAAAATCAAGTTGATTCAACAAGAACCACTGATTTGCAGTATTTTCACTTTGATGTAAAAGATTTACCATGTGGTAAATTTTATCCAGCGGGAACAGTTCTTATGATAAGAGCTGCACAAGTAAAAGAAATACAAGCCTACTCAATGGTTGACGATAACAACTTTTATGACATAGTTGAAAAAATGAATGATATGTTGCAATCTTGTGTAAGAGTAAAATACTCCAATGGTAATATAGCCAGTTATTTAGACATAAAAGACCAAGACAGATTGTATTTAGTTTTTACAATCAGAGAATTAACTTTCCAATCGGGAAATACATTAGCAGTTAATGTTCAAACTGGTTCAGGAACATCTCAAATTGAGTTAGTAAGATCAAACTTTAGATTCCATGAAATTGACTCTAAGTTAGAAAAATACTTTAATAGAGCTAAAAACTGTTATGTTTTCAGAACAATCAATGGTAAAGAATTTGAATTAACTCCACCAAATATTGGTATTCAAAAAGCATTCACTGATTATATCATAAAAGAAAATAATGAAAATAGAACTCCTAATTTGGCCTTCTTAAAAATTATACCTTTTATGTTAGAAGGAAGATCTTCAATCACATATGAAGGAATAAAATCTAAATTATCCGAATTTGAACAAATGGATGACGTATCTTTTCAATTCTTAAATGCAGCTGTTGGTAAAATGACATTTGGTATTAAAGAACTTGCAAAAGAAATTGACGGTCAGGAGGTCCGTGCCGAAATGCAATTTCCCAACGGAGCGTCAGGTGTTTTCGTTGTTCATGATGCCTTTGAAGCCTTTATTAAAGAATAAACTTCTTTTACAAAAACATTTCCATGTTAATGAATTCTCAATTGATGAGTGGCCATTCTGGATGCTCGAAGAGAACATTAAAATAGTAAATGAATTAAACGAAGAAGAGGAAAAGCAAAGAAAGCAAGAAGAAGAGTCACAACAAAAGTCAATGCCTAATTTCAATCCTGGTTCTATGATGAACAATATTGGAAATATAGGTTCTAATTTTGGAAACATAGGAATATAAAAAAATCCGAATAAAATTCGGATTTTTTTACGCACAAAAAAACCCAGATTTTAAATCTGGGTTTTTTAATTTATTTTGTATCATTATGAGTTAATGAATCCACCTGCTGAGATAGCTCCAGTTCTCAAGATAGTTATGTTGTTAACTATGATACCCATACCCTTTATTGGTTCAACATAAGTGTCAAGAACACCAATTTGATTGTCAATAATTTCTGGAGTATTGTTTTCTTCATCTATCTTATTGAAGTAGTTATATAAACCATTCTGTGCTACATATTTCTCACAGATAACATCAGCCTGTAACTTGATTTGAGCTCTGATTTCTTTAGTGTTAAATTTCCATTGGAAGTCTAACAACATTCTTGAAAGTTCTCTCTCAAGTTCAATCAACACCTCTCTTACGTGAATGTATGAAAGAGCTGACTTATAAAGTACTTGAGCGGTATTTTCAGTCTCAATAACAAATCCTCTGTTTCTCTTGAATGTTAATGGATTAATTTGAGCTTGATTCAAGTATTCCAAATCAGATGGTGTGAATATCTGCTCAAGATCTTGAATTCCAGTAATTCTACCATTATTAACACCAGCTGCGATTGTCCAAGGAACAATACTTGTAGTTGTACTATTATGTTTTCTCATAAATGTTAATCCTACATAAGCTGATGGTGGAACATCAATTGGTCTTCCAAAATCATCAATTGTTACATAAGGTAAGAAGTATCCTACTGAAGTAACACCAATTCCTTTACCGAATGAGTATAAGAACTCTGGATTACTTTCAGGATCACCACCTTTTGCGATATATTCAATTTGTAAAGTTCCATTTCCATCTTTGAAAAGTGGATTTACAGAATTCTTAAATGATTTCAATGATGGCATATTTAAGATACCAAATGCATCTAATCTATCACCACAAAGGTCAACTAATTGTTGTTTAGAGTCTGAAGTTAAACCTAAACCAAATGAGTCTATCAAATATCTGAAGTCAAATGCTTCTTTATTTGTTAAAGCCTTGAATAAAGGTGTTCCCTTAGCGATAACATCTAAAATAGCTGATTGTTTTACCTCAGTTCCATCTGGGATAGATGCATCTCTAAGTCTAAATCCTTTAAGTGAAATAGCCTTATATGTTGTAACATAATCATCAATCTTAGTGTATCTATTTGTTTGAACATCACCATTGAAAGTTCTTAACTTAATAGATGTATCACAAGATAACTCAACATAGTTAGAATCTACTGACCAAACTTTCTTAGTTTGAATTCTTGTAAGCTTCTTAGGCATTTGATCTGTTTTTAAAGTTGTTGGATCAAATTGAGCTTCTAAGAAGTCACCGACTCTAACTTCAGCATATCTGTTTCTATTAACAAGAATCTTGTTAGGAATTGGTGTCCAACCAGTTGGATATTCAACTTCAAGAGTTTGTTTAAAATTACTTCTTTGTGATTTAACATAAATTGAACCATTAGTAGAAAGAGCATTACCGTTTGTAGTATTCAATGTTGATAATACAGTTTGTGTTTCTAATGTAGAATCCACAAATGAAACAGTAAGTTTGCCATTACTATCTAAATATGGTGCCAAGTATATAGACCCACCATTAAACTCTGGATTATATCCGTATAATTTACTAATATTCAACTCTTCATCTACAACTGTTTCAAATACTTCATATGCGTAATAGCTATAGTCAGTTGAGTCAAAGAAATCTAAAACACCAGCACTATAAGTACCTAAAAGGTATGCTCTACCAGTTTGTAAAGTTGTATCACCACCAGCATCAGCAGGTAACGATAATCCGTTTTCGATAGCTAATCCTTGATCGTACTTAATAGTAAATGATCCTGAGTTATTAACACCACCAATTAAGAATTGATATCCCTGTACACCACTGTCATCACCTTGATAGTTATTAGCCAATGTAAAGTAATTTTGAATTCTTGATGTATAAGTTCTACCTTTTTGAACTTGGAATACAACATAATTATATCCAGAAAGTGAAGCTGTAGCGGATGAACCAGGTACAAAAGTAACTTTAACAGTATCACTTAATTCATTTTGATAGAATACATCACCTGTACTAACAACACCTTGTTCGTATTGTGTATAGAATCTAGAGTATTTACCAACAACACCATAAGATGCTGTAGTACCATCGATAACTGGTATAGTATCCTTTGTTTCAAAACCAGCTTGTCCAATTAAGAACTCATCATCTAATTTGTAGAACGCTAACTCACCACGACTTAATATGTCACTAAGATCAGCCCACTCTAGTCCAGTTGATACAACAAATGATTTATTAAATGTTGTTCCAGTTTGAATATTAGTGAAACTAACTTCTGATAAACTTTTCTTATCGGTTGTAGTTGTTGGATTTAACAACATTGAACCTCTGGTTGTAGCACTAGTATCAATATAAGTCAACAATGAATTGAATAACTTAAACTTTCTATATTGTGAGTAACTAGTAACACTTGGTGTTGAATTTGTATTCAAGAAAGTAACTTTAAATTCACCATCAGCAAGTGCTAATTGTGGAGTAGATGCGGTAGAGAACGTAAAGTCAACATCCTTAGTCAAAGGAATGTAAGCAGCTGCACCACCACCTGTTGTACTATTAATTGTAACATCAGTTATACTGAAAGTTGCAGTAGTAGCATTACCAGAGAAAACACCACCCAACATACTAACTGTACCCCAACCTAAAACTATATCAGTTGCCGCAACAGTTGCTAATGAACCTGTAGCTGTTGATTTCTTAACAGTAATATTACCGTTAGATTCAATTACATAAGCGAAGTTATATGATTGTGTACCAGCAGAAGCAGGTAACTGAGGGAAGTCAGTATATAATAATTCAGGTGAATAAGTTCCTGAAAGAGCTATATAATTACCACCAACAACAGCATATCCATTGTCTGAAGTTGTATTTACAGCATAATTTTGAATAATACTTTGTGAAGCCGCAGTTACAGATCCTTTATACAAATCATTAACATATCCCTCAGCAAACCAATATGTTCTTTGTGGATATTTAACGTACTGAAGATTAACATCATCATTAGGACCATCGATAACACCACCTAAAACAGTAGATGAATCATTATATGAGTGTGTCCAAGTATTTAATTTAGTAATTGACGTTGTTCCAAAAATAGCAACTACGTTACCTGGTCTGTCAAGTACTCTATTTGTATATGTTAGTGTTTCAGTTATCTTTTCATTGTAAGATAAAAAGTTTATTGAAAGTTCACCATCAGTAGTTCCATCGTTTGAATCTAAGCTCTGATAATTAGTAGCATCAGATGTTGGAGGATTACTAAGAAGATCATCACCCACAAGTGAATTACCAACTAAGTCAAGTAAGCCTTTAGGATAATCTGTTTCTACCAAGTCATTATTAAATGCACAGAAAAGACCAGTTCTATCAGTCTCTCTGTTTATAACAGTTTCTATAAATATATTTCTACCATTTAAATCTCTAAAATATGGTATCAAAGACAAACCTTCATAATAACCAAGCAATGTAACATTTCTATCATTAGCGAAATTTCTTATTTGAGATTTCTTTAAACCATCCTCAGAAAAATAAGCTGTCCATCTTGGGTCAACGGATAATTCTTGGTAATTTGACCAGTCACCACCAACAACTACCACATCGACTAGATATTCAGAAGCTAAATCAGTAGGGTAAAGATATGGTGGTAATTTTTCTATAGAACCATACCATTCAAGTAATGGTCTATCAAAACCAGTTACTGCTGATTTAACACAGAATACAGTTATGAATCTATCTGATAAGTTAGTAAAGTTTAAAACTCTACCCTCATATCCAGAATTAGCTTTTGTGATGTCTATGAAAGAATCAGTATCTCTTTTCCAGAAACCAGTTGTATCAAAGAATTTTCTATAAGATGCTAATCTTTCTGTATCATTATTATAAACCGGACTTGCCGATACTGATTGGTATTCAATCTGATCAAGTGTATCATCAGTTAAAAGCAAGTTTACTGCATAAACTGGAGATGCCTCAAGCATTTTTGATATTGTTCTATGGAAGAACGATCCTTTTCTTTCTAATTGTCTATCAATAGAACCAAAAATTCTTTCAAGATCACCAACTGTCTTTAATAAAACAGCTGAGTTAACTGGTCCCTTTTTAGAGAAACCAATAACAAGGTTTGCAAAACCTTCAACTGTTGGACTGGTAATAATCGATTTGTCAATCTCTTCTATGAAGATTCCTGGTCTTTTGTATTTACCGATTTGAATTGCCATATTTTTTAATTATTTTTTATTTTATGTTTTATATATTAAAAGAAAAAATCAATTTTTTTCTATTTTTATATTTTGGATAATAAATTTTTTACTCTATCTTCTTCAACCTTAACGTCTCTTTTAAAGTCTTCGTGTCTTTTCTTCCAATTTGTTATATCCTGTGATAATAACCTCTTATTTGAATTGACGTTGTCTTTTAATTCTTTTAATCTCTTACGATTTTTTTCAAGCATAGAGACTATTTGATTTTTTCGTACAATAGAAGCATCAGTAACCTCATTACTAAGCCTTGATATATCATCATTAGTTTTTTTAATTTGATCTAAGTCCTTATTTATAGAATTTTGAAGAGCGTTTTTTCTTCTTTCCATTTTAAGAACAGATTCAAATTGAACTAACCACTTATTTCTAAGTTTGGCTTCTTTTTTAGAATTATAAATCTGAGACATTAAAGTCGAGTCTAAAGTATTATCATCTGTAATCTTAGGATCTTTGAAGATATTTTCCATCTTACTTCTTTTTTCCTGAAACTCCTTTAGTAACTTTTGAGAATCTTCAATTGCCTGTTTATTAACAGACTGTGTTTGGTTGTCAAGTTGTGGGTCTTCAGGCAATGAATTTATATTGTCTGTACCTTCATCTGCCTCGAATATTCTAAAATTCTTGATATATTTCATAATGTATATATAACGTATATATTAAAAGAATGATATAAAAAAACCCGTATTTAACGGGTTATTCAAAATCTTTTTCCATACGTTCCTTATCGAACCATTTTTTATCGTGCGCTTTATCCAATATATCCCATATTTTCTTTGATACAGATTGTGAAACAGTTGGCGCTCCAGTTTTTCTATCAATAAAATGTCTATTATTGATAACAAGTACATATGATTCGGATGCTGATAAAAAAATCTTAGATGTGGTTCTATTCTTATTAGATGATTTCTGAATAGAAATATCATAAGTATTACCCTCTTTAGATTTAAATTTTACCTTTCTTTTATAGTCAGCATATCTAACAACATCTCCTATAATTTGAGATTTTTGGTCTTCAGATTCTAATGCGTTCTTTAAAGAGTTATAAACTTTTTCAGCAAATTCATCATCCTTCTTGCTAAAAAAGCTTTTAAAAGAAAATCTACCAACTTTTTTATTATTCTTCTTATCTTTTTCTGAATTATTACTTCCAAAAAAATCAAAAAAACTCTCAAACGTTTTTAAGTTTTTCATTATATTAGTTTGTTTTTATCCAAGGTTTAGCCTTGTTAATATTAACAGATATTTTATTCTTTAAAGTTGATAGATAATTCTTAAAGTCAAGATATGGTTCACCTGTTGATGAATCACACAATATCTCAAGTGACTCAATTGTAAATTTCGTTCTACCTTGTACATCTGTGTCTTTAACAACATCCTTTGTAATATCAATAAATTTCAAATCTATTGTACTACCTTTCTTTAATGTTCCATTCTGTGTCAAGCTACCTAAATTTACAATAGTTGGTATGTTAGCCCTTTTTATAACTGACCCACTTACCTTAGTTAAATCAAATGCATAATTCACCTTACTAAATAAAAGTATTGGAAATCCATTTTCAGTCGTAAGATATGTAAAATGGTATGTTTCACTTTCTTTATCATCCAATTTTATTTTAGCTCTAAAAGATAAATTTTCAAAATCTGATCTATTAGGTCCTATAAATATTTTATGTAAATCCCCACCGGTTAAAGATTTAACAGCGTCTATTTGTTTATATACAACTTCTGTCTCTTTAATACCATCAACAACTTTAGCATTTTGATCTCCATCACCAGGAATAAGAGGCTGTATACTACTAGCCTGTTTTTCTGATAATTTAAAGTATTCTGTAATGAAGTTATTCATTGCTCCTTTTTTATACATTTTACTATCAGATAAAAGCTCATTAATAAATTTTAAAAGTGTTTTACCACCCTTTTCCACAGGATCACCTTCTTGTCCAGTTTCCTCATTAACAAATCTAAAAACAGCATCTTCACTAAAGATAGGTCTGTATTTGGTGTCACTCAAAATATCCTGAACCGCCTCATTCCATTTATCAAATAATTCTATATTTCTATATGGTCCCGATCCAGGAGTATCAGGTGTACCAGAACTATCTCCTAAATTTTCATATTCTCTAAATACAGAATTGGAAACCCTACCACCACCTCTACCAGATGGAATAACACCTGGTGTATGTATTCTCCATGCTCTATTAAATAGTCTAACGATCTCAATAATTGGATCAGCATCTGTAAATACTAATTGACCAGCTGGTCTTTCTTTAATTGATCCCTCAATTTCTGTCTTTCTTGAATCACTTATTTCAAAATAAGATCTAATTTCAGTAGTAAATATCTCATCAAATTTTTCTTTAATCTGATCAGAATATTGATTTTTTTCAAAAATCTTACTAAAATTCGTATACCTGTGCAATGATTCTTTTTTATCGGTTGATATTTTTGATATATTTTTTTCAAGTTCTGAAAATGATGTTATAAATGACTTTAAAGGGTTAATAGCACTACCAAAAGAACCAATAAGTCCCATGTCTTCTTTTAAAGATAAAATAACTCTAGCCATAAGTGATATTGACTTAGAAGTATCATTAACACTCAAATCTTCTTTAACTAAATCCTCAAATGATATTGGTTTACCAACAGTAGATTTATTATTAACTATTTGTTTACAAATTGCAACAATCAAACTCTTAGCCTTTTTATATTCATCCTTAGCCCTAACATCCTTTGAATCCTTTAAGAGTTTCTCTATTTCAGGAATTAATTTAGAAACTCCAGATTGATTATAAGAATTGACTATTTTTTTCCAAGCATTTTTTGCTTGTGATTCTCCACTTTGTAAATTAGCCTCTACTTCTTCCAAAATAGAATCAAAATCAATCTCAATATTATAACTAGCATTTTGCATAGTAGTAGCAACTCCAGTAGGTGGTTGTGAAACCTTACCAGAAGATTTACCTAAAGGAAGATCAACTGACCAAACTTCTTTTGAAACTTTTTTAATCTCATCTTTAAGAGTATTGATATCTTTATGCTTACCAGTTGGCTTCTTTTTAATTGTACCATCTGGTTGTTTAAAATCTTTAGTCTCTTCGGTTGATATTCCATAACTCTTTGCTTGCATTTTAACTAAAATACTTATATAATTATTAGTTTTATCGGTATAAAATTTAGAATTCTGATTATCTTTTTTTGCAGTGTATATCTTAATACCCTGTCCACCCATTTTAATCAAATTTTTAAGAATCTCATATTTTTTAGAAGAAAGATATTTTTTCTCTAAATCTGAATATTTCTCCTTATTAAAATTTGTTGATAAGTTTTCACCAGGTTTTTCTATTTTACCAGGCATCTTACCATCAAGACTATAAATCTTTAATATCTCAACAACCTGACTACTATATACACTATTATAGTCTTTAACATCCTTACCATCTTTATCTTTCTTATAAACAACACAAGCCTGATCTGGTTCTAACTTCCTACCAACCACATCATCCTCAGTAAGCCATTTTTTATCAGCAGCTCTTTGTATCTCATTTGTCAAACTTAATAACATACATCTTATAGTCACACCTTTAGAGTTTAAATAATTATACTCATTACCTACTTTTAATTTGGATTTAGCACTTGCTAATTTATTATCATATAATTCTTGACCACCTCCAATTCTAACAACATTCTCTTCAATCATCATATGTAAATCAACTACTGATTGTAATAGACTTCTTGAATTTTGATAAAAAATCTTATTTGGGTCTTCAGTCTCTCCTTCTTTAGTCTCATCTTCTGTAGTTGAATCACCTGATTTGAGACCTTTTAAGTATTCTAAAAATTCTTTTAATGCCTTAACCATTTCTTCTTTCTTATCATATTCATACCTATTTACATGATCCAACAAATCTTCTGCTGTTAGAATTAAATCCTTAACATCAGCACCATCATTGACTTGTGAAATTAACACACCAAGTATTGATGATATTTGCAAAAAAAGAATACTCACTGAATTATCAGTCATCTCAACAGATCCAACTTCTAACATTTCATCAAAAATAGATTTTAACCTGTTAGTTAATCCACTAATTCTTCTTTTATTGAAAGCAATTTTAGCCTTTCTGGCAAAAGAGTTTATCAATCTACCAATATGTGTGTCTCCCCAAGGCAAGTCATTTGCAAAAGGAGCCTCCTCATTTATTAGCGTATATTTAGTATAATACTTTTCATTCAACTCAGATAGATACTCTTTTCTTGTTAATATTTTTCTCATAAATACTTTTTAAAACTTTACTTATATATAAAAAAATAATTTGACAATTCGATATATTATCCGTATATTTATATAAAATAAGAAATATGGAAAACGTAATTTGTATAGATTTAAGAATGTTCAATCATATTAAGTTGAAAGAAGTTTGTGAAATTCATGGACTTGACTTCCAAATTATCTTATCAACAAAAAATCAAGGTTTTGCTAAAATCTGGATCGATAAAAACAACATGAAGACCTTTGCCTTTACGGTGAAAAAAGATGATACAGTTAGATTTACAGATGATTTTGCAAAAGAATTATCTGAAATTGCACCAGTTGAACTACCTAAGAAGCAAAAGTCATTAGACTCATTAGACTTAGATACAATCTTAGAGAAGATATCTGGATATGGCATAGATTCACTTACAGAGATTGAAAAAACTTTCTTAGATAATTTAAATTAAATGATGGAAAAATTAAAGTTTGAAGTTATAGTCTTTGATTTAAGAAAGTACAATACAGTTGAAGATATTGAAAATATCGCTGTAAATAATGGACTTACAATTGATTGTAAGAAGCTTTCGGACTTATCAGTTAAATACTCAAAAGTGTTTGTTGATAAATTAGAAAATGAAATATTTGCAGTTATCCACAAGGGCTCTACCGAAGTAACAATGTCTAAAGACTGTGAAGAAAGACTACTTAAAATTAAAAGTATGTCACCAGTTGCCGAAACTCAAGAATTAAATATTGATACTATCTTAGATAAGATTAATGAAAAAGGTGTTAACTCACTATCAGCTAGAGAGAAATATTTTTTGAAGAAAAATTCCTAAAAAATTTAAAAAAAACCTAATTTCTTAATTAGGTTTTTTTATTTTTAAAAAAAATCCACATCATAATATTTATTGTAATTTCAGTCTAATATATACCTCATATTTTAATCTAATACTATGAGGTTTAAAGAATTATTGATGGATGGTAAATCCATAAAGAATCAGGTGGAAATCACCAACTTGCTAAAGTCCAAAAAATTTTACTGGCTAATAGACTCCGAAATGGAAAATGCTATAATAGAGGTCAAAAAAGACACTATTATTTGGCATGGTGGATATTTTTTTGGAAATTGGAAATATGGAATTTTTAAAAATGGTGAATTTCATGGAAACTGGTATAATGGTATATTTGAAGGAGGTGATTTTAAAGGAAATTGGAAAAGCGGAATTAAATAAAAATTTAAAAGTTAATCAGATATGATATAAAAAATAATTTTAGTTATTATGAAGAGAAAAAAAGTAGCCCTAATGAGAACATTTGACTTCTGGTCAGATAGTTTCATAAAAATAGATAAAGAGGGTGAACAATATTACTTTGAGATAGGAAGTGATATAACAACAGATATAGCTGAAGCGGTTGCGATTATGATGAGATATAAAAATAAATATAATAGTAAATTTTGGGATTTAGAAATAAAAGATATTGATTACTATAATATATGTCCAGAAAAATCACTTTATTGGCTAACAGGAGGTGATATAGAATGGAAACTAATGAACAACTATAAAAAAAATTGGACAGAATCAGCTCTTTTATATCAAGAAAAATTTGGACCGAGGATAATATCAATTTTAAGATGTTCAAAAACACTTAAAGATATTCGTATAAATTTTATAAAATATTTGAATCTACCAACTCTATACGAGTTTTCTTTAGAAGAAGGTATAGCTTAAAAATAAAAACCCATCTTTTAGATGGGTTTTTTTATATATACAATATGAATGCTCATTTTATTGACTTTGATTTAATACTTGAAATAGAATCAAGACCTTGGATTATAGATAAAAAAAATCCTAATATTCCTATTATGAAAGTAGATAAACATGAATTTAATCTATTTAAATCAGGTATCTATAAAAATCATGGGAATAAGATTTCATTTAACGGAAATGTATTCTGGTTATCAAATGATTTTATGAATAAACTAAAAGTAAAATCAAAACAATATAAAGTTGATATATCTAATTTGGCAATCTCTATGCAGGAGTTCATGAACAAAGAACTTGTTGAAAATGTTCCATTTGAACTAAATATGGAGATATTTAATAATATTATCAATACCAATGATGATATCTATATAATATGCTCTAAGAATACGAAAGATAATTTTGAAAGTCAAATCAAAAAATTTGAAGAAAAATTAGAAGAAATTGGATTAATAGTAAAAAAATATTATTTTATATCAGAGACATTCTATAACAAGGATCATGATAATATTGCATATGTTAAATCTAAAATAGTATTACAACATCTACTTGGATTAAAAACAGAAGTAGATAAACTAACCGATGAAAAAATTGATGAGTATAATACGGTGACATTCTATGATGATGATTTAAAATCAATAACAATGTCTAAAAATATCAACTCTATATTAGAAAAGCTCTTGATAAAAACTGATGATAGTGTTAAATCCTTAATAAAAGATGTTATTAGAAATAATGATAGACTTATTATTATAAAAGAATATACA
>JACCDW010278829.1_pt1 | contig 15979 bp, 17 predicted proteins | sample 7449781 | NCBI WGS metagenome assembly JACCDW01 (sample SAMN15323449, study PRJNA562643) | freshwater metagenome | isolation source: river surface water | place: USA:Blue River Watershed | collected 2017-08-18
ATGCACATCCTGGGCGCTTCGTCCATCATGGGTTCGATCAACATCATCGTGACCATCTTGAACATGCGCGCTCCTGGCATGACTTTGATGAAGATGCCCATGTTCGCTTGGACATGGTTGATCACTGCTTACCTGCTGATTGCTGTGATGCCCGTGTTGGCTGGCGCGATCACCATGACTTTGACAGATCGTCACTTTGGAACCAGCTTCTTCAACCCCGCTGGCGGTGGTGATCCGGTCATGTACCAGCACATTTTCTGGTTCTTCGGTCATCCCGAGGTGTACATCATGATCTTGCCAGCGTTCGGCATCATCAGCCAGATCGTGCCCGCTTTCGCACGCAAGAAACTGTTCGGTTACGCCTCCATGGTGTATGCCACATCGTCTATCGCTATTTTGTCGTTCATTGTGTGGGCACACCACATGTTCACGACCGGTATGCCTGTGACCGGTCAGTTGTTCTTCATGTACGCGACCATGCTGATTGCCGTGCCTACGGCCGTGAAGATTTTCAACTGGATTGCCACCATGTGGCGTGGCTCCATGACGTTTGAGACCCCTATGCTGTTTGCTGTGGGCTTCATCTTCGTGTTCACCATGGGGGGTTTCACAGGCCTGATTCTGGCCATGGCTCCGATCGACATCCAGTTGCAAGACACGTACTACGTGGTGGCTCATTTCCACTACGTGTTGGTGGCAGGCTCCTTGTTTGCTTTGTTTGCGGGCTTCTACTATTGGGTGCCCAAGTGGAGCGGTGTGATGTACAACGAAACACGCGGCAAGATCCACTTCTGGTGGTCGCTGATTTCCTTCAACGTCACTTTCTTCCCCATGCACTTTTTGGGTCTGGCCGGCATGCCTCGTCGCTATGCGGATTACCCCATGCAGTTCACCGACTTCAATATGCTCGCTTCTGTGGGTGCCTTCTTCTTCGGCTTTGCGCAGGTTTACTTCTTCCTGTTCGTCGTGGTGCCCACCATGCGCGGTCAAGGTGAAAAAGCACCTCAAAAACCTTGGGAAGCAGCCGAGGGTCTGGAGTGGGAAGTTCCATCTCCAGCACCTTTCCACACTTTTGAGAACCCACCCAAGCTGGACGCTACTGCGACCCGCGTGATTGGTTGAACCTCATGGCCATGACACCAGAGCAAAGAAAAAGCAATGTGCGCTTGGGCCTGATCTTGGCCTCGGTCGCTCTGACCGTGTTGCTGGGGTTTGTGGCCAAGTTGTTGTTGCTCAATTCTTGAGAGACCCAAGATGAACCTGCGCGGTGAAAATCTGAAGATGGTGGGCAAGCTGGCGGTGGTGACCGCAGGCATGTTCTGCTTCGGTTACGCGCTGGTGCCCATCTACAAGGCCATTTGTGAGATCACGGGCATCAACATCTTGTCGATTTCCGAGACACAGATCCCAGGCAATGCCAAGGCAGGTAAAGCGGCCGAGGTCCTGCGAAACAGCCAAGTAGACACCACACGTACGATCACCGTCGAGTTTGACGCCAATGTGCGCGGTCCTTGGCAGTTCAAACCTGAAAAGCGATCCATGCAGGTTCACCCAGGTGAGTTGAGCACCGTGATGTATGAGTTTCAGAATGTGCAAAATCGCCGCATGGCGGCGCAAGCCATTCCCAGTTATGCACCTCGGCAGGCGGCTAACCATTTCAACAAGCTCGAGTGCTTCTGTTTCAATCAATACACACTCGAGCCTGGCGAAAAGAAGTCTTGGCCTGTGGCATTTGTGATTGACCCTAAGTTGTCCAAAGATGTGACGACTATCACGTTGTCGTACACCTTTTTTGAAGTGGGTGGCAAAACGCCAGCCGCGCCGCTGGCATCTGTGGCTCAACCAACCTCCCCCGTCATCAAAACAGGGCTAGGGTCATGAGCATGCAACCACCAAAGACCTCGGAAAGAGCCAGTTTGTTGCGAACTGTGCAGGCCGTGCTTTGGTCATTTATCGGGGTTCGCAAGAATGCCGATTATCAGCAAGATATTGAAAAGCTCAACCCGTTCTACACGATTGGTGTGGCGATTGCAGCTGTATTGTTGTTTGTTCTAGGGCTGATCGCCTTGGTCAATTGGGTCGTTGTCCAGCCAACTGGACTTTGATCCGCAAGATTAGATTTCGAAAGAAGAGAGAGCAGGAGTCACCATGAGTTCAGCAGCACACGGCACCACGCCTTATTACTTTGTTCCACATGAGTCGCGTCATCCCGTGATGTCCGCCATTGGTTTGTTCTTTGTCATTTTGGGCGCAGGCCAATGGATCAATGGCGCAGATTGGGGCATGTATTCGCTCTATTTTGGCTTGGTTTGGTGGCTGACCGTTTTGTACCAATGGTTCAAAGAGGCGATTGCTGAAAGCGAAGGCGGCATGTATGGACACAAGATTGATCTGTCTTACCGTTGGAGCATGACTTGGTTCATCTTCTCTGAAGTGATGTTCTTCGGGGCATTCTTCACTGCATTGTGGTGGGCTCGTTCCCATTCTGTGCCTGCCTTGGGCAGTCTCGATAATGCTTTGTTGTGGCCAGACTTCAAGGCCGCATGGCCCAGTCTGGTGGCTGGTGCGACGACATCGCCAGCAGGGATCATTGAGCCTTTCCAGACGATGGGGCCATTTTGGTTGCCAACCATCAACACCGCTTTGTTGCTGACATCCGGTGTCACGCTGACTGTGGCACACCATGCTTTGCAGGACGGGGACCGCAGCAAGACCATCAAGTTCATGTGGATGACGGTGCTGTTGGGTGTGACGTTCTTGTTTGTTCAGGGTTATGAATACGCTCATGCTTGGGGTGACTTGAATTTGAAGCTTTCTTCGGGCATTTACGGCTCCACCTTCTACATGTTGACAGGCTTTCACGGCTTCCACGTGTTGGTCGGCATGTTGATGCTGTTGTTCATCACTTTGCGCTTGCAAAAAGGTCATTTCACCAAAGAGCGCCACTTTGGCTTCGAAGGGGCCGCTTGGTACTGGCACTTTGTGGACGTGGTTTGGTTAGGCTTGTACATCTTGGTGTACTGGATGTAATGCCTCCTGTCTGCATCAAAAAAGCGCCCTCGGGCGCTTTTTTGTTGATGGCTTCAAAAGAAATCCGATTAAGCGCCTGGCGGTATCCCGGTCGGTTGAATCCAGCCCATCTTCCAGGAAATCAGCACGCAGACGAAGAGCACAATGGACAAGCCCACGCGCAAAGCCAAAGCGGTGGCCATGCGCCTTTTGGGGGCTGCAGCTGAGTCCATTTCGCGGGGCGGCCGCATCATATAAACCAGAGCCAGGACGAGACTGGCCAAAATGGCCATAAAAGCGATTGCAACCAGTATTTTCATGAGTCACATTATCCAATGAGTCAAAAAACATTTACTTGGCAGCATATCTTGGTCTTGTTCGCGGCTGTTTTAGGCGTGGCTGTTACTTTTTCGCTGGGGATGTGGCAAATCAGCCGAGGCGATGACAAACTGCGCTTGCAAGAGGCCAAAGATCAGCAAGCGATGCTGGCGCCATTGGATGGTCGAACGCTGGATCAAGGCCAAGGCACGCTTCATAACCAGGCTGAATTGCTTTATCGAAAAATCGTTTTGAAGGGGCGCTGGTTGGCGGCCTACACCGTGTTCCTCGATAACCGTCAGATGCAAGGGCGACAAGGTTTTTTTGTCATGACCCCTCTTCAGCTCAGTGAAACAGGCACGGTGGTTCTGGTCCAGCGAGGCTGGGCGCCGCGCTCGTTTACGGACAGGGCAGCATTGCCAACGATAGAGACGCCCGCATCGGAAGTGCAAGTGACGGGCTATTTAGCCCCATGGCCTTCACGGCTGTATGACTTTGGCGGCATCGAGCTGGGGCCAATACGGCAAAATCTCGACTTGGCCTCATACAAACAGCAAACAGGAGCGCCGTTGCTGGAGGTCAGTGTGCAACAGCAGGGTTCCGCTTCAGAGGGCTTGCTGAGAGACTGGCCTGTAGTGGCCAGTGGAGTTGAAAAACACCGCGGATACGCTTTTCAATGGTTTGGGCTCAGTGCCTTGATCGCATTACTTTATGTCTGGTTTCAAATTGTCCAACCCCGTCGAAAACAACGAACCACCTGATGCTCCCTTGAGCATGACGGTGCACTCCATGCCATTGCCCAGTGACGTGGTGCATACCGATGCGCAGCGCACTCGCATGGGGCGCTTGAAAATGGTGGCTCTGATGTTGGTGTGCGCGGCTCCTGTGATCGCGTCGTACTTCACGTACTACGTGCTGCGTCCTGAGGCGCGGCGCAACTACGGCGAATTGATTTCCCCGCAAAAGGATTTGCCGCAGGCCAAAGCCCTCAGTTTGAAGGGCGAGAGGGTCGCGTTGTCGCAATTGAAAGGGCAATGGTTGCTGGTGACTGTAGGCTCCGGGTCTTGCGATGAAGCCTGTCAGAAAAACCTGTATTTCCAGCGCCAGTTACGCGAAATTATGGGCAAGGAAAAGGACCGGCTCGACCGTGTCTGGCTGATCAGTGACGATGCACCTGTCGCGGATGTCCTGCTGCCAGCCTTGAGTCAGGCCCACGTATTGCGCATTTCACCGGATGATTTGAAGTCATGGCTCGCTCCTGCAGCGGGCCAACAGTTGCAAGACCACTTGTATGTGATTGACCCCATGGGTAACTGGATGATGCGTTTCCCACCCCACATGGATGTGGCCAGCGCCTCCAAAGCCAAGAAAGATCTCGAGCGCTTGCTGCGTGCATCCTCATCATGGGACCAAGCCGGACGCTGAACCATGAATGAGGTCGACTTGTACAACATGCAGCCCATTTTTCACCTCATGGGTGTGGGATTGGCCGTGGCTGCTTTGCCCTTGGCTTGGCTGGCTTGGCGACAGCGACACGCCTCAGCCGCGCGCCGCCTTCGGGCACTGACCGTTTTGACTTTGTTTCTCACGTTTGACTTGGTGTTGTTTGGTGCCTTCACACGTCTGACCGATTCTGGGTTGGGGTGCCCCGATTGGCCCGGCTGCTATGGCAGTGCCAGCCCCATTGGGGCACAGGCGCACATCTCGGCGGCTCAGACTGCCATGCCCACAGGCCCTGTCACGCACGGCAAGGCTTGGGTCGAAATGGTTCACCGGTACTTGGCAACGGGTGTTGGTGTGCTGATTCTCAGCTTGATGGTTATGACCTGGTCGCAGCATTTGCGCCAAAGCGTATCCCGGCTTAGCCCGTGGTGGCCCACGCTGACATTATTCTGGGTTTGTCTGCAAGGTGCATTTGGCGCTTTGACTGTCACTATGAAGCTTTTTCCTGTCATCGTGAGTCTGCATTTGATGCTGGGCATTGGTCTGCTGGCCTTGCTCATGGCGCAGGCGGTCCGTTATGAGGGATGGCAAACCCATGTCACGACAGCCGGACTGCGAAAAGGCTTGTGGCTAGCCATGGGCGTGTTGTGGGTCCAAATCGCATTGGGTGGATGGGTCAGCACCAACTATGCCGTGCTGGCATGTCCGGATTTTCCGACTTGCAATGGGCAGTGGGTACCAGAATTTCAGACCCAAGGCTTCGCTTTGTGGCGCGAATTGGGTCACACCGCTGGCGGAGAAATTTTGCCGATGGCGGCTTTGTCGACGATTCACTTTGTACACCGCAGCGCCGCATGGGTGGTGCTGGTGGTGTTGCTGGCGGTGGGGTGGCGTTTGCGCCTTGTCACCGGCATGCAGCGGGCAGGGCAACTCTTGCTCGCCTTGGCTGCCTTGCAACTGCTCACGGGGGTGAGCAATGTGGTGTTTGACTGGCCTTTATTGGCGGCTGTGCTGCATACAGGGGGCGCTGCGGCCCTGGTGATGACGTTGACCTGGGCGCTGAGCATCAGCCGCTCGGGCGTTCTTAGTTCCGATGTTGCCCCCACGGCGGGGCACTCCTTTACAGATTCAAGGCCTGCTGCATGACTGCTGCGACTGTTATCACTTCGGCCTGGCGCCAGTACAACGCGCTGACCAAGCCCCGCGTTATCCAATTGATCGTGTTTTGCGCGCTCATCGGCATGGTATTGGCCGTGCCAGGTTCACCCTCTTGGCCCGAAGTGCTGACCGCCTTATGGGCCTGTCTGGGCATCTGGTTGGTGGCCGGTGCTGCGGCTGCATTCAATTGTCTGATTGAAAAGACGATCGATGCCAAGATGAAGCGCACGGCGTGGCGTCCCACTGCCAAGGGCGAGTTGAGTGATCGCCAAGCATTGTTGTTTTCTGCATTGTTGTGTTCGGCCGGATCGCTCGTGCTTTATGTGAAGGTCAACCCCTTGACCATGTGGTTGACCTTCGCCACGTTTGTGGGCTACGCCATTATTTACACCGTGATCTTGAAGCCTTTGACACCCCAAAACATCGTCATTGGAGGTGCCAGCGGAGCTATGCCTCCGGTGCTGGGCTGGGCCGCCATGACGGGAGATGTCGGCCCAGAAGCGGGCATCTTGTTTTTGATCATTTTCTTGTGGACACCGCCACATTTTTGGGCCTTGGCGCTTTACCGCGTGGAGGACTATCGCAAGTCAGGCTTGCCCATGTTGCCTGTGACGCATGGCAATGAATTCACCCGTTTGCAAATTTTGCTTTACACCGTGGTTTTGTTGGCCGCTTGTTTAATGCCATTTGTTTATGGCATGAGCTCCTGGCTTTATCTTGGTTTTGCGGTGGTTCTGAGCCTCGGATTCATGGGCTACGCTATTGCTTTGTACCGGGCCTATTCCGACGAGTTGGCTCGCAAGACTTTCCGCTTTTCATTGATTCACCTGAGCGTCTTGTTTGCAGCGTTATTGGTGGACCATTACCTGTTTTAAGAGACTATGAACAAACGTCAATGCTTCGGGGCTTTGGGCCTGGTAATCCTCTTGGGCTTGGGTGCCTGTGGGCAAGATAAACCAGCATTTCGGGCGGTCGACATCACGGGCGCTGACTATGCCCAAGGCTGGGAGCTGACCGATCACAACGGTCAAGTGCGGACCTTGAAGGACTTTTCAGGCAAAGCGGTGGTGGTATTTTTTGGGTACACACAGTGTCCTGATGTGTGTCCTACATCCATGCAAGAGATGGTGGAGGCCAAGCAGTTGCTGGGAGCTGATGCAGACAAGCTGCAAAGCGTCTTCATTACTGTGGACCCTGAGCGTGACACCACCGAATTGCTCAAGGCCTATATGGCCAATTTTGGACCAGATTTTGTGGCCTTGCGTCCCACGCCCGATCAGTTGACCAAGGTCACCAAGGATTTCAAGATTTATTTCAAAAAGGTCGAAGGTAAAACGCCAACCAGTTACACCATGGACCACTCGGCGGGCAGCTTCACCTTTGATCCACAAGGGCGTGTGCGCTTGTACAACCGTTACGGCAGCGGCGCTGCGGCCCTGGCCCAAGATGTGAAAATCTTGCTCAAGGGCCAGTGACGTGCCCCTGCGGCACTGCCCGTTGGGGCGGTGCTTTCAGGGACTTTGAATGTTCTGATTGCGGATGATTTGGCCCAGCGCTTGCGTGTCGGCCTCGATCCGGTTGCGTAAACCTTCTGGCGATGAGCCCACCACCTGCCAGCCCTGTTGAAACAACCTCGCGCGCATGTCAGGTGAACGCACGATTTCGCTGACCACGGCCGACAGCTGCTTGGCCACGGGTGTGGGCATCGAGGCGGGGGCGGCCAAGGCATTCCAGATTTCCAATTGGTAATTCTTCACGCCGATTTCTGACAAGCTGGGCACTTCGGGCGCTACAGAGCTGCGGCCGATACTGGTGCTGCCGATGGCACGCAGCTTTCCGCCACGCACTTGCGCTGCTGCCATGGCTGGTGGTAACAAGGCCAATTGAATTTGACCACCGATCATCGCTGTCACAATCTGAGGATTGCCGGGGTAGGGTACGTGCACGGGGGCGATGTTCGCCTTTGTTTTCAGCAACTCCATGCCCAAGTGCGCCACAGTGCCCACTCCGGGTGAGGCATAACTGAGTTGGTCACCTGCTTTTTGCGCTTGACTCAGCCATTCTTGAGCTGTTTGCCCGGGCGCATTGGCCGGCACCGTCAGCACCAAGGGCGCTGTGCCAATCAAACTGATTGGGGCTAAATCTTTCAGTGGGTCATACGGCACCTTGGGGTTCAGGATGCGGGCGATGGTCATGTTGCCGTTGATCATCAGGCCGAAGGTATGCCCGTCCGTAGATTTCGCAACGAAGTCGGCGGCGATGTTGCCACCAGCGCCGACCTTGTTTTCGACGATCACGTTTTGCCCCAAGGCTTTGGACAAAGGTTCCGCCAAAGCACGAGCCGTCAGGTCGGGGCTGGAGCCGGCCGGGAAACCGACCACCAGACGCACCGTCTGTGTGGGCCATGGTGCTTGCGACGGGGCAGCCCATGCAGGGGTCAGTCCCAAAGCCAAAGCAACGCCAAGAACCCGGCTCAAATGGCGGCGAGAAAAACCTGTGGGGATGTCATCGGTCATGTCAGTATCTTTCAATCGAATGGCCCCGACTTTAGCGCACCGCAGGCAAAAAAATACCCGGACCAGGCCGGGTATATAAATCCATGTTCGCCAACGGGCGCGGTGGTCAAGCGAACTCGATCAGCGCCTTTTTCATCTTTTTCATGGCCGCGACTTCGATCTGGCGGATGCGCTCGGCGCTCACGCCGTACTCGTCAGCCAGGTCGTGAAGCGTCATACCGCCTGAGCCGTTGTCGTTGACCTTGAGCCAGCGCTCCTCCACGATGCGGCGGCTGCGCTCGTCCAGTGCATTGAGCGCAGTGGCCAAGCCGTCACTGGCCATCACATCACGTTGATGCGCCTCGATCATGGCGGTGGGCTCGTGGTTCACGTCAGCCAAATAAGCAATCGGGCCAAAAGCCTGCTCGCCATCGTCGGAAGGTGCCGGGTCCAGCAACACATCGCCCCCGGACATGCGCATTTCCATTTCCATGACTTCTTCGCGTTTGACGTTCAGGTTGTGGGCCATCACATCAATTTGTTCGGGTGTCAGGGTGTCCCGGTGTGTACCGTCTTCGGCTTCGGCTTTAAAACCTTGCTTCATCGAGCGCAGGTTGAAAAACAGCTTGCGCTGGGCCTTGGTGGTGGCCACCTTGACCATGCGCCAGTTTTTCAGGATGTACTCGTGAATCTCAGCCTTGATCCAGTGCAATGCGTAGCTCACCAAGCGAACGCCTTGATCCGGGTCGAAACGCTTGACGGCTTTCATGAGGCCGACGTTGCCCTCCTGAATCAGGTCGCCGTGAGGCAGGCCATAGCCCAGGTATTGGCGTGACACCGACACCACCAAGCGCAAGTGCGAGAGCACCAGCTTGCGGGCCGCTTCGAGGTCGTCGTTGGCTTTGAGTTGGCGTGCTGCTTCTTGCTCTTCCTCGAGGGTGAGCATGGGCATGCGATTGACAGCAGAGATGTATGCGTCGAGGTGGCCGAGCGAGGGCACCACCGCCCAAGGATTGCTCAGCGTGATGGCTGTGGCGGGGGAACCAGTTTGAATGTTCATACCAGAACTCCTTTCAGAATACCGAGATATTAGCACTCTGGGTGATCGAGTGCTAAAAGTGGCCCTGATGGCATGCTGAAATCAGGGTTTTCCCGGATTTTGAACTTAGGCGGGCTAGGTGTCTGTACGCTCAAAGACAGGCTTTAGCTCAACAGTGCTTGGGCAAACTCCTGGGCATTGAAGGTTTCGAGGTCTTCCAGTTTTTCGCCTACCCCAATGAAGTACACGGGAATCGGCTTTTCTCGTGCAATGGCGCACAGCACACCGCCCTTGGCCGTGCCGTCCAGTTTGGTCACGATCAGTCCCGTCAGGCCCAGTGTGTCGTCAAAGGCGCGCACCTGAGCCAAGGCGTTTTGTCCGGTGTTGCCATCGATCACCAGCAGAACCTCGTGCGGGGCAGTGCCATCGGCTTTTTGCACCACGCGCTTGATCTTTTTCAGCTCTTCCATCAGGTGCATTTGGGTGGGCAGGCGGCCAGCCGTGTCCACCAGCACCACATCTCGCCCACGGGCGCGGCCAGCGGTCACAGCGTCAAAGCTGACGGCCGCCGGGTCGCCGCCTTGTTGGCTGACGATTTCCACCGTGTTGCGGTCGGCCCAGACGGCCAGTTGCTCCTTGGCCGCTGCGCGGAAGGTGTCGGCGGCGGCCAACAGCACACTCAGGCCTTCGTCCGCCAAGTGTTTGGTCAGTTTGCCAATGGAGGTGGTCTTGCCCGCACCGTTGACGCCAGCCACCATGATCACCGTCGGGTGGTGGTCGCCAATAGCCAAGGGTTTTTGCAAGGGTTGCAATAAATCGGTGATGGCATCGGCCAGCAAGGCCTTCACCTGGGAGGGGTCGGTGGCCTTGGTGTCTTTGACGCGGCGTTTCAAGTCTTGCAGCAAATGCTCGGTGGCTTTGACGCCGGTATCGGCCATCAGCAAGGCGGTTTCCAACTCCTCATACAGTTCATCGTCGATACGGGTGCCGGTGAAGACGGTGGTGATGCTGGAGCCGGTTTTGCGCAGACCGACCTTCAGGCGGTCCAGCCAACCTTGGCGGGCTGCCGGTTCCGGCATTGAAGCAGTGGACGGTGCCGAAGCGATAACACCTGTTACAGGGGCCGATTCAGGCAAAGCCACAGGTGTGGCGGCGGATTGGACCTCTGGGGCGGGGGATTTTTTTTTGAAGAAACTGAACATGGCGTGGATTTCAAGGATCATGCATTCTATGAAACCGAACTTTCTCTTGGAACTTTCCTTGGCAACAGCCTTGCTGGCCAGCAGCTTCAGCGTGACGGCACAGGCTCCGCAAGGTCCGGCCAGCGCAAAAGCCACAAGCAAGACTCCAGCGGCCAGCGCGGCCCAGGTGCACACCTTCACCCTGGCCAATGGCATGAGCTTGTGGGTCAAACCCGATCGCCGTGCGCCCACTGCGGTGCACATGGTGTGGCTGCGTGTGGGCTCCATGGACGAGGTGGACGGCACCAGTGGTGTGGCCCATGTGCTCGAGCACATGCTGTTTAAAGGCACGCCCACTTTGGCCGTGGGCGAGTTCTCCAGGCGCGTGGCCGCTCTGGGCGGGCGCGAAAATGCCTTCACAGCCAAGGACTACACGGGCTACTACCAACAGATTCCGTCGAATCAACTTGAAGCGGTGATGCGTCTGGAGTCGGACCGCTTTGCCAACAACCAGTGGCCCGATGCCGAATTTGCCAAAGAGTTGGAGGTCGTCAAAGAAGAACGCCGCCTGCGCACCGACGACAACCCCCGCGCACAGTTGCACGAAATGCTCTCGGCCACGGCCTTGTCGGCATCGCCTTACCGCCGCCCCATCGTCGGCTGGATGAGCGACCTGGAGGCCATGACGGCGCAAGACGCCCGCGACTTTTACCGCAAGTGGTACACCCCGGCCAACGCGGTGGTCGTGGTGGCAGGCGATGTGGACCCACTCCAAGTGAAGGCACTGGCCGAAAAATATTACGCTGACATCCCCAGCCGCGCTGTCCCTGAGCGCAAACCCCGGGAAGAGCCCGCGCAGCAAGGCCTGCGTCGCTTCGAATTCAAAGCGCCGGCCGAACAGTCGTATGTCGCCCTGGCCTTCAAGGTGCCGCGCTTGGTGAGCCTCGCAGCCTCGCCCGAGCACGACGATGCCTTGGCCCTGACGGTGCTGGCGGCTGTGCTCGATGGCTACAGCGGTGCCCGGCTGGAGCGTGCTTTGACACAGGGCGATAACCGCTTGGCTGACAGCGTGGGCGCCTACAACGGCCTCATGGGACGAGGTCCTCAGTTCTTTTATCTGGAAGGTGTGCCCGCCAAAGGCCAAACACCGCAGGCGCTGGAAGCGGCCTTGCGGGCCCAGGTGCAGCGGGTGGCCACCGAGGGCGTGAACGAGGCCGAGCTGCAGCGCGTCAAAACCCAATGGGTGGCCAGCGAAATCTACAAGCTCGACTCGGTCTTCAACCAAGCCCGTGAGTTGGGCGTGGCCTGGACGCTGGGCTTGCCGCCGGACTACGGAGCGCAGCTGATCGCCCGGTTGCGGCAGGTCACGTCTGCCCAGGTGCAGGCCGTGGCGCAAAAGTATTTTGGGGACGAGAGCCTCACTGTGGCCACCTTGCTGCCCAAGCCTTTGTCGGGCCAGCCCCGGGCGCGTCGCGCCTTGCCCGGCGCCCGCCATTGATCGCTGTGCCATTTAAGCGCCTACCATGAAAGCCCTACACCCCATGTCCCTGATCTCTAACTTGACCGTCCAAGCTTGGCGGCGACCAGCTTTGGCGCTGGCCTGTTGGGCCGCGGCCAGTTGGGCACACGCTTCTTTGCCCATTCAGCACTGGACCCAGCCCAGCGGTGCGCGGGTTTATTTGGTCGAAAGCCACGCCATCCCCATGGTCGATGTGCAGATCGACATCGACGCGGGCAGCCGCCGTGACCCGGCGACGCAGGCGGGCTTAGCCTCTGTCATGGCTGGGCAAATGGCTAACGGCACCCGTGCCGAGCCGCAAGGCCAAGGCCCTTACCCCAAGGCCATGGACGAAAACCAGATCGGTGAGGCCTGGGCTGACTTGGGTGCCAGTTTCGGTGCGAGTGCAGGCGGCGACCGCATGAGCTTTGGCCTGCGCAGCCTGAGTTATGCAGATTTGTTGAACAAAGCCGTGGCCCTGGCAGCTCGGCAAATGGCGCACCCGGCTTTTCCCGAAGCCATGTGGCTGCGCGATCGTGAACGCATCAGCGCGTCCATCCGCGAATCGCTGACCAAGCCCGGCACCGTGGTGCAACAACGCTTTGCCGAGGCTGTGTATGGTGTGCACCCCTATGGTTATCGGGCGACGCCCGAGACCCTCTCGCGCATCAATGTGCAAGACCTGAAAAACCTGCACGCCCAGGCCCTGCGCGCTTGCCGTGCCACGGTGAGCGTGGTGGGGGCGTTGACCCGGGCTCAGGCCGATGCCATGGTGCAGCGCTTGCTGGCGCAATGGCCCCGTGAGTCAGGTTGCCCCAGTTTGCCGTCCGTGCCCGAAGTGGCCCCTTTGGCCGCCGCGCAAAATATGAACCTGCCCTTTGACTCGGCCCAGGCCCATGTGATGATCGGTCAGCCTGGCTACAAGCGCACCGACCCCGACTTCTTTGCGCTGCTCGTGGGCAACCACATATTGGGCGGTGGTGGCTTTGTCTCGCGCCTGACCGAGCAGGTGCGTGAAAAACGGGGCCTGAGCTACAGCGTCTACAGCGCTTTTGCGCCCGGCTTGCACGCCGGGGCCTTCACCGTAGGCCTGCAAACTCGCCCCGACCAGGCGGCGCAAGCCGTGGCCGTGGCCCAAGAGGTGGTGCAAGGCTTTGTGCGCCAAGGCCCAACCGAGGTCGAGCTGCAAGCGGCCAAATCCAACCTGGTGGGCGGCTTTGCGCTGCGCATCGACAGCAACCGCAAGTTGCTCGACAACGTGGCCAACATTGCCTGGAATCGTTTGCCGCTGGACTATCTGAGCAACTGGACGCGGCAAATCGAGCGAGTCAGCGCGGCTGATGTGCAACGGGCCATGGCGCGGGTGTTGCAGCCCGAGCGCATGGTGACGGTGGTGGTGGGTGGCCAGCCCTGATGGGTCAGGGCCTTTACACTCACAAGCTATGTCCTCAGCCCCTTCCAAACGACCACCGCTGACCGGCGCAGCCCGTCATGCCGCCGAGAAAAAGCCCAAGAACCCTGTGCCGAAAGGCCCGTCTTCCCACGAAATCCGCATCATCGGGGGCCAGTGGCGGCGCACGCGCTTGAAGGTCTTGGACAAGCCAGGCTTGCGGCCCACGCCCGACCGGGTGCGCGAGACGCTGTTCAACTGGCTGGGCCAGGACCTGAGCGGCTGGCGCTGCGTGGACGCTTTCTCGGGCACTGGCGTGCTGGGGCTGGAGGCCGCTTCGCGCGGTGCGGCCCATGTGCTGATGGTCGAGCAAGATGCCGTGTTGGTGCGCGATTTGCAAGACAACGCCACCCGCCTGAAAGCCAGCATGGTGAGTGTGCAGCGCGGCGACGCAGTGAGCACTTTGGGCCGTTTGCCAGCAGGCAGTGTGGACCTTGTTTTCATCGACCCGCCTTTTGACGGCCCTTGGTTTGAGCCCGCACTCAAAGCGGCGGCCCGTGCCGTGCCCGTGGGCGGCTGGATTTATTTGGAAGCGCCTGTGGCTTGGCCCACCGAGGCATTGACGGCCTTGGGGCTACAGTGCGAACGCCACCTCAAAGCGGGTGCGGTGCACGCCCATTTGTTGCAACGGGTCAGCCCTGAATCTGCGCCCATCACTATTGCCATTCCTGCTGAAGGAGACACGCCATGAGCCGATCTGCCAATACCCCAGTGATCGCCGTGTATTCCGGCACCTTTGACCCGCTGACGCTGGGTCACGAAGACGCGATCCGCCGTGCTGCCCAAATGTTTGACCATGTCATCATTGCCGTGGCCCGTGCTCACCACAAAAACACGATGTTCACCTTGGACGAGCGGCTGGCGCTGGCCCAAGCCGCACTGGCCGATTGCCCGAATGTGAAGGCCATGCCCTTTGATGGCCTGATTGTGGAGTTTGTGCGCTCGCAAAACGCCCAGGTGATCGTGCGCGGTCTGCGTTCCGTGACCGACTACGACTACGAAACCCAGATGTCCGGCATGAACCGCCATCTGGCGCCTGAGATCGACACGGTGTTCCTGCACACCAGCGCCCATGTGCAGCACATCAGCAGCACGCTGGTGCGTGAAATCGCCAAGCTCGGCGGTGATGTGTCGGGCCTGGTGTCTGCTCCCGTGCTTAACGCCTTGCAAGGCAAGGTCGCGACCAAGCACTGAGGCTCAAACCTCCGCGCCTTCCACTAAAAAGCGCACCCGCTTTTGGCCCTGCCACTCGTCGGCGTCCAGCCGGTAGGCCAGTTTCACTTTTGAGGGCAGCGGCTCGGTGCGGCCAAACCAGATGCCGTCCACCGGCTGGCCTTGGTGTTTCATCTTGAGTGAGAGGTGCTTCTCGCCTACCAGCCGCTGCGACACGATTTCGATCTCTTCGCAAAAAACCGGCGGCGCAAAGCCCTGTCCCCAGACTTCGTGGTGCAGCATGTCCACCAGGTCGACTCTGCGATATTCAGCAGGCAGCGGCCCATCGGTTTCCAGGCGGCGTTGCAGCGTGGCAGCGTCCAGCCATTCCATCGCCACTTGGTTCAGGGTTTCTTCGAACACATCGAGGTGCTCTTCGGCAATGGTGCAACCCGCCGCCATGGCGTGGCCGCCAAAACGCAGCAGCACACCCGGGGCACGCTTGGCCACCAGATCGAGCGCGTCGCGCAAATGGAATCCTGCAATCGAGCGGCCTGAGCCCTTGAGTTCGTGTTCTTTGCCTGGGGCGCTGCTGGCCGCAAAAACAAAGGTGGGGCGGTGCAGCTTGTCCTTGATGCGCGAGGCCACGATGCCCACCACACCTTCATGAAAGTCCGGGTCGAACACACAAATGGCCGGGGGCGGCTCGTCGCCTTCGTCAAACAGCGACTCGGCCATCTCCATGGCCATCTCGCGCATGTCGCCCTCGATCACGCGGCGCTCGCGGTTGATCGCGTCCAACTGCTTGGCCAGCTCGTCGGCGCGGCCTGCATCATCGGTCAGCAGGCATTCGATGCCGAGCGTCATGTCGGCCAAGCGGCCAGCGGCGTTGATGCGCGGGCCCAAGGCAAAGCCAAAGTCAAAGGTCGTGGCCTTGGCGGTTTCGCGGCTGGCCGCCCGCATCAGTGCCGACATGCCGGGGGGCAGTGCACCTGCACGCACCCGGCGCAGGCCTTGCGCCACCAGGCGGCGGTTGTTGGGGTCGAGCTTGACCACGTCGGCCACGGTGCCCAAAGCGACCAGCGGCAGCAACGCGTCCAAGCGCGGCTGATTGCTGGCATCGAACACACCGCGCTGGCGCAGCTCGGCCCGCAGGGCCAGCAGCACGTAAAACATCACACCCACACCCGCGATGGATTTGCTGGTGAAGTTGCAGCCCGGCTGGTTGGGGTTGAC
>JACCDW010865339.1_pt1 | contig 15979 bp, 16 predicted proteins | sample 7449781 | NCBI WGS metagenome assembly JACCDW01 (sample SAMN15323449, study PRJNA562643) | freshwater metagenome | isolation source: river surface water | place: USA:Blue River Watershed | collected 2017-08-18
ATGTTAAATTTGAGGTTATCTTAACCAATTTAGCTGTATTGAAGGGGGCATTCGTACCCAATAGATCACCTAATCGAGCTAATAACTTCGCAAGAATCAGAGGGATTGAAAATATTCCTTTTCTATTTACTTGACAAGCAATTACATGGCTAAGTTGATCGAATGTTGGGTGCACACCATCTGTCAAATGAAATATGCCTCCGACACGAGAAGCTGGCAAAATAAATTTTGCTACATCTTCTGCTAAAACCATGCTTTTTTTTGCCTGACCGTCGGCTATATTAACATAAAGCCCCTTTTTAATTGCATGAATCATTGCCCCCAAATTACCTGGTGGGTTTGATCCAACTACAAGAGGAAGCCTCAAAATTGTACAACAAACCTGATGATTTCGGCACCATTCTATAATTTCTGACTCAGCTTGAATTTTGCTCATCCCATATTCATCGGTCGCAAGAACGGGACAATTTTCATTCAGATATTCGCCTTCATTTCGTCCATATACAGAAACGCTACTAATGAAAACAAAGTAATTCGGGGGTGATTTTTTTAGGCCTTTTAATAAATTTCGTGTCCCTTGGACATTTACCTCAAAAAAATTTCCAAAAGCGGTATGAGCTAAACCGGCATTATGAATAACTAAATCAAAACGATGAGAAAATTTGGGGATATTTTGCGACAAATCAAGAATATAGTCTCCAGGTGAAATTCGATTCAGAATCTCAAGTTTTTCAGAAATGTATTCATCCCGAATATATTTACCTAAAAACCCTGAAGATCCTATAATTAAGACGTTCATGAGCCCAAAAATGCATTTTTAAATGTAATTATTGTAGAATCAACCATTTTTTTTGACTCAAAACAATTTAAATAAAGTTCTCTAGATTTTAAGCCCATCTTATCAATGAGCTGGGGATCAATAGTGAAATTTTTAACTGCATTAGTTATTGTATTCAAATCTTGATTATCAACTAAATATCCATTTTCTCCATTAATTACAGCTTCGCTCGCACCTCCAACATTTGAAATAATAATTGGCATCCCCACACTCATTGCTTCAATTGTTGAAATTGGAAAGCCTTCATAATTTGAAATAAGAATAAATATGTCCATATTTTTAATAAAATCACGTACATTCGAAACAAACCCATGAAAAATAACTTTATTTTGAATTCCTAAATCATCTACATATTTTCTGCATTCTAACAAATTTGGCCCATCTCCAATTAAATTTAATCTTATATTGGTTATTGGTATTATTGATTTTATTAATTTCAATTGATCCTTAGGAATATCAAACCTCGCAACCATAACTAAATCAATAATATCAAAGCTGTTACGAGTGGTTCTAATAACATTTGAGAAATTAATACCATTATATATCTGAACCAGTTTAGGGGGCAAACATACGTTGTATTTAATTGCCAAGTTGAAATCGTATTTAGAAACAGCAATTACTTTATTCGTGATTTTACTAAGTAATATTTCTATAATTATAAAAATGTACCTCTTGTGTGACTTAACCCCTTCAGTAAATGCCCAACCATGAGCAGTAAATACACAAGGAATTTTGCAAATTTTACATGCTAACCTCCCTATAAAACCTGCTTTAGAAGAATGCAAACTAACAATGTCTGGATTTATACTTTTAATAACTTTTATAATATCAAGAAGAGAAATAATATCAAAGATAAAATTAATTTCCCTGTGAAAAGATGAAACATGATGAACTACAACCCCTTTTGCAGATAAAATATTAGAAAGAATAGATTTTTCTCCCCCAACAATTAATTCTACTTTAAAGTTCTGAGATAAGAGACCTTCGCATAATGTAATCACGTGAGATTGGGCACCACCGATTGTATCGCCCCGAGTTATAATTAATAATATTTTATTCAATTTTATAACTATTTATTTTAGAAATTTTATGAATTATCAGCATTAAACATAGTAAGTATAAATACTTTGTTTTTGTAAATGCATGGAAAAAAAAAACAAAAATTAAACAATAATCTATGTAAGTAATAATTAAAATATTTACAATGCTGATAAACCCTTTTTCAATTAACAATCTTCTTAAAATTACTACAGGTAAAAGGAATAAAAAGGGTCCAAAATACCATCCGAATTTAAAGTAAGCCATATATGCTGTTTGCATATTATACATATCATTTAAAATAAACCCAGATGGCCCTACTATATAAATTTCAGAAAAAAAAGAAGGTAATTTGTCTGGGGTAAAAATACTCCACCCATCCCATTGAAAAGCTACTTCTTGAATTGAATATGCCAAGTTATAATAGTTTGGCAAAATATATGAAAAAACTTGTTCCAATGGATTAAGGGCAGCTCCCCTCACAAACGAAGAAAATGCCCAATAAAATATAATTAAAAAGCCAAATATAATTGTTGGTAAAATAAGGCTAACCTTACCCTTTTTTAAATAAAAGTAAAAAATAGTAGGAAATAACACAGAATCAAAAACGGTAAATTTAACTCCATGAAAAAAGGAAATAAATACTAATGAAATAAATAATAATTTATTGAATTTAAAATTGATGTTCAAATTAGTTAAATAAATGCCTATAATTAGTGCAATTATGTTAGTGAAATATAAATAATTGGAAAATGTAGAAGCCCCAAAAATCATTTCATATTCTCTCGGAGATTTAAACATCAATTCAAATGAAAAGTCTACGTGAGATAAATTAATGATCGCACCAAAATGAGATAAAAATGAAAAAAAATAAAAGAAAAAAACGAGTCTATTATTTTTATACCCTTTAAATACAGGGGCTCTGTTGTTTTTTCTTAATTTAATTAGAAGGGAATTATCTAGAATAATTATTAAAAAAATAGAAAAGAATAAAACCCCACCGAAAAGCAAATAATTTGTGTAATTAAAGACTTTATCTAAAACAAAAATATCGTTTACAAATTCTTCTTCTCTTAAATCATAACACAAAAAATAAAATATTAGAGGTATCCCAAGAATCAAAATTAGATTACGATTTTTATTAAAATAATACGTGATCATTAATAATGAAGTTATTATCAAACTAATCATAAAGTACTTTTTTTCTTAATCTCGCTAGAAAAATAACAATTGCATCAATCTTAAGAAGCAGCATAATCGATGGCAAAAAAAATTTAGCAATTGGTGGAAGAAACTTGCAAATGTTCTTGATTTGAAATTTAAATAGTCGCAATCTTTTATTTATGTCAACAGTTCTTTTAAGATTTGAAAAAAGCCAATTATAATATATATATTTTCTAAAACGAAAATCGACAAATTCATATTCAATAAAACTTGGCACATGATAATTACCATCCAATAAAGGTCTCCTTGAAAGAGAGTTTAAGTCGTTTGCATTATAAACAACGCCAACATTTTCAGGCAAAAACGCTATACTTAGTAATTTATTATTTTGAATTTTTTGGCAAATTTGATAGAAAAAATACCAGTCCTCAAAATTTCTTTCAAGTGGATCAAATCGAATATCTCCAATAATCCTATTTAGAATAACAACATTGCCACAAGCGCAAAAAATAGGATCTCCACAAAAAACTTTTACGAAGTCTTCAGTGATTAATATACCATCACTATTAAATTTGATTAGTTTTTTTTTTTTTAAAGTATTGAAATTTGGCCTGATTAATTTGGTTTCAGATTCTATAGTACTTGTAATAACAACACCAATATTTAAATTAGATATAAAGTAATCTACAACTGTATTAATGTGCGTGGAGGTAAAATAGTCATCTGCATCAAGGAAAAATATCAAATCTCCATTTGCATTTTCTAAGCCGAAATTTCGTGCAATACTAGGTCCTGAGTTTGTTACATTTTGAATTAGTTTAAATTTTATTGAGGTTTTTAGACTATTTATATAAGATTCAATTAATTCAAAACTACCATCAGTACTTTGGTCGTCTACAATGATAACTTCTGAAGGTCTCCGTATCTGATGAATTAAGGAATTAATGCAGTTAATAATACTATCTGCTTTATTATATAAAGGGATAATTACTGACGTTGTCATATTAAAATTCTTAATTTTGAATAGAAAATTAACACGATTTTTCTCAACAGTGAAAAGCTTGCGGAATAAGAAGCTCTATATCTCTCTTTTCTAATTAAATTTAGATTATTAACATTTTCAGAAATCCCTCCTCCTAAATAGTTTATTGAAACCAAAGGGACATATTGTTTTTTTATAATATACCATTTTTCAATCAAATGTTTGTAATCTGCACAAACTCGATATTTTGGGTCAAACATAGAATCTTCAAATAAAAAAAATTTATAAAATAAAGCTTGATGACAATACATACTTTTTATTAAATAAAAATAATCTAATCTCCCTCCTTTCTCTTCTTGATTTTTTATATATTTTGTAAAAAGAAGATTACAGTTCGGAATAAATGTGAATTGCAAAATGTTCTCTAGAACTGAATCATTAATAAATGTATCTCCAGCATTTAAAAAATGAATCCAATCACCACTAGAATACTTTATTCCTTTATTCATTGCGTCGTAAATTCCACTATCAGGCTCTGAAATTAAAATGTCAATTTTTTCTTTAAACTTTACTAAGACATCTTGCGTTTCATCTTCAGAGCATCCGTCAATTACAATCAATTCGAAATTTTGAAATTTTTGGCTTAAAATACTTTCAAGGGTAACTTGAAGATTAACTGGATCGTTCTTAACAACTGTAATTATAGAAAATTTATATTTTTTCAATTCGCTAATACATTTTTGTAAAGTTCAAAATATTGATTAGAAACTACTTCATAAGAAAAATTCTTCAAAACGCTTTCTCTTGCATTATTTCTAAAAAACAACTTATCACTATTATTCACTATCATTTCAATTCCTTTCGATAAATCTACAATATCGAATGGAGTTGCTAAATATCCATTATAGCCATGAACTATCATATCAGAATTGCCGCCTATATCAAATGCGACAACTGGTGTCCCACAAGCTAGTGATTCCATTATTGAATTTGACAAATTTTCTTGTAGACTAGGCACTATGCAAACATCCGCTAAATTGTATAACTCTCTCATATATTTGTCAGAATTGACAAGACCCACCGAAATATATTCAAGATTTAAACTTTTTAATTCGTTAAGATCGCATTTGCCAAAAATTACAAAAAAATACAAATCTGAATCTAACCGTCTTAAGGCTTCTTTTAATAAAAAATAGCCTTTATTATCATCAGAAGTGGCGTTTAAAGCTCCAAATAAAATGCATTTTTTCCCGTTAGGAATCGTAATTTTTAAATCTGATTTAACCGGTCTAAAAAAATTAGTATCGATGGGGTTGGGTAATCTAACAATATTTTTGTGGTTTAGCAATTGACTCGATTTTGCCTCATTAACTAACCATGAACTTAAGCCTATAAAAGTAATTCTATCACACAATTTACTATAAAATTTATTTTTTCTGTTCTGATTATATTCGCTAAGTTTAATAAAATTACTGAATTTAATTTGAGGACAATTTTCGCAAATTTTTCTAAATTTCACACAGCCTTCTGTGATATGACAACCACCAGTAAAATACCACATATCATGCATAGTTACTATTATTGGAACGTTAGTGGATTTTAAATCATCAAGTGATAGAAAACCATGGTTTATCCAATGTATATGGATGATATCTGGATTAAATGATTTAATAGCCTCACTTATTCTAAGTGAGGATAAATAGCCATTCGAAAAAATATTATTTGGGAATTTCTTTAAAAATTTTACCGGCAAGTTATCTAATTTTCTAAAAATAGATTGCAGAGCCCCATTAAAGTGATTTAAATTCCTATTTTCTAAAGATACGTATTTTACATCTATTTCTTGACCAGACAATGCTTCGTAAAGTCTATTAGCAGCGCGAGCGGCCCCTCCTTGTTGCTCATAACTATTTAAAATAAGTATTTTCACTTGAAACTATAGAATAAAGTGTGCGATATAACTTATTATATATTCTAAACAATATACTTACGTTAAAAAATCTTTTCTGGATTAGCCAATCGAAAAAAATATCATTCTTTATATTAGAAGGATATTTATTTACTAAAAAATTTCTTTGCTTGAGATTAGCTAAATGAGGATCATAATTTTTAGTATGAGTTGCAGAATTAGAAAATCCAATGTTAGTAATTAAATTGTATTTAGGAACAATACTTAATTTGCTATTATACCAACAAATAAACGTCCATTGATAATCCCAAGTATCAATTTCTCCACGCTTAACTTGCCAAAAAATTTTCTTCCAATAATCAATATCTGTTTTTTTTCTAAAAACCTGTTCAATAAAATTATCATTCTCAATATTCTCTAAATCAACATTATAATTTTTCCACCTATTTGCCCATGAAGCCCAACCCCATATAAGTGGAAACTTAGAAAAGAAATAGTCATCTCCTGAAAATCTAAATAAATCAACAGAATTATTTCCACTTATATGCCAAATATTCTCATCATTCTTATGTTTAAGTAACATAGTTTTACAAAACTTAAAAAAACTAAGATTAGGATAACAATCATCCTCTAAAATAATACCACATTCAACTTTAGTAAAAAACCAAGAAATTGCATTACTTACCGCTACTTTGCAGCCTAAATTTTCTTCATTGAATAAATATTCTATTTGACAATCCCAACTTATATTTTCCAAAATCAGAGCTCGAACTTTGTCCACATTATGATGGTCTAAGTCATTGCTTTCTCTTGGTCCATCGCAAGAAATAAATAATTTATCTGGCTTAATTTCTTTTAAAACTTTTAAAACTTTTAACGTCTCAATTGGTCTATTAAATACTATAAATAATATAGGTACATTGAAAGTTATTTCTAAATTACTTTCCGCCATTTTTAATCAAATTATATATTTGCAATATATTTTCTTCTTGCTTATCTGCTGTAAATTTAAGCTTAACATTATTTTCTGCAGAATAACTCATTCGTTCATATAATAATTTATCATTTAGTATAGCAATAAATGCTTCTAAATATTTTTCAAAAAAATTCTCTACAACAAGTCCAGATTGTCCATTTACAATTGTTTCTGGCAACCCTCCAGCATCAGAAACAATACAGGGTAGACCAAAAAATTGCGCTTCTATCACAGATATTCCAAAGCTTTCAACGATACTTGGTTGAAAATAAAGATACGACCTAGAGTAATATTCCTGTACATCACTCCTAGCCCCTAAAAATTTAATTCGATCATAATTCATACTCTCAATTTTCATTTGATCCAATAAATCTCCTTCTCCTATCCAAATAAATTCGATATCATCGCATGATTGAGTTATTTTTTTTGCAACTTCTAACCATATTTTAGGATTCTTGTACCATACAACATGGCCCACGGTTAAGATTATTTTCTTATGTGGTTGAATATTTTTCTTAAATGATTGGGACGCATTGAAATGAGGGCTATTATAAACAATTTTAGTATATTTTTCTGGGACACCCCACAATTGAATAAGTTCAGAGTTTAAGTATTTCGAAACTGTAACTATATTTTTATTCTTACTTGAGAACAATTTTGGAATTATAAAAAATAGATATGCTTTAAATGAGAATTTTATAGGTGTACTATGCAGAAAATAAACTAATGGTCTCTGCCAAAGCAAAAACAAAAAAAAATAAAACCCTGGAGTGCCAGTACTTGAAATGATCAAATCAGGTTTAACCTTAATAATTATTGGCAAAAACGTAAAAGCCTCGAAAATCAATGAAAAGTAATTACGCCTAAAAATTGATCCTCTTGGTTTATTCAAAATTAAATTATGATCAATTTTAGCTAGTAATTCCTTCAACTCATCATCAAAATCATTTTTATCAATTACTAATGTTATATTATCTCTAATTTTATCATGTATATTAACTAATTTAATTAAAAAAGAACGAGTTCCTCCATATCTTGCGGCATCTGCAAATATTAGTACTTTCATGATTTATCTTTTTGAAATAAAACCAAATTTCCTCATCAAATTACCCAAATAGCCAACAAATGATATAAATGAATCATATTTCTTTAATCTCAAATATTCATGTATAGTTGTTAAATATATATCTGGAGTATATTTCTCAATAGCTTTGAGGCGCTCTAATTGATGTTTTAATGAATTCGCTTTAGAGTTACTCACACCATCTAGATAATGAGTTGAAATAACGAGATCAACTTTAGAATACCTAGCTTTTTGAACTGCCATATAAAAAAAAGCATAATCCCCTACAATTTCAAAAGATTCATCATATCCTCCATTAATCAAAAAAAAAGATCTTTTGATTAATGTGCTAGGATGAGACAAATATTTTTCTAATATAAAAGATAAATCAGGGTATTCAGGAGATCTAAAAAATTGATTCACCCCATCACTATTTACTAAATGTAAATCTCCAGAAATTAATTCTGAATTTTCATAATGGATCATTTGCTCACTTATTAAAAATAAAGTATCACTTGAAAATAAGATATCACCACTATTTAAAAAAAGTAAAAAATCTCCAGAAGCAATTAACGCCCCCTTGTTCATAGCATTATAAATTCCTGAATCTACCTCGCTTCTCCAAAAAGTAATACTTGATGAAAATTCATGAATAATGTCAAGACTTCCATCTGTCGATTTTCCATCAATAACAATAAATTCAAAATCACATTTTTTCTGAGAAGCAACACTTTCTAGAGTTCTTCTGAGACCAGAACTATTATTCTTATTTATTGTAATAATCGATACTTTAGGCATATTTAGTCCCTAATTTTTACACGAACCAATTGATACTTAAAAAGTTCAATTTCGGAAGCTAACTGATAAAACATCCAAAATACAGAAAGTAATATGCCTAAAATGCCATCTTTATATCCTTTTCGTGTAATATAACTATACTTAAGTTCAAAAAAAGGAGTAAATAAAATTTTCAAAATACTTGTTTTTCTACCTGATTCAAATCTAGCCTTGCCTTCTTTTTTAAGATATCTAAGATGCTTCCCTATAAATGCTTGCCATCCTTGCACCCAATAATGATGCAATATCATGCCTTCTGAAAAAGGCAAATCTAAACTCTTAAATCCCAATTTATTTTTTCTGCCAATATGAATAATAGGCTCAAATAAAAAACGATTTTTGTTTACAAGAATTTGTTTTCTATTTTCCCCTCCCCACGGCGTACCAATCAAGGCATGATTTATAAAATAAAATTGCCAAGGAACATTGATTGAGCCTATTTCTGTTGATTTCTCAATTAATTTAAAATTCTCCTGAATATATATCCCTAATTTAGGGTCAATATATTCATCAGGATCAATATAAATTACCCAATTATGCTTAAGAAAAGGGACTAGCTCTGCTTGAACATATTCAACACATGGGACTAATTCGTGATATTTTACATCAGCGCCCATTTCTCTGGCAAGAGATACTGAATTATCTCTCGACCCAAGATCTACATAAATAATTTCTTCACAAAAACTTAGCGATCCAATAGATTTTTGAATTAAATGAGCTTCGTTCAATCCAACAACAATTGCAGAAATTGGGAGCTTAAGCATAAATTAAAAACATCCTCTAGATTATAATTTTGATCGATTCCTCCAATAAAAATCTTCTACTTTGTGTAATGGCGGTGTTGGGTTAATACAAATAAGTTTTTTACCCATAATCCCATTATTAAAACCATCTTTATCAACTTTATACTTTTCCTGTATAAAATTCAGATTAAATTTAGAATACTTTGTATTTGTTATTTTTAAGCCATCAAGTACATCGTTTTGTTCAACATGATTAATTATTGAATCTATCTGCTTGCTAATAAATGGCTTTTTATTCAATAACTCCCATCTCCATTCAAAATCTCCATCTTCCTCCCCCACCCCTAACAATCTTTCATCAAACCATCCAACTTTATCAACCTCTAATCTATTCAACAAGACATGACTCCAACTTGAGTTAATTTTAAAAGAAGCAGTTGGATCTAATTTTAGTTGGCAATCAATTTGATCAAAAAAAGTTGAACTAGTGATTGTCACATCATCATTTAATAGTAATAAACTATGATTGCTTGAATTAATTAGCGTATTGTTCCATAATTTAGAAAGTGACCTAAAATTCGTAAATAAAGAGGGATAAATATTATCATAACTAGATAGAAATTCTAGAATTTCTCTTCTATAATTCTGATTTTTCGATTTAAGATTACCATTAACAGACACTATAATTTCTACATCTGGCCTGTATTCCTTTATTGATTTAATCAATGGCTTGAAATAATTATCAAATCTTTTATCAAATGTTACTATACCTATGCTGTATGAAACATCAGATTTTTTTTTAAATAAATTAAACATGCTATTTTTTCCAAAAACTGTAAATCCCGTTATCTAACTCATATTTATCCCAAACAAAACGTTCTCTCATAGGTTGAATCTTAGCCCACTCCCACATAATTTTTAACCCATCAATTAGGTCTGTTGACTCTGTATAACTTAATAGATTTATTGATTTTTCAAAAGTGGGATGGGCGTCTTTTACCTCATGTCTCCCCTCCAAATAAACAACTTCTCCAGCTCCTATTACTTCTTTTAATAATGAAGCTGCGTGATTAATTGTATAAGCTTTAATTCCACCTAAATTGATTATTTGTTTAGATGCCTCAACTCGTACTGCCGCATTCCAAAGCGGTTCTAAACAATCATCTATAAAGCTAAATGCCCGTTTCTGCTCTCCATCTCCAAATATTGTCATTGGCTGATCATTTAATGTTTGATACATCCAAATGCCCAATACATTTCTATATTTATCCCATATATTTTGATTTAAGCCATACACATTATGAGGTCTAATTATACACCAATCTAAACCATGTTGTTCTCCTGCAATTTGAATATCCATTTCGCAAGCATATTTCGCAACTCCATAAGGATCAATAGGATTAGGTAAATCAGATTCTTCAAAAGGAGGATTCCCCTGGCCATAGACAGCCATTGATGATGTGAATACTAATCGACTAATCGAGAATTCTATACATAAATTGACAATATTGGCAGTAGCGAGTAGGTTATTGGTATAATTAAATTTTCTAATAAATGGAGAAAGGCCCTCAGCAGCATAGGCAGAAAAATGATAAACAATATCAAAATTATGTTTTTCAAATAACCCTCTTAGACTATTCGAACATGCATCAATTTGATGAAATTCCACAAATTTCCCCACATTTTCCCGATAACCTCCTGATAAATCATCAATTCCTACAATCTCAATCTCGGGAAATTTTAAGTGTATCCACTCAGCCATCCTTGAGCCGAGTAAACCAGCTACACCTGTAATTAATACTGAATTAACTTTTTTCATAAAAATAATTATAATTTAAACTATATTTTAAAAAATCCAAAATCTGAAAAACTCATTAAACGACTACCTTTTGTGAATTTTTCCTCAATAAACACAGGTACATTGCTAATGGTAAAAATAGACTCCACATTTGGATAAGCAAACGTAATATTTAAAAATAGTGGCCCTGAATTCATATTAGGTGGAATATTCAGAGTTTTCTTAAACATACATATTCCTTTATTTATTTTTATTATTTCACCATCAAAATGACCAGGGGCGTGAAATAAGATTAATGAATTTGTTGTACTTAAAAGAGAAATTTCAAAGTTGCCAGATATTACATCTTCAGTATTGGCCTCAATTTCAATTTCTAATATATCAGAAACTTGAACCGTGCCAGACGCGATTCCATTTATCTGAATTGATTTAATTGAAAAGTTGGATTTAATCTCAGAGAGATAATTTAAAAATTTCAATTCCAAATTATTAATTGCTCTGGCTAAATATCTAGTAGAAACCATTTCAATTTCACCGAAAGAATCCAATTTCCCATCAACTAATAATAACCCTTTATTACAAAGATTTTTAATCGCATCCATATTATGGCTAACAAATAGAATAGTCCTGCCTTCCTTCGAATTAACATCATTCATCTTTGATAAACACTTTTCTTGAAATTCGGCATCACCTACCGCAAGTACCTCATCAACAATAAGTATTTCACTCTCAAGATGGGCAGCAACAGCAAATGCCAATCTGACATACATGCCTGAAGAATACCTTTTGACAGGAGTGTCTATATACTTTTCAACTCCAGAGAATGCAACTATTTCATCAAAATTACGTTTGATCTCATGCCGTTTCATTCCAAGGATTGCACCATTTAAAAAAATATTTTCTCTTCCTGTCAATTCAGGATGAAATCCAGTTCCAACTTCAAGTAAACTAGCTACACGACCCCTAAGTTTAATTCTTCCTGATGTAGGAGCTGTAATTTGACTTAATACTTTCAATAATGTACTCTTGCCAGATCCATTTTTACCTATAATACCTAAAGAATCTCCTTGATTCAAACTAAAATTGATATTCTCCAAAGAGTTCACAAAATCTTTACCAGACTTATTATTCCCACCAATTGTATTCCCAATTTTTAAGTGCGGGTCTTCTAGTTTAAATAAGCGCGCAAAAAAACTTTCTATATCTCTTGTAAGAGTACCTGACCCTAATTCTCCTAGGCGATATGTCTTAGATAGGTTTTCTACCGAAATTACTTTCATATTAGATCAAATTGTATCAATAAATGTTTTTTCAACTTTGTTGAAAAGCAAAAGTCCAACAAAAAAAATAATAATAGAAGTTAAAAAAGAAGCAATAAAAGACGTTAAAGTAAGAACGCCTTTACCAAACAAAGAACATCTAAGACCTTCAAAAATATATGTCAAAGGATTGAAATACAACAAACTCATGAATTGACTAGATTTGTTTTGCAATAATTCCAGAGAATAAATAACCGGTGTTGCATACATGAAAAGTTGTACTCCAAAAACAACTAGAAAGGCAAGATCTCTATATTTTGTAGTCAGGGAACTCACTATCATTCCAAAACCCAGACCTTGTAAAAATAAAAAAAACACAAAAATTGGAAACAATAATAATTTAAATTCAAAATAATAACCAATTGTACCCTTTAGACTGAAATAAACCAATAACCCGACTACCAAACATAGTTGAATTAGTAATTTAATTCCATTTGAAATAACAATGCTTAAAGGCATAATTATTCTAGGGAAGTAAACTTTACCTAGAATTTGAGTATTATCCTTAAAAACAGTTGAAACTTTAATTAGAGAATCAGCAAAAAAAGTCCACGTGGTAATTCCAAGTATATAAAATAAAGGCCCTGGTAGTCCATTAGTAGGCATCCCTGCTAAATTGCTAAAAACAAAAGAATATATAGCTGTCGTAAATATCGGTTGCAGTAAGAACCAAATTGGGCCGAATATAGTTTGCTTATAAAATGAAACTATGTCTCTTTTCACAAATAGAAATAACAAATCTCTGTATTCCCAAACTTTTAAAAATTGAAAATTAAATAACGACTTATCTTTATTTATCTCAATATCCCAGCTCTCTGTTTCTAGCATAATCCAACCAATTAATATAATTTGCAAATTAGATGTTATATCTTCTCAAAGCAAAATATATTTATTTTAGTACTTAAAAATCTTTATTAACAAATGGCAATCAGAAATATTTACATATTATTAACATTAATAACTTATGGTATAATTATAATTGGTAATAATATGGGTGTTAATTTAATAACACTTTGGCCAGGAGATTTCCCTTTTCAGGATATAAATCTCATCTTCGCATCACTAGAATCTTTGACAAAAGGATTCAATCCATATGTACAAAATCCTATCAACCCTTCATAAGGGCTAGTAAATTACCCAAAACTATGGCTTATATTGTTCGATTTGCTAGGACTGAAAACTGATCATACTATAAAGGTTGGATTCTGCTTAATTATAGTATACGTATTGATCTGTTTTTTAATTTTCAAACCTAAAAATTTATTACAATTAATTCTATTATTTTTTCTTGTAGTTATATCTCCAAACATTCTATTATTGTTAGAAAGAGCTAACTGCGATATTATCATTTTTACATTAACATATATCTCAATTTATTTTCTCAACTTCTTTTCTAAAACGGACCAAAAAAAGTATTTAACAATATCATTGTTAATTACACTATTCGCTTCCTTTTTGAAAATTTACCCAATAATTTTGCAATACTTACATTCGGATAAAAGACTACCATCCCTCTATAAGTTGTGAAATCAATCTAAACAGTAATAGAGCCAATTAATAAAAATTTAAATAACTGCTTTGAAATAAACATCTAAATAATATAAGCTATCGAATTATTATATAGATAAATAGTTAGAATTTAAAATATTATTAACGGTTGTTACATGGCTACGCCATCCTGAATTACAGAGAAAATGAATCAATATTTGAACTGCGAAGGTACAAAAATTAAGAGATATGAGTTATAGAAATTATTAAGTGGTGGAGGTAAATCAAAATGATCTAACCATTCAATTGTCCCCAACCTTTATTTTCCTATTTTTACCCCCATGATTCTTCGGACAGAAAATTTAGTTAAGAAATACGGGCAGCGTTTGGTGAATGACCATATATCGTATCAGGTGGCTCAGGGTGAGATTGTTGGCCTATTAGGCCCTAACGGCGCTGGTAAAACGACCTCCTTTTATATCGCTACTGGTTTGGTGAAGCCGAATGAAGGCAAGGTGTATTTAGATGATTTGGATGTGACGGATTTGCCGATGTACAAGCGGGCGCGATTGGGTATTGGGTATTTAGCGGAGGAAGCATCTGTGTTTAGAACTTTGTCGGTGGAGGAAAATATCCTCGCGGTACTGGAGATGACCAGCCTGTCCAAGGCTGAACAAAAAGAAAAAACTGAAAGCCTCCTAGAAGAATTTTCCCTTACTCATGTACGCAAAAGTTTAGGTCAAGTACTCTCGGGTGGCGAACGCCGTAGAACTGAAATTGCAAGGGCTTTGGCAGTAGATCCAAAATTCATATTACTTGACGAACCTTTCGCTGGAGTTGATCCGATTGCTGTCGAAGAAATTCAAAGTATTGTGGCCAAGTTGAAATACCGAAATATTGGCATCTTAATCACCGATCATAACGTAGACGAAACACTTTCCATTACGGATCGCGCTTATCTGTTGTTTGAGGGGAAGATTTTGAAGGCTGGGACGCCGCAGGAGTTGGCGGATGATGAGCAGGTGAGACGATTATATCTAGGGTCAAACTTTTCTCTCAAGAGAAAAATTTGACCCTAGATATAATCGTCAGACGCTAGACGTTAGACTCTAGACGTTAGACGAAAGAAAAAGAAATTTGCCTGAAGTCCGAAATCCGGAGTCAGCAGAAATATCTCAATTTGGTAATAATCAATTATTTTTGACAAAATATACATTAACCTGGTCTAATGTCCAGGGTCTAAGGTCTAGAGTCTAATGAGGAAAGAAACCCAAGCCATACATGCGACTAACCTGGTGGATGAAACCGCCGGGGCGATCGCGACGCCCATCTTTTTAACGACGACGTTTACGCGGGATGTGGATGGATCCTATCCCAAAGGGCACATGTATTCCCGGAATTCGAATCCCAATCGTGACGCGTTGGAAAAGGGTCTTGCTGCCCTGGAGGGTGGAGCAGAAGCCTTTGCTTTTGCGTCTGGTTTAGCGGCAGTGTCAGCTGTTTTGCAGTGTTTGCAATCGGGCGATCATGTGCTCATGCCAGCTGTCGGGTATTATGCCTCGGTCAAATTAGCTGAAGAAATCATGAGCCCCTGGGGATTGCAGATGACGCAGGTCGACATGGAAGATTTGTTGGCCGTAGAAGCTGCGATTTTACCCACTACCAAACTGATTTGGATCGAAACTCCGGCAAATCCGCTTTTAAGCTTAACGGATATTTCCGCCATTTGTACGCTGGTGCACGCCCGCGGCATTCGTGTGGCCGTTGACAATACGATTGCTACCCCCATCCTTCAAAATCCAATTGCGCATGGTGCCGACATCG
>JACCDW010368554.1_pt1 | contig 15974 bp, 17 predicted proteins | sample 7449781 | NCBI WGS metagenome assembly JACCDW01 (sample SAMN15323449, study PRJNA562643) | freshwater metagenome | isolation source: river surface water | place: USA:Blue River Watershed | collected 2017-08-18
AGTCAACTAGAACATGTATACTTCAGCGGAGTCTACGGAGATCCTTGCTTAAACAAATTATTACCAGAGTTTGTTAATTATCTAATAGACAATGGTTGTAAGAGTGTTAGCATAGATACTAATGGCGGTTATCGCAGTGAAGATTGGTGGGCAAGTTTGGCTCGTCCTAATGTTCTTATTAACTTTGCCCTAGACGGTACCGATAATGAAACTCTAGACAAATATAGGATTGGCGTTAGATATGATAAAGTCTATGCTAATCTAAGAGCCTATGTAGCCGCCGGCGGACATGCACAGTGGAACTTTATTGTGTTTAAGCATAATGAACATCAAGTAGAAACAGCCAAAAAATTAGCAGAAGAGTTGGGTGTAAAGTTTAGATTAAAGGTTACCCAGAAGTTCAGGGGAAAGAAGGACTTTAAAGTAATGGTAAAAGGGCAGCAGGTTTCGACATTAGAGCCTCCGGAGCAGGAAAAATACAGACATACCAATATTGGAAATGCCGAACATATTCCAATTACACTGTTTAAATTTGATATTAAAAATTATACCAAATTAAATCAAAATAAAATCACCTGTAAGAGTTTAGAACGGCAGGAAGTCTATTTGGCAGCTAACGGATTACTAATGCCCTGTTGTTATCTAGGTACGCACACGCATGACAGTCCAGGTGCATGGAATCTGAATAATAATTATGATCTAACTCAGTTCGATCTAGCCCAGCACTCTGTTGAAAACATACTGTCAAAACTATATCGCATCAGTGATAAGTGGAATGATACTATTGAAAATGGAAATTTAATTACCTGCTTACATACCTGCGGCAATACAGAAAACACAACCCTGTATCACTCGGATGTATTATCTAAAGAAAATATACTTAAAATAAAATGAAAAGTAGCTACGACATAGAATCTATATTTCAGGCTGATTTTAATTATCGCGGAATGTATTATAATAACGACTCTCCTGAATATTGGGGCAGTCGCCCGGAAACCAGTCCTATACCAGATACAGGTTTTGAGTATTATTTCAACTCTTGTGGTTATCGCTGTAACGAGTTTAGTGAAAGTGCAGAGCTCCCCTTGCTTTTTTTAGGCTGTAGTAATACACTGGGATTGGGACTGCCTATAGAAAATGTGTGGGCACATATATTATGTAATAAGATAAGAGAAAAAACAGGAAAGAAAATACCCTATTGGAATTTATCTAAAAATGGTAGCTCAATTGATCTACAGTTCTTGCTCTTAGAAAAATACATAGATCAATTAAAGCCTAAATTCATTTTCTTTTTACTGCCTCCTATATATAGAAGAATGTTCTATTACAAAAATTGGTTCTTTGCCAGACGATTTACCGAAGAACCAGATTTTTTAAATTTTCCCGATCCTGTTAGCAATTTAACAGCATATCATGTCGACGAGTCTGCGGCATTATTTGAAGCGCATAAGTATCTATTATTGATTAATGGTCTTTGTGCTAGACATAATACACAGTTATTCTATCAGTATTGGCAGGACATGAACGACGACGAATTAAATTTTCTAGACCAAAGAAGTAAAAATTACACACAGATGACAAGGCTAAAAACACCATTTCCCTTTCCCGTTGACAGAGCAAGAGACAGATGTCACCATGGCCCAGCCACGCATCAAATTTTTGCAGATAATGTATGGGACGAAATTAAAGGTTACTTTTAAATGACAGCTAGTAAAACATTTTGTATAATGCCATTTATACACCAAAATATCAAACACGAAGGCAAAGTGGGTGCATGTTGGCGATACCCAGATCGTATAGGGGACTATCGAACACAGAGTCTGGAAGAGATTTGGAACAGCGAGCAAACGCGAGAGCTCAGACGAGCCCTATTAAACAACGAACGCCCTAAGGGTTGCCGTAGTTGTTGGGATTTTGAAGACAGCGGTGTTGCCAGCACAAGACAAACCTGTAACGAAACATACAGTCAGAATTACAAGATAGATTTCATTGATGTTTTGAATAAAGTTTCTGACGATTATTCCATGCCCTATGAGCCACAGAGTATTGAAATACGTTTTGATAATACCTGTAATCTACGCTGTAGGCATTGCAGTCCTACCTATAGCAGTCAATGGGAAGTATTGGCCTTCAAGGACCCCGAAGTAAAGTCATTCTTTACTAAATGGGGTGCCGGCCGCTTAGAAAAGAAGCACATAAGTTTACCTGAACAGAGTTTTGAACAATTCAAGTCTGCTATACCCTATCTAAAAGAAGTATTAATTGCCGGCGGCGAACCACTGCAACAGAAGCGCCACTGGGAAATGATAGAAGCCATGGCAGGCTACGAACATAATATTACACTAAGCTATAACAGTAATTTAGTGTCCCTAGGAATAGGTTTTTATAATGTTCTGGACCATTGGCCTAAATTTAAAAAGATTATACTAAGAGTCAGTGTTGACGGTGACGACAAAATATTCAGCTATTTTAGAACTAATGGCGATATTAATACGGTCATTGAAAACGTCCAGAAGCTACACGAATTAAAAAATATTGAAATGAGTTTAACTACAACTATCAGCATCTACAATATCAGTAGACTAGTAGAGATTGTTAAATTTGTTAATGCCGCCGGAGGCCTGTTCCATACCAGCATTGTGCAGTATCCTAAGGCCATTAACCCTAAGGTTCTTCCTGCTGAAATTAAAGCTAAAATCACCAAGGATTGGAATGAATTTAAGTCTGATCTAAGCAATCCTGAATTGTGGACACACAGACAATGGTCTAATATCAAACTTAAAGAACAGCAACAGCGTAGGATTATCCGTTACGGAGACTACGCCGTTGACTACATGAACAGCGAAGATTATTCAGCTGAACTAGCCGACACGGCTGAATATATTAACTTCATGGACAGACAAAATTCTACAGATTTTAAATCTGTTTACCCTGAGCTTGCAGGTATTCTTTAACACAGGATATTAGCTTAGGTATACTTTGATCAGCTGAATTTTTTCTAATACTATCCATAGTAGACAAATAAGTTAATAGGTTTTTTCCTTCTTCTGCATTTCCTTTTGTCTTAGAGGCTGCTTGTTTTAGTTTGATTAAACTAGCATTTATGCATTCAGGTATACCATTTAGATCAGGATATTTAGTAGTATAACTGCTACGATATGTTTCAACCCATTCTATAATTTCTTTATAATATTCGGCTGGCAATATATCGATGTTAATGTAACTGGGATCGTGCGCTAATTGTATTTTAAAAAACCCGTCATATTCTGATGCTAATAGCGATGTTCGATAAACATTTATTTTGTTTCCACTATCTTTAAATTTATCCATCCACCATGTCATTAGTTTTGGTATCTCAAATATATTCAGAATACTTAATGTAGTAGACATAATTATACTGAAATTTTCATGCTCTCGTCCTATACCCAGCCAGAATTCAATGGCATTACTAACTGTTTGTTTTTGTTCCCCGTCCCATTGGCTTCCATATCTAATATAGTCATTGACAGATCCGTATGCATCTATGCTAAGGTTTAGCTGAATATTTTTAAATTTGGTTAAATTGCTTAACAGCTTGGGGCTTGGTACATAACTACAATTTGTATATATTTCTAAGCTGATATTTTCTGGATATCCTTTTTCGCAAATTAATTCGATAAATTTAGTAAACTCCGGATTAATCATTGGCTCGCCACCAGTGAATTTAATTATGCGTAATGACTCTAAGGTTTTTCCGTCAGGTTCAAATTTTAAATTATCTAACTTAGGAAATACATATCTTTTTAACTTGTCGTCAACCTTTGTATTAAATTTTACTTCATCGTCGTGCCATGTTGTGCTCAGTGTGCTGTTACAGCTTAAACAAGCAAGATTGCAATAATTACCAAAGCCGACTTCTAAGAATTCAATCGTTGGAGTTTCGTGCTTAGGCTTCTTATGTAGGTATCCATCATTATATAAAATACTAGATCCAATACGCATCGAAACACTTACTTCTCCTTTGCCTTCCTCTTCTTTGTAGCATTTATGACATCCTGATATTTCTTTATTTTCTAAAGTAAGTTGCCTGGCCTTATCCCAGTAATTACTAAAGAAACTCTGCTCCATGGAATTAACCTGAATCAAATGATTTTTTGACCTGTCTTGGAACTTTTCTGCAAGATTATCAAGTTCAAGTTTGCTATCAAAGGAATTTTGCCAATCCTTGCCTTCTTTTACAGTATCATATCTACAGCACAGTTTACTTTGTCCGCTGGGCTTATATTGTATATGCATCCAAGGTAGTATACAAAAAGTCGGATTAAATTTGGCGTATAGTTTCCCTGCATAATTCTCTATCCTATTATTTTCTTCGTCAACTAATTCAACGACTGTAGGATACTGTCTGAGGCTTTTCATCCATAACAAATGAAGGATTTCATTAATGGCAAAATCATAGTTTGATATATTGTTTCGTCTAAAATTTAAGGATACAAATTGAGTTTCTGTATAACCAATGCTGGGCAATCTATATAATATATTCATGAATTTGTCTAAGTCTTTATCTATGTCTATATTATAAAAAATAAATTCGGAGTTTTTAAACTTCACCCACGATGAAGAAAAGTCATTGAAATCATGCCTGGATATTTTTCCTATAGTGAGATTGACGTTGAAAGGTTCAACATCAACACCGATTTTTTTGGCAGCATCCTTAAAGAAAAGAGTTGATCCGGCGATGTCTGGTATGTTGCCATCCCACTTTAGTAGTTCTTTAAACATTTCTATATGCTTAATATTCTTGTCCACAATGATGAATCTACATTGGCGTTCATCTACAGATTTTCTGTGGCCAAACGATCTGATGAATAAACCAAATATGCTGTTAGCATTTGCTATATATCTAGTAAAGGTGTTGTTTACTAAGCCTTTACCAGTATTAATGATGTCATCATTGATGATAGTATATTTTTTATTCATTGTCTTTGGGTTTTAAATAATTCAATGCTTCGTTAAATTCTTGCCACATCTGCAGATCAGTTCCGGGATCCTTATAATCTATGTAGCCTGAGATGCCGCGCCGATGAAGTTTTTCCACACAACCTGCAATGTCATTACGCAGGTTTTGATATCCGTATCCAATGATATTATTTCTCCATCCTGCAATATCGCTTAGACAGATATACAGTCTTTTATTATTAATGAGTTTAATAGCTGGCCACGGATCATCTAATAAGTCTGCTTCTACGTAGCTATGATTAAAACTTTTAAATTCTAGCCAACATTTTTCTAAATCTTCTTCGCTGTGGAAATAAGGCAATAGATGTTCATAGGCTTCTATTAGGTCTTTCATGGAATGCATATGAAATGTATCAGTGGGGTTTTGCCTATATTCACCGCCTATTGCAGACAAAGTTGTTGAAAATGTTTCGCGCCGGCCATCCCAGCGTTCGATCATTTTCCTGCGTATTTCTGTGCATTGCCTGATGATGTCAAAGTGAACAACGTCTACCTTTTTCCTAGCAGAATATTTACTCATGCTTACAATAAAGTCTTTAAAGCCGCTGCTAGGCAACGCTATAGTATCGACGCTGTTCCAGTCTATATTGGCATTCGATAGAGCTTCGTGCGGAAAATAGTTTTCGGTATTTCGAATAAAACACTGCCAGGTTTTTTCATTAATGCGCTGAGGATATTTGCTGGGTAGAATTTTTTCCAGAACTTTTTTATATTGATCTGTTAGCTTGGGCATCATATACAATGACTGCCAGAATTTATTGTATCTTTCTACGTCATTCTCAGGATACAGATAAGTCTGTGCGCTTCGTATTTCATTAGTTAAATTGTAAACAGTTAGGCCATTTGATAAGGCACTATTAATTATATTCCAGCCTTTCCGAGTCCCAGCAGAAACTTCTTCGTCGCTGCCAACAAGTGTCAGTGGTGTATAGTTATCATGAACGCAGTCTGTGGAAGGAATTCCACGAGCAACAGTCTGCAGGCCTTCTGCGTGGCCCCATTTAGGTCTACCCAACTGTTCCCACTTTTTAATATTTACTAGCGCAGTGATAGGAAATAGCCAAAATGAATTAGCCCACTCTGCAGCCTTAGGATCATTGTGTAACAATCTATTTTGATACTGATCCATAATATGACCTGCTACTAGCCAATCGTCCCCTAACTGATTAATATAATTAATGCACTCATGATGATATCTATGTATATCAAAGATGTTACCTTCCCAGGTTAATATAAGATAATCAAATCCTAATTCGCTGGCTCTTTGTATGCAGGCATCTTCTTTATTTTCAATTATTGACTGCATGGGATTACCAGCAATACTGTCTATATATAGATTGCGTTGATAAAATGTCTTCAGGCTATCTCTTACTAGGGCGCTGACGCCCATATTTTCTTTGTCAAAAACAAGAGCATTGACGTAGGTTTTAGGCATAAATGTTTTTCCAATTTTGATAATTTTGATATATTCGGTTATTCCAACTGTGGCCCATATGGCCGTGAATAATTACATGATATCTATCTTCGTTGCTGTGATTTACAACAGCATGAACGTTATAAAGATTTAATTTAATGGCCCTGCCCTGCGTCCATGGTAACGTGCCAATATTATCCATGTAAAATTTACAGTCGCTGGGATGATTCAGTGCAAGATTAATAGGACCAATATGATTTTCTTCCTCGCTGATGCTATCTTTATGGGGAATTACAAATCCTCCCGGGGCCAGCTTCATGATTCTTATTCTAAAATATCTAGAGTAATCAAACTTTTCTTTAAAAAATTTAGTAATAGTAGGACAAACATCCGCCACGTCAGTCCAACGCCAAGGACAGTTTTCATTTGTATAGCCATAGGTATGCGGACTTTCTGTATGCACACTGGTAATACCATGAATACAGAGACTGCTCCATCCGTCGTGTGTTTCATGAGTTCTATGAGGAACATAATGCTTGGCCAAGGCCTTGGCTTCTTGATGCATCTTTTCCCAATCTTCACTGTCTTTCCAATCGTCAATGGGCAAGAAAGGTATCCCTGGGGCTCTGTTAACAGATCTTCCATCTGCTAGATCCTGCGGGTATTTGCAGTTGGCGGCAAAATTATTTCTTTGGGCAAATAAGTCTATGGGTTCTTTACTTACGCCATATTCGTTAAGGATGTCCGTTGACATTCTATCTCCTTCAGTATAAATATATTTATCTACGTATATAATTAAAAATGAAAATTCACACAGTATGGACCATACAGCAATGAAAAAGACTTTTTGTTCTAAGTCTTGGACTGATATTAACATCGACTTTGAAACACGAACGGTTAAACATTGTTGCAAGGCAAAAGTTTATGATTTCCCGGATGTGTTAACCGAAGAGTTTATTAGCATGAGTGCAGGGATCAAAGAAAGACGCAGTCAGTCCTTGGCCAATGTAGCACACATCGACTGCAATACCTGCTGGTTTGACTATGATAAAGGTAACAGCGCCTATAGAGATTGGGCTAATCGCTGGACAGAAGAGCAACTGGTTAATGTCGATGCCAGCGACAAATATATTAATTACATAGAAATTAAAACTGATAGAACATGCGATATGAGTTGTATCTATTGTAGTTCATGGAGCAGTAGTAAAGTTGCACAAGAACAAAACGAGCCCTACATAGACAAGACAAACGAAAACGATTATACTGTGTTTAAGTCTTGGATTAAAAACTTTTTAAGCAGAACAGACTTAATAAGCGATCAGATCGTGTTCATATTCTTGGGAGGCGAGCCAACTGCCAGTGCCAGATTTTACGAATTAGTAGACTTTATTGAAACTGCCGCAGAAGGCACAGACAAAAAAGTTAGATTAGAAATCTGCACCAATGCCAACAGCAAAAGCTATTTAATGAACAAGCTGATTGAGCGAATGGATCGTAGTAGACTTAGTTGGGGTATAGGTATTAGTAACGAGAGCTTTGGTCAAAGTGCCGAGCTAATCAGACACCACTTAGTCTGGGATAGATTCAGCGAAAACTTTGTCAAATACATACAACATCCAAAAACAGAATTAATAGTAATGAGTCCCACTGCAAGCATATTCAATCTCAAAACTTTCCATCAATATATTGATTGGGTGCATGAACAATTCAGGATCCAGGCTCCTGACAAAGAATTTACTTGGTATGGAAATTATACCAGCTGGCCCGATGAAATGGATATTGCTTATTTGCCTAAAGATTATGTAAAATATGTAGAATTAGCCGAACAGGCTATCAACAAACAGTCTAGTAACAGTAAGTATATGTATCAGGATAATTTTAGAGATTATTTGAATCAGATGAAAAATAGGATAGGCACTTCATTTAGAAAAGACTATAAAGAATATGCCAGAGAATTTTTACTTCGTAAGCAGTCTTTTAAAAAGAACGTTGACCTGTTACAATTAATGAATAACTTAGACCTATGACTGAAATAAAAGATTTACCTTTACGCAGACTGCAACTAGAAGCTGCTCGTGTTATCAGCACTATGCCGGCAACAAATGATAACATTCATAAGTTTAATAAAGCCAGCAGACATAACAGTCAAGGATGGTATGTGGCTGCTATCGAATGGTATGTAGAACAGTATGGCGGCTTACCCAGTGAAGCCGGTCCTGGCAAAGATATAAAATTTTTATACGAACAAGATGAGTGATTTAAAAACAAGTGAATACGACTTTACCAAGATACCTTATAAGGATCTAGTAAGAGTTGGACAAAGAACAATGCTATACCGTGACATGTTTACTGTGTCATGGCTACTGGGTCGTTACTGTAACTACCGCTGCTCCTACTGCTGGCCCTATGCTCGCAGTGATACTAAGGATCACCGTCCTACTCCACTAATGTTAAAAACAGTAGATGAGATCAAACGACAAGCTCGTGAGCGTGGCTTTAACAGTTTCCACTTTAGTCTAAGTGGCGGCGAGCCTACCTTTCATCCAGCATACATCGATATCCTAGAACATCTAAATGCCGATGTAGCAAACACAAACTATACATCTGTTCATATGACATCAAACATGAGCAGACCTATTAAATGGTTTGAAGAAAAATATGTGCCTGCTGTAAAGCATTTCCATCGTGCCAGCATCACTGCCAGTTGTCATCGTGAACATGTAGACACGGATAAGAAGGTAGCAGAGTTCGCTGACAAGTTAGTATTGTGCCAAGAATATGATACGCAAATAACTATTAACATGGTTATGGTACCCGAACAGTTTAATGAGATTTATGATTTGGCCTTATATTTCCACAATAGGGGAATCAATGTTACGCTCAAGCCACAGAGTGATCCTACTGCCAGTCGTGTAGTAGATGGTTATACTGAAGACATGTTGGCCAAGTTACACAACGGAATGCCACAACGTGCCTTCACCGAAGTCAAAGCAGCCAGAGCAGATTTAGTTAAACGTCCAAAGCCCACATATATGATAGACAAGGCTGACGCAGGCTATAAACAACAGGCCGCAGTAGATGCACACTACCAAGTAGAGTTCATTGATAAAGAAGGTAATCCGTGGTTCATGGATCAAGCAGAACGTTTCAACGCTTTTAACTTTAATAACTTTAACAAGTGGGAATGTTCAAGCGGATATCGCAGTATTATTATTCGTGAGCCAGACGGCACCATAAAGCGTAGCTATAGCTGTAGCGAAGTGCCTCTAGGACATATCGAAACAGGCTTTCAATTATATGACAAACCCATGCCCTGCGGCGGCACAAGTTGCGTAAGTAGTGCAGATAGTAAAATACCTAAACGAGCACCAGGAACCAAATTACCATTGTTCCCCGGAGACAAGACCTATGAGTAATACGTTTTGCCCTATCCCGTGGATATTTCAAGCAGTTAGAAATAACGGTGACATACGTGTATGCTGTCAAGCAAACGTAACAGAAAACCAAGGCGTAGTCAGACATGCCGATGGAACTCCGTTTAATGCTGGCCGCGATGATATGACGGCTGCTCGAAATGCAGAATTGATGCGTGAAGTTCGTAAGAACATGCTGGTAGGAGAGTGGAGTCAAGAATGTGGACGTTGTCAGCAGGAAGAAGCTGCTGGCCTAAACAGTCGTAGGCAATACGAATTAGATAACTGGAAATTTAGTCTAGATGATGCAAGATATGTTACTAAAGAAGATGGCAGTATTAAAAATCCTAATTTGGAATACTATGACCTGCGTTTTGGTAACTTATGTAACCTAGCTTGCCGTATGTGCGGCCCAACCGACAGCCATACTTGGTACGAGCAGTGGACAGAATATCATGGCAGCACAGAATATAAAGATACACACGGAACAGTTAAACTAACTCGCAACGAGAATGGACGTTTAACCACAGACGATTATAACTGGCACGGCAGCGAAAGTTTTTGGTCTCAGTTAGAAGCTAATATACCTAATATACGGCATGTGTATATGGCAGGCGGTGAACCCATGATGATTGAACGTCATTATGAGTTTTTACAAAAATGTATCGATGCAGGACAGAGTAAAAAGATGATCCTTGAATACAATACTAATATGTCTAATCTACCTAACCGCGTCTTAGACATGTGGACACAGTTCAAACAAGTTCGTGTTGGTGCCAGCATGGATGGTTTTGGTGCTACTGTGGAATACCAACGTTGGCCATTGAAGTGGACACAGGCCTACAAGAACTTACAGAAGCTAGATGAATACGCACAACGGAATCCTAATATACTAGCATGGTTAGCCTGCACAGTAACAGCCTATAATGTTTGGCACATTCCTCGTTTTATGAAATGGAAGTTAGACAACAGCGGCTTCATTAAAATTAACAGCACAAAAAAGCGTCCAATCATTACACATCATGTAGCGCATGGACCAAAGCGTGTTAATATAAGAATACTAACTCCTGAACTTAAACAAGAACTAGCAACTTATTATGAACAATGTATTGCTGATTTTAAACGAGAGTATTCAGAAGAAATAAGCAAAAACGCAGAAACTATTCTGCGTGGAATCTTAAAGTATGCAGAAGGTGCAGACTACAGCGATAAATTGCCAGAGTTTGTTAAATTTACAAAGTATTTAGATCAAGCACGTGGGCACAGTATATTAGATATTGCTCCAGAATATAAAAGGTTATTTAAATGAAAATATTAGTAGCAGGAAACAGCGAATTTGGTCTAGCAGAACAAATAAAAAATACTCTTGTTGGCCATGATGTTACTTTTCTAAGCAGGGCCACTGGCTATGATCTAACCAAAGCAGAGCAGCAAGTAAGGTTTTCTGAAGCGGCCCTAAGTCATGATGTTGTTATTCTGTGTAGTGCTTTGTGGAAGTTTAACCAAACACTTTTACTAGATGCTACATATAAAAAACTTAAAGCAGAAAACAAACGCAGTTTGATCATCTGTATAGGTAGCACAACTGACAGGGTTAAGAAAGCAACCGAATGGTTATACAATGCAGAGAAGAAAGCACTCAGGGACTACTGTAATAGCCTGGGGTTGAATGGAGTTTGGAATGGCGGCCCAAGAGTAACATATATTAGTTTTGGCTCGCTGAGCAATGTTCAGCACAAGCATCCAGATAGGACCTGTATGCCAATAGAAAAGGCTGCTGAATATATCCGATGGATAATTGAGCAGCCTGAAGGTCTACATGTAAACGAACTTAGTGTTGATCCGTTACAGTCCTAATTTGATTTTAAATTCAGCGAACTCTCGCTTACTCATACCTACATCCGATGCTAGACCATTCTCCCCACAGGATTCGTCTAGCATTTTAAGCCACTTATTCTTATCAATAATTTTCTTAAGCAACATAGCTTCTCCATGGCTGAACTTCATTGAGTTGACTGTATAGTCTTCAAATGCAGAACAGGCTTCCGGAAATAATGGCTTAGCCAATTCATACATAGCACCTGCATACTTTTGAATTTCCCATTGAGCATGTGGATCCATACGTAGGCGAGCCATGTGTAGGAAGTTCTTCAAGTTGGCTTTCCAATACAGTTCTGTATATCCACCCACCGGCAGCACACTTCTAGCCAGTTCACGTGTAAGCCCATCACCGTCTTTGCCTAATAGGCTGGTATATTCTTTATAAGCATTGAAAAAGCTACGCTGAAAGGCATGTTGCACACTTCTGCGTTCTTCAAATCCCCAGTCGCTGTCTTCTCGACCTTGCTTATTAGTAGAGCTCTGCTGTTGTATCTGCTCTAGCTCAGGGATATAAAACTCATCTGTAAGCACACTATACCTAGCACTATATTCGTTCATGCTGGCAGTTCTGTGACGCACTAATTGTCGCATTACAAAAATAGGTAGCTTGATGTGGAACTTTACTTCGCACATTTCAAATGGAGTAGTATGTTCATGACGCATTAGGTAACGAATAAGGTTACGGTCATCTTGAACTTGTTTAGTGCCAGCACCATAGCTAACACGAGCGGCCTGAACTATAGCGGCATCACTGCCCATATGGTCAACAAGACCTACAAAGCCGTGATCTAGAACAGGAACGTAGTTCTTATCCTGTTCAAAATTAATTTCTGATCTCTGTGTCATTTATTTTCTTCGCCAAATTGATTTGATAAAATGTTGCGAACATGTTGGATTACTTTGCTTTTGATTTTAGCACTGTCAATAAAAACTTCAATGTCTTGCACGTTTTCACGCAGGTGCTCTAAGCCTTGAGCTTTAAGAACTTCGCTGGCATCTTTCATGCCAACTAGTTCTTCTTGACTAAATTCCAACACATCGCCGTTATTAAATTTAAGTTGAATGTGGGTAATATATTCTATTGGAACTTCTTCCATGACCACATCTTTAAGGATCTCTTCAAAACTTCGATCCTTTTTCCTAATTGCCATGTCTTGGATTCCTCAATTACTTTTTTTTAGGCCTGCCTCGTCCCTTCTTTTCCGTAGCTTCTGTTGTTACAGCAGGTGCTGCCTTAGGCTTTGGTTCTGAAGATCGGTGGGGGTCTAATGCCTCTGCTTCTGCTAAGAGACGTTCTGCTTCTTTCTTAAAGAACGCAGCCTGGCTACGCATTTGATTAGCAATTTGAGAATCATCTAAAACACCTGGTGTCTTAGGTTCTTCAACTACTGATGGAGCATTAACATCACCACTAGTGGTCTTGCCCGCATTGTTTAATTGACTAATCTGATTGTTAAGTTCGTCTAGGCGAATAGACACTTCTCTAGTTGGTAGCATAGTAACCTGCGTTCCAGGAATTTTCTTAAGCCAACCACTTAGATGAAATGCTTCTAACATATTGCGGCCATCATGTAGAACAGTTCTAGATGCATACTTGTAGAAGTCCATGTCTTCTTGAGCACTGTCACTTTCAACCGCACTGATTAGGTCATCGTGATATAATTGAGGCAAACTTTCTGTTTCAACTACAAGGCAAGAAGATTCTTCGCCGGGTATTTCTCTAAATACCACAACACACTTCTTACCTGTAGCGTCTATTTGCCCAACATGTTTTAAAAATTGGGGCATGGTAATCTCCAATTAGGCGCCTGCTGGTGCAGACCCATCGGCGGATTCTTGTTGAGCAGGTTGCTCTCCACCTTGTTGTTCAGCCTGTGCGGCTTGAGCTTGTTCGTTTGCAGCCTTTAGAAACTCGTTTAGGCGAGCGGCACAATCACCGATTGCACCAACTTCTAAAATACTATAAGCGCCACGCCTGATTGCAATGTCAACAGCGGCTAACAGAATGCTCATATCATTTACGGTCATGGTCATATTAAACTCCTTCTTGTTTAGTAATATACCTACATTATTTATTGTATAGGATCTTGTTTACAAAGTCAAAATTATAGGGCTCATATGAGCCCTATATGATGTCCAATTGGACTAATTATGCAGTGGTAGTCTGTGCGTTATAGTGAGCAGTGAGACCAAATGGTGCAACAATGGTATCGTTGCCATGGACTACAAACACACTATCGCAGTAATCCTTGTCACCCCAACTACCGCAAGGATAGCCGTCAGTAAACATGATAAACTGTTTAGGCTGGATGTCATTGTCTTTCATATATTGGAAAGCACAATCAAAGTCGGTACCGCCACCGCCCATAGTCTCGTATTCGTAGATGTCCTCGCCGTTGTCATCTGTAAAAGTTACAGGATTGTAAACGTCGGTGTCAAAGCAGAATACGTGGATGCTGTAGGTAGTATACATATCCATCATGCCCTTAACTTCACTAAGGAAGTCTTGCGCCATCTCATTGCTGATACTGCCAGACATGTCAATGGCAATGACCACGTCCAAGTGTTCCGCAGGCAACATGCCTGGGAGGATAGCACCAGTGTGCCAGCCCTTACGGCTAGGACGAGTGAAGCTGTAGTTATTCTTAAGACTAGACTCCAGCTGGATACGGATAATGTCTTGCCAACGCATCTTAGGAGCAGTAAATTGTTGGATAAGACGCTTAATGCCTAAAGGAGTGTTGCCTGCACCTGCCGCTTGGGCACTCTGCAGAACAGCCTCCTTCATCTCGTCCCGGATCTTCTTCAGCGTTTCTTCATCCAACTTAACGCCACTGCTCTTGCTCTTGCCGTCACTGCCTTTACCTTCGCCGTCTTGGATTTCGTCGCCGGAACCATCAAGGTGCATGTCCAAGGTAACTTGGATCTTAACAGCGTTCTTCATGAGCTCGTCATAGATTTCTTCTGAGGTCATGCCGCGATACTTGGTATCGTAAAGAATAGGTACAGTGGTAATTCGCTTGCCTACATTGTTCTCAACTAACATGTCATTGACAAGGTAGTCATTGGCCATGTTCCAAACACGAGGTTCACGGTCGCCACGACGACCCATGTGGTTGTAGACGCAGTGGCCTACCTCGTGTCCAAAAAGGAAGACGAGCTCGTCGTCATCTAGCTTATTAATAAAATCGGTGCAGTAGTAAAAGTGGCGACCATCAGTAGCCGCAGTCTGGCACCAGTCACTGGCTTCTACCAACTTAAGGCGAGTAGCCAAGTTACCCCAGAACGGATGCTTGAGTAGCATACGCACCCGGGCTTTAGTTAAACGGTCTCGAACGTCAAGTTTCATATAAACTCCTTACTGTATTTACATATTATACAGCCAAAATTAATTTGTGTCAATTATTGAAAACTATGGGCAGGATGTATTGTTGTCTCGCCCTTCTTGGAAGAAGCGCCACAATACCCAATGGGAGTCATTCATCCCTTGTAAAATTCCTTCATAGGCCATGTAAGAACAATGAGCCCATTTGGCTCTATTGCTTTTGCCTCTAATATACATACCATCCGCTTGGTCAATCATTTTGTTATGACGAGTGACCTGTGCCTTTGCGGCACGCTCGGTCTTGTAGTAGCCCTGGATCCTTTTAGATCTAATCTCATGGACAAAATAACCCATAACTAACTCCCTTTGTTTTTTGTATTATATTAAACTATATGGATTTCTGTCAAATTCATTTGATGCCTTCTTTCAAATACTTCCAACCAGTAAATTCTTCATACTCTGTTTCTAGTTCGTCAATACGTCTACGCAAATCCTGACGCCTGAATTCTCGCCATCCCAAAACAATAGCCCGGGTCTTTTCGCTTTGCACTACATCAGCCACAAAGCCATCTATGCTTTCGTATCTAACAGCACGTTCAATCCAAGCACGATTAACCACCATGCTTTTACCATAGTCAAAACACCAAGTGGCTCCGTCCAGATCCTTCCTAGCATCGGGCTCGTGTTTGCGATTGAAACTATCGGGACCGCCCATGCAACTCAAAACAGTATACTTGTCATTTTTATTGTCTGCTTCTACGACAATAAAATAAGGACAAAACATTTCTTGCCAGTAATCGCCCGGCTGGGGATTAAGCAAGGCCTGATGGTTCTGTAGATCTCGCTCTTTAAGATCCATTTTTAAACTCCATATGGGGTGCAATGTCGTTGTCAAAAATCTGTGCCATTTGTCGCCACAATAGCTTACGCTCGGCATCAGTTA
>JACCDW010120110.1_pt1 | contig 15973 bp, 9 predicted proteins | sample 7449781 | NCBI WGS metagenome assembly JACCDW01 (sample SAMN15323449, study PRJNA562643) | freshwater metagenome | isolation source: river surface water | place: USA:Blue River Watershed | collected 2017-08-18
GGAATAGGTTTCTTACGATTCCTTGTCCTTCAACTTTTGGTCCATTGAATGCTTCTCGCGCAGTATCGAGTTTCTTCTTGATGTCCTTAGTGGCGGTCTCTAGCGCTTTTGCTTCATCCGTCTTTACGTCTTTAATCAGCGAATTCACTTTATCGATTACCTTCTGCGCTTCATCCAATTTCTTAGTAGCAGCAGTCACTTCAGAAGAAAGTGCTTCTACTTTTTTCAAGAATGCATCTTTGGCTTGTAGATCTGTAAGGACAGGCTTGATGCGTGGATCTGCATGAACTGTGATGGAAGTTTCAGATGACTCTCCTCCATATTCCATCACTACTTTGTAGGTACCAGGAAGGGCATCTCCGCCGCTAGGCTCGAAGAAGCCTCTGCTTCTTCCTCCACCACCTTGGCCACCACCCCAGCCGCCGGACATTTCGGCAGATGACTTACGATCTAGGTTCCAGATGATTCGGTTGACGCCCTTGGAAGGAAGGGTTTTCAAAGTTCTGATTTGTTCACCTGAAGCTGTGTAAATTTTCACAGTCAAGGAATCCAACTTTTCTTTTTCGTCTTGAATCAAATAACTCAAACGACCTCCGAACACTCGATTTTCACCAGCATACTTGGCAGAAGCCATGAAGCGTTCGCCATGTGGCTGCTGTATTTCTGCTTGATAGGCATCAGGAGCAGGGAAGGCAACGATTTTTCCAACTGGAGCTTTTCCACCATTCTTGGCAAATGCACGAAGTGGACGAATGTCATCCAACACGTAGATTGCTCGTCCAAAAGTACCAATCACCAAATCGGCCTCACGCTCCTGGATAGTCATGTCGTAGGTAGACACTGCTTTAGGATAGCCATGTTCCCACTTGTTCCAGGTTTTGGCTTTGTCAAATGAAACGTACAATCCGAACTCAGTACCCAAGAAAACTAGGTTTGGTTCGGTAGGATCTTGCTTGATGGAAAGGGTAAAGCCCCACACTTTAGAATCATCTGCGATACGAGTAAAGGTCTTTCCATAATCCGAGCTGTGGTAAGCATAGGCAGCAAAGTCATTGTTGCGGTAGTTGTTGGCAATCACCCATACTTCACCAGCATTGTAGGTAGATGCTTGAACCTGTGGAATCCAAGAAGCCTTAGGTAGGCCAGTCAATTTGGATGCAACGTTTGTCCAAGTCTTGCCACCGTCTTGAGTTACCTGAAGGTTGCCATCATCTGTACCTACCCAGATGACATTCTTATCTACAGGAGAAGGGGCAATCGCGATAATGGTCGTGTGATTCTCTGCACCGGTAATATCAAAGGTCAAACCACCTGTTTTTTGCTGACGCTGCTTAGTCGAATCGTTGGTAGTTAAGTCTGGAGAAATGATCTCCCAGGTCTCCCCAGAATCTGTTGACTTATGCAAAAACTGAGAAGCATAGTAAACCGTATTCATGTCATGAGGATCCTGAGCAATCGCTGCATTCCAGTTGTAGCGAAGGAATACATCCTTATCTGGGTGCGTAGGGCGGATGGTACGGTTGTGCCCTGTGAGTTTGTCAAAACGGCTCACATTACCTCCTTGTGACATAGTGTAGCCATATCTTGAGTTGGCAGGGTGAGATACCACATCAAATCCATCACCAAAGGATACTTCTTGCCAGTAGGTATTTCGGATTCCATCGCCTCTCCAAAGGTAGGCTGGACCTGTCCAAGAGCCGTTGTCTTGCATCCCTCCGTACACGTTGTAAGGTATTTCATTGTCCACATTGATGTGGTAAAACTGACCTACGGTGATGCCTTCGGCAAAAAACCAGGTTTTACCCATGTCTCTGGAAACATTCAATCCTCCATCGTTACCATTGATAAGTAGAGATGGATCGTTGGGATTGATGTACCAAGCATGGTGATCGGGGTGTACGCCTGAGTAGGAGAGCAGTTCTCTGAAACTCTTGCCTCCATCTTCTGTGATTCCTACACGAGAATATAGCGTGTATAGTCTGTTTTCGTTTTTAGGATCGGCATGGATCTCAAAGTAATAGAAAGGTCGGTCACCAATCTCTGCTTTGTCATTGATTAGGGTGAATTTGCCTCCTCCATCTTCAGATACATAGAGCGCATTTTTGGAGGATTCGATCAATGCATATACCTTGCTGCTATTGGCTTTGGAGATGGCCAATCCCATTCTTCCTAGATTTCCCTTAGGCAATCCATTTTCTTCTGCGGATAGTTTTTTCCAATTGTCTCCACCATCCTGAGTTACATAAAGTCCAGAGCTAGCTCCTCCAGATTCAAAAAACCAAGGGTAGCGTCTGTGTTCCCACATATTGACAAAGATTTTGTTTGGGTTGTTGGGATCCATGATCATTTCTCCCACACCTGTCTTATTGTCTACATACAAGATTTTCTTCCATGTTTTTCCACCATCGGTGGTCTTGTACACACCACGATCCTCTTGAGTACCCCAAGGAGAACCAATAGCACCTACAAATACGGTATTCGGGTCATCAGGGTGTACAATGATTCGGTGGATGGCACGGGTTTTTTCAAGTCCCATGAGCTGCCAGGTTTTGCCAGCATCCATGGATCTATATACCCCATAGCCCATGTTTAAGGAGTTTCTTGGGTTTCCTTCACCTGTGCCTACCCAAATGATGTTTGGGTTTTTCTGGTAGATGGAAATGGCACCTATAGAATGCACCTTTTCATTGTCAAAAATAGGTTCCCAAGTAATCCCTCCAGAAGTAGACTTCCAAAGGCCACCAGAGGCAGATCCAGCATAGATGATAGTGGGATCATCGTGCACTGCATCGATGGCTGTAATTCTACCGCTCATGGCACCAGGACCGATGCTTCGGGCTTTCATGGATTTAAATACGTCCATGTTGACCTGCTGTGCATGCACGCTTAGCTGCAGCATAGCAAGGAAAATTAAAAGAACTAATTTTTTCATTTGACTTAGGGTGTGTTTCAATTTTACTAAGTAAACCAATTTTACTGATTTTCAAGGTTCAATTTACTTCAAAGGAAGGTATTGTCTTAGAAGCTGGACTATTTTTTTATACATGGTTTGGGGAAAGCTCGCTTTTTGATTTTCTTTAAGAAAAAATAAAAAATGGCAAAATATAGATCCAAGTCCTTGTTAGGGCTTTTCTTTTTTATGGCAATTGGCCTCGGCTATGCCCAGAATGGTCGTTTTCAACAAGCTGTTTCCTATAAGATGGAAGTGGACATGGATGTGGCTACTAACCGGTACCAAGGAACACAGGTTCTAGGCTATACAAATAATTCCCCAGATACCTTAACTCGGGTATTTTACCACCTCTATTACAATGCCTTCCAACCAGGAAGTATGATGGATGTGCGCTCTCGTACCATCGCAGATCCAGATCAACGGGTCAAGGATCGAATATCCAAATTGACCCCGGAGGAAATAGGCTATCTCCACACGACTCGTTTGACCATGAATGGCAAGCCTGTTACTTACAAAGAAGTAGGTACTATTTTGGAGGTGGAGTTGCCTTCACCGATTTTACCCAATTCCACAGTAAATTTTGAAATGGCTTTTGAAGGTCAGGTTCCCCTTCAAGTAAGACGATCAGGAAGAGATTCAGAAGAGGGAGTTCGCTATTCCATGTCGCAATGGTATCCCAAAATGGCCAATTACGATGAGCAGGGTTGGCATGCCAATCCATACGTAGCAAGGGAATTTTATGGGATATGGGGAGATTTTGATGTGAAAATCACCATCGATAAAACCTATACGCTAGGCGGTACAGGATACCTCCAAAATCCAAATCAAATTGGTCATGGGTACCAGGATGATGGAGTAAAGGTGCCTGAGCCAAAAGGAAAAACCTTGACTTGGCATTTTGTCGCACCTCAGGTGCATGATTTTATGTGGGCCGCTGACAATAAGTACAAACACGATAAGGTACAGATGGCAAACGGCATCACCGTACACCATTTTTACATCCCTGGTGAGAAGACCACGGAAAACTGGGAAAAGTTGAAAGAATATACCCCCAAGGCAATTGACTTCTTGTCCAAAAATTTCGGTCAATATCCTTACAAGCAGTTTTCAGTTGTTCAAGGTGGTGACGGAGGAATGGAGTATGCCATGTCCACTTTGATCACTGGCGAGCGTTCCCTATCGAGCTTGGTAGGGGTAATGGTGCATGAATTGGCTCATAGCTGGTTTCATGGGGTTCTGGCTTCCAACGAATCCTTGTACCCTTGGATGGATGAGGGCTTTACGTCTTATGCTTCTAATTTGGCGATGGCTTCTATATTTCAAGCAAGTGCTACACCACATCGTGGATCCTATGGAGGATACTTCCGCTTGGTGAAATCTGGACTAGAGGAGCCAATGTCTACCCATGCAGATCATTACCAAACCAATTCAGCCTATGGGGCAGCTGCATACAGTAAAGGTGCCGTTTTCTTAGCTCAGTTGGGCTATGTGATCGGTGAAGAAGCTCGAGACCGAGGAATGCTTCGCTACTGGAATACCTGGAAGTTTAAGCACCCCAACGTCAACGACCTGATTCGTGTCATGGAGAAAGAAAGTGGCTTGGAATTGGATTGGTACAAAGAGTACTTTGTCAATTCCACAAAGACCATCGATTATGGAGTCAAAGAAGTTAAGGCAACGGAGGATGGTATTTCAATTACCTTGGAACGAGTAGGAGGTATGCCTATGCCAGTAGATGTGGTGATCACTTACAAGGATGGAACCAAGGAATCGGTCTACCTGCCTTTGGAAATGATGCGTGGGAAGAAAAAAGTGGAGTCAAATGCTCCAAGTCTTGTGTTGAGTCAGGATTGGCCTTGGACACATCCTACGCAAACGATTAGTTTAAAAAGATCACTAGATACTATCAAATCTGTAGAGATTGATCCAAGCAAGCGAATGGCTGATGTTCAGGTAGAAAACAATAAAGTGGAGTTTTAGGCTCCACTTGAATTTAATGGTAAAAAAAAGGTGGGTTAACCCACCTTTTTTATTTAGAATCAACCAGCGTTTTTCTTGTTCTGTACTTCAGTACGGATTGCTTGCGCTAGGTTTTTCAAATCTTGCATCCCTTTTCTTACGCGGGTACCTGCAGCTTGATTTCCTTTGTCGTAGAACTTTTCGAAGTCAGCTTCCAAGCTCATTACTAGATTTTTTACTTCGCTAAATTTGCTCATAGTAAAAGTTTTTTAGGGTTGATGATAAGTTTATAAGGTTCTAATATAGGCCAAATACTTTCTATTTCAATTCTAAGGCGCTTTTTTTTACTTTTTTTTTATTCTCCAAAAGAAAGTGCTAGTTCTGAATTCTTGTAAACCCCAGAAGTTAGCTTGTCTTTCACTGCTGCAAACGCCTTTATAGTCAAGTTTACATCTTCAATTGTATGCACTGCTGTAGGGATTAATCGCAAGATAATCATGCCTTTAGGGATTACAGGATAGATTACTACGGAGCAGAAGATTCCAAAATTCTCTCTTAAGTCCATGGAAAGTGCCGCTGCTTCACCAACAGTACCATTTAATACCACCGGTGTTACAGGAGAGTTAGATTTTCCAGTACTGAATCCATTTTCGACCAACCCTTTGCGAAGTGCATGTACAATTTTCCAAAGATTGTCTTTCAATTCAGGCTGACTTCTCAGCATATCAAGACGCTTGAGAGCTCCTTCAACCAACAACATTGGCAAGGACTTGGCAAAAATCTGGGAACGCATGTTGTATCTCAAAAATAAGATCACGTCCGCATCACCAGCGATGAAGGCACCAATTGAAGCCATAGATTTGGCGAAGGTAGAAAAGTACAAATCGATTTGATCTTGTACCCCTTGCTCTTCACCTGTACCTGCTCCAGTTTTACCCATCGTTCCAAAACCATGAGCATCGTCTACCAATAATCGGAAATCAAATTTCTTTTTCAGTTCAACGATTTCTTTCAACTTACCCTGATCTCCAGTCATCCCGAATACACCTTCCGTGATCAAGAGGATTCCTCCTCCTGTTTCTTCTGCTAATTTGGTGGCGCGTTGAAGTTGCTTTTCACAACTTTCAATGTCATTGTGTGGGAAGACATAGCGCTTGCCCAAATGCATACGTAAAGCATCAATAATGCAAGCATGGCATTCCGAGTCGTAAACCACGACATCTTTTCTATCTAAAAGTGCATCAATAACTGACATGATGCCTTGGTATCCATAATTCAGGAGGTAAGATTTTTCTTTTCCTACAAAAGCAGCCAGTTCATCTTCCAATTGCTCATGTAAATCGGTTTGACCTGACATCATACGTGCACCCATTGGATAGGCAGCGCCCCATTTGGCGGCTGCATCTGCATCAGCTTTACGGATATCGGGATGATTGGCTAGACCTAGGTAGTTATTTAAACTCCAGGTAAGCACTTCTTTCCCCTTGAAATACATCCGAGGGGCGATTTCACCCTCAAGTTTGGGAAATGACCAGTAGCCGTCAGCAAACTCAGAGTGCTTGCCTAATGGGCCCATATTCGTTTTTAACTTTGCAAATAGATCCAACGTCTTAAGAATTTAGAGTGTTCGAGGAAAAGGGTTCGGTTTTAAAACAACCAAAAATAAGACTTATCTTACTTGGATGCAAAAAACAGTTTTTATACCTGTCTTTAAGTACGAAAGCTCAAAATAAATTCCTTATTTCGCTTCAGCTCTTGCGAGCAGCCCAAGTCAAACTTTAGCGTACCTATGAAAAAAATTTCCAAACTATTGGTTGCCAATCGTGGCGAAATAGCGCTTCGAATCATGCGAACAGCCCGAGAAATGGGTATCTCTACTGTAGCAGTGTATTCCGAAGCAGATCGATTTTCTCCCCATGTACGCTTTGCCGATGAAGCCTATTGCTTAGGACCTGCTCCTTCCAATCAATCCTATTTAGTTGGCACAAAAATTTTAGCTGCCTGTAAAGAATTAGGAGTAGATGCCATTCACCCAGGGTATGGATTCTTGTCCGAAAATGCCGCTTTCGCAAAACAAGTGCAGGAAGCTGGAATTTTATTCGTTGGACCCTCTCCAGAATCTATCGAGGTCATGGGATCCAAACTTGCTGCCAAACAAGCGGTAGCGGCCTATGACATTCCGCTAGTACCCGGTACCGAAGAGGCGATTTCTGATGTGGCTGTGGCCAAAGCGAAAGCTAGAGAGATCGGTTACCCCATTTTGATTAAAGCATCTGCTGGTGGTGGGGGAAAAGGGATGCGTGTAGTGGAATCAGAGGCAGAGTTTGATGAGCAAATGAATCGTGCTGTATCAGAAGCAATCTCTTCCTTTGGCGATGGGGCTGTATTCATTGAAAAATACATTTCCTCTCCTCGACATATTGAAATCCAGATTTTGGGAGACCAACACCAAAACGTGGTTTATTTATTTGAGCGAGAGTGTTCTATTCAGCGTCGTCACCAAAAGGTGATCGAGGAAGCACCATCTGCAGTAGTAAGTCCAGCCATGCGAAAGGCGATGGGAGAGGCTGCCATCGGTGTAGCGAAGGCTTGCAACTATTATGGAGCAGGCACAGTGGAGTTTATTGTTGACGAGAAACTCAATTTCTATTTTCTTGAAATGAATACTCGACTTCAGGTGGAGCATCCAGTTACGGAGATGATTACGGGCAAGGACCTGGTTCGGGAACAAATCTGGATTGCCGAAGGAAAGCCACTTTCCTTTTCTCAGGAGGATTTAACCATCCAAGGTCATGCGGTGGAGGTACGTGTCTATGCTGAGGATCCAAAAAACAACTTTTTGCCTGATATCGGGAGGTTACTTACCTATCGACGTCCCCAGGGACCTGGTATACGGGTAGACGATGGATTTGAAGAAGGAATGGACATTCCGATTTACTACGATCCCATGATTGCCAAATTGATTGCTCATGGCGCTACGCGACAGGAAGCAATCGATCGGATGATTCGTGCCATCGACGATTACCGGATTACAGGTATCCAAACGACCTTGGATTTCTGCCGCTTTGCCTTGTCTCACGAGGCCTTTCAATCTGGGCAGTTTGATACCAAGTTTGTGGATCGCTTTTTTAGTCCCGAACTTCTAGAACCTCAGTTTACCGAGGAAGAAAAAATACTACTTGCAGCCCTAGCAGTTGAATTTTTTGAGGAGGAAGATAAGCGAGTGAATCCCAATACTCCGCTTAGCCAAACCAAAACGACAAACTGGACCAATCGCTTGACCTGATGGCTGAAATTTTACCGCTTAAAGCTTGGCGCTATTCCAAGGAACTCGGCGAAAATTTAGAAAAATTGACGGCCCCACTTTTTGATGTGGTCTCAGCAAAGCAGCGGGAATTGCTGTATCAGAATCCGCTAAATAGTATTCATTTGTCCGTTCCTGAGGGTGAGGAAGGTCATTTAGCAGCAAAAAATCTACTCCAAAAATGGAAGATTACTGGTGTCTTGGAGCAAGACGATGTACCAGGAATCTACGTGTATTACCAGTATTTCCGTCTTCCTGGAGAAAAAGAGGAGCGTTGCAGAAAAGGGTTTATCGCGCAAATTAAAGCAACTCCCTGGGAGGAAAATAAAATCTTGAGACACGAAAACACCATTGTGTCTGCAGTACATGACCGGGTGGATCTACTTCGTGCCACAGAGATTCAAGCCAGTCCTACGCATGGGTTATATGAGGATGCAAATCAGAATCTTGAGCCCTGGATGGATCAGGCCATGAAACAACCTTTGTATGAATTGGAAGATTACCAAGGTGTGCGTGAAGTACTTGCTCGAATTACAGATCCAGCGATAATTGCCCAATTCTTAAAGACTTTATCTGATAAAAAAGTAATCTTAGCCGATGGGCATCATCGACTAGAAGCAGCCATTGAATACCGGAAAGAGCAGGAATCCGTACTGGTGCCTTCTCCTTGGAAGGCAGCAGATTATCATTTGATGTATTTGACCAATGTGGTAGGAAACCACTTGGAGATTCTCCCTACGCATCGGCTATTCTACGGGAATGAACTTGTGAAAGAAAAATTCTTTACTGCTTTGGAAGCCTGGTTTGAGATTCGACCGATGGGGGATGCAGCCGAACTGGCAACTTATTCCTTTCAGCGTATGCATTCTTTCGGCTTGGTTTGGGAGGATGCGGCTTTTGTGATCAAGTTTCGACAGGAGAAGTTTGATCAAGTAGCCCCGGGTTTACCTGAAGTCCTACGTCAATTGGATTTAGTCTTGTTGCATGATGTAGTATTTGATAAAATCCTTGGACTTTCGCCTACCGAACAGCGAACCACGCCAGTTTTGGCTTTTGAACGAAATTTTTCTAGATGTGTACAAGAAGTACATTCTAAAAATGCAAAGTTTGCCATAATTACCCGTGAGATTGACCTAAGTCAAGTGATTGAAGTATGTAACTCAGGCCAGGTTATGCCTCAAAAATCCACCTATTTCTATCCAAAAGCGCTAGGAGGAATGCTATTTGCTACTGTAAACCAAGAAGAATTTACCTACGACTATGCCCAGTTTTTTAACGAACCTAGCCTCTAAAAAAATTATTCTGGGGTCTAATTCCCCTAGGCGACAGGAACTCCTTCGAGGATTGGAACTTGATTTTGAAGTTCGGGTACATCCTGTTGAAGAGAATATCCCCACGGATCTTCCCGCTGAGTATGCGGCTGCCTACCTTTCTAAACTGAAAGCGGACGCATTCCCTGGGGAACTTCAAGAAAACGAACTCCTTATCACTGCGGATACGGTGGTAATCGATCGTGGAAAGGTGCTGGGCAAACCAGCAGATGAACAAGAAGCCTTTGAGATGCTGAAATGCCTGTCAGGTGCTACCCATACCGTGATGACAGCGGTGACGCTAAAAGATCGGAAAACCTCCATCACCTTGGAAGATGAGGCTCAGGTGACCTTTCGATTTTTGGAAGAAGAGGAAATTTGGCATTACCTTAAAAATTATCGACCCTTCGATAAAGCAGGGTCCTATGGAATTCAAGAATGGATAGGGTTTGTAGGAGTAAGTAGCATCATGGGCTCTTACTTTACGGTGATGGGCTTTCCTTTGCATCTAGTCTATGCCCAACTCAAAAAGTGGATTTAAAGTGTTTTTGGTTAAAAGTATATGAATTTTACTTACTTAAAATACAAAAAAATAAGGCGGGATTTTCCGCCTTATTTTTTTACTTTTTCACTCGCTTACCTTCAACTGCGAAGGAATCCATAAGGGATCCGCTGACATTTTCATCGTCTTCACGCTGTATGGCCAAGATAAGATCACCATATTCCGAGGTGAAGGAAAGAGTAAGGCTGTTTTCTGATTCCGTAATGTCATTCATCTTGGTTTCATTACCGGATGAATCCACAAACTTGCCTACCAATTTACCATCTACACGCTCGAGTGTAAGTACGACGGAAATGGTTCCCATTGGAGTGTCCTTGATAGTTACGTCCCAATCGCCAACAAAGTAGTCTGTAGTTTGAGCTTGGGTGGTAAAGGAAATTAAGAAAAGTGCAAAACCGCACAGAAAGGTGGTAATTAGTTTCATGGTTCTTTTGGTTAAGGAATTGATTAGGAGAGAAATATAGAAAAAGGATTTGAATTATTTTGAAGGGGACTGTCGTTTTCGTTTTTTTTTAAGAATTCAAGTCAACAGCTAATACCAGTTCAGAGGTGGGTCAAACTCTTGGAGGCAAAAGTTTGTAAAGAACTGGCGTTACGATTCTGGATAAAATAGTAGAACTAATTAATCCGCCAATGAGCACGATTGCAAGAGGAGAGATGAGCGGATTGGTACTCAAGGCTACAGGGATCAAGCCTCCGATTGCAGTGATGGTAGTCAACACGATGGGTAGGAATCGAATTTCCCCAGATTTTTGGATGGCGGTATCGAGATCCACGCCTTCTTTTCGCAACTGATTGGTGAAATCCACTAAAAGGATGGAGGTCTTCACCTCAATTCCTGCAAGGGCAATAAGTCCAATGATGGCCACAAAGGAAAGTGAATTTCCCGTAATCCAGAGTGCAATCAAGGCACCTACCATCCCCAATGGAATTACAGAAAGTACAATGATCGTGCTTTTGAAGGTTCGGAAAAGCAAAATCAACACTGCAATGAAAAGGAATGCGGTGATGATGATGATGGTGTTGAACCCTGCAAAGGATTCTTGTTTGGTTTCGTATTCCCCACCAAGGGTCAAGCGATAGCCCTCGGGCAAAGGGATTTGATCTAGTTTTGTCATCGCTTCACCGAGCACTCGATCCGTTAGGGAGTTGGCATCTACGAAGGAGGATACAGAAACTGACCTATTTTTATTGTAATGGTCTATGGTCAGGGTACTACTTTCAAATTGGAGATCTGCAATTTGGGAAAGAGGAATGCCCTTTCCTTGGTTGTTATAGATATAAATTGGTTCAAAAGTTTCCAATGTTGCTCGATCCCCTTTTGGGGTAGTGAGCAAAATGGACCGCTCATTTCCTTGAGGATCTGTAAATGCACCCAAGTTTAAGCCTGCAAGCGCGAGTCTGACGGTTTGGTCTACATCCGCCGTAGCAATTCCCAATTGGCGTGCCTTTTCCTTTTGAATATCCACTCGGATATCGGTCTTTAAGTTGGCTACGGGATTATTGACATAGATGGTACCTGGAGTTTGCTTGAGAAGGTATTCTACTTTTCCTGCCAAACTTCTAAGTGTATCCAGATTTTCTCCAACTAGCCTGATTTCGATGGGAGCAGTAACTGGTGGACCCTGTTCAAAGTTTTTTACTTCCACTTTTGCGCCGACCACTTTTGCAAAACTCGCTTGTAGTGTTTGAATGATTTCTAATTTCCGAGGAGCAGAAGTCTCAGGTTTTAGTTGAACAAATAGTTGCCCGTAATCGCTACGTTCATTTTCAGGAATCTCGTTGTAGTAAATGCGCGGATTTCCTTTTCCTACGTTGGTAGCAAAGTTTCGCAATTCTGGGATTTTAGCAACTTCCTGTTCAATTTGCCTAACAACAGAATCCGTGTTGCTCAGGTTGGATTGAAGTGGTGTGGTGATGCTGACGAGAAACTGTGGTTTCTCCGAAGAAGGGAAAAGGCTAAATCCAATTACAGGAAATAAGCCTAGGGAAACAAAGAAAATGGTCCCAGCAAGAACGAGCGTTGCAACAGGCTTTTTTAATGCTTTTTCTAAAAGAGGAGCATAACTCAGGTGGATGCCTTTCTGAAATAGGTCGTAAATCTTGTTGGAATGACCTTCGATCTTATTTTTTAAAAGCCAAGTAGACAGGAATGGAATGATGGTCAGAGATACTACCAGCGAGGCAAGCACGCTGGTGATGACTGACATGGGAAGGCTTCGTACAAAATCCCCAGAACTTTCAGGCAAGAATACCAATGGAAGAAAAGCGATAATTAAGGTAACTGTACAGCCGACCACAGAAATAGAAATCTGTTGGGTGGCTTTCAGTGCTGCTTCTTTCTTGCTGTAACCATCTCTAATCCATCGTTCGATGTTTTCAACGACTACAATACTATCGTCCACCAACAGGCCTAAGGCCACTACCAAACCGACAATGCTCAATTGATTGAGTCCATAGCCCAATGCATTCAATAAAATCAATCCAATGGCCAGTGATAAAGGAATCGAAACCATAACGATAATTGAGGCGCGGTTGCCCAAGGGGAGTAAGGTCACAAAAACCAATGCTATTGCAATCAAGAAATCCATCCCTAATCCACCCAATCGTCTATTGACATAGTCAGCTTGATCAAATGCAACAATAAGATCAATGTTGTCAGGCAATTTTTCAGTGCTTGAAGCGAGTAGAGGACTGTATTTTTCTTGGACTTTAGAAATGTTGGTACCTTCTTTTAAGGCTGCTGTCACAAAGATGGAACGGTAGCCATTGAGTCGTGTGATGTGCTTGGAATCTTCAAAATCATCTCGAATCGTAGCGACATCTTTCAAAAGGATGTTTTTTCCAAGGAGGGAATACACCACAGTCTCGGCGATTTCTTCGGCTGAACTGTAATTCCCGCTCGTTTTCACATTGAAGGTTTTGTTGCCAGCATCTACCTGACCTCCAGGTATGTTACTCAACTCACTTTTGATACTTCCAATGAGCGCGTTTAGCGGAATATTTAGGGTTGCTACTTTATCCAGTTGTAATTCAACCTTTACTACTTGAGCAGGAAGTCCATGAATTTTGACATTCTTCAATTCTGTGATGCTCTCGAGGTCTTTCTGGAGGCGATCAGCTTCGATTTTAAGTGATTCTCGGGAAGCATTTTCACTCACCAAAGCGATTTGGAGGATGTTGACATCGGAGGGTCGAACCTTCTTTACTTCAATGGAAAAAATTTCCGCTGGCAATTGAGGCCGAAGTGTGTTGACCTCCCGAACGAGTTCTTGGTATTTTTCATCTACATCCTCGTTGTAATTGTATTCCACGAGTAGGATTGCCGCACCATCTTTGATCTCGGTTTCAATGCGCTTGATATTTTCGAGGGCGTAGATGGTTTTTTCCAAGGGATCTACCACCAATTCTTCCAGATCCTCTGGACTAGCACCAGGATAAATGACTACGATGGGAAAATTAGGAGAGTTGATCACTGGGTCTTCACTCCGCGGCATGTTCAAAAAGGTAGTCAATCCCAAGACCACCGTCATGAGAAAGATGACGAGGGTAAATTGGTAATTCTTTACTGCAAAATCAGAGATTTTCATCAGTTCTTAACTTGAATAGTGGAACCATCAGACAAATAGGCACTCCCTGATACAATGAGGCTCTTGTAATTTTCCAGTCCAGCGACCACTTGAATGGAAGTTGGGGTGATTTTTCCCAATTGAACTTTTACTTTTTTCGCTTTTTGTCCATCAACGACAAAAACATAGCCATCGTCTCCATTGGCATCCAGAACGGATTCAAATGGAATTTCCCAGCCTTGCACTGTTTGTGAGGGTTGGATTCGAGCTTTTCCAAACATGCCAGAAGCCAAGGAAATTTCTTTTACTGATTCTGGGCTGATTTCTACCCAATAGGTACCCGTAATCGGGTCTGCAGACTGACTTTTATGCGTTACCTTGGCTGTTGTCCAATTAGATGTTGCCGCAGCATTGATCTCAGCTTGGTCACCAATCTGTATGGAACTCCATTGCTGATCGCTCAAGGTAACCTTCAAGATCCAAGCACCTGAAGCAGCACCATTGATTTGTAGAATTGGGGTACCTGAGGCAACCAATTGTCCTGGATTCACAAATTTTTTGAGTACAAATCCATTTTTGGTTGCCCGGATTTGAGATTGGGCCATGTTGAAGTTTGCCGTATTTAATTGTTGTTCAGCAATGTCTAATGCGGTTTTTGAGTTTTCAAACTGCTCAAGTGTGGCCACACTGTCGGTGTAGAGGCGAGCAGCACGCTGGTGATCCCGTAAAGCTTTCTCGTAGGCGAGTTTAGATTGGCGAACGCCAGCTTGGATCTCAGTCAAATCAAGACTTGCGACGATTTGCCCAGATTTTACGGCATCGCCTTCCTCCACAAGTACTTTGGCGACAATTCCACCTAGTTTAAAGGATAGGAGGGTTTCGTCTTTGGTACTAAAGGTGCCACTAGCAGTCACTGTGGCAGCCATCTCAGAAGATTGGAGTGGAAAAAGGCTGACTGGAATTGCCTCACCCGCTTGTGGGATGTTTGTTTCACTAGGTGCACTGCTGCTGCATCCCAAAAGAAAAACGAATGAAATTACTGGTAAAAGTGAATAGCGCTTTTTCATGGCTTAATTGGTTTCAGTAGAGAGTTGACGTTCAAGCTGTGCCATAGCCATCTGTAGCTTGTAAGCACTGATATTTTTTTGAAGGGCCGCTTGCGTGTATTGGTTTCTTGCGTCTATAAATTCAAGTAAGGATTGACTTCCATCCTTGAAGCCTCTGTCAACGAGTTTGAGGTAGGCGGAGGCGGATAAAAGTTTCTTCTCCGAAGATTGCAGCGCAGCGAGTAGGGTTTTTACCTCATTTCGCTGAGTTTGTAGACCTAGGTTCAGTTTCTGATTCACCAATTCTTTTTGCCTTTGTACAGATTCCAAGCCGAGTACATTCCGTTGGATTTGATTTTGATTTCTTCCCCCTTGAAATACAGGCATGCTAAAGTTTAATCCCCACATGAGGTACCTGGATTGTGAATCAAAGCTCCAATCAAAGCCCTGAGAGCCAAGATCTGCGTAGGTAGAAAGTTTGGGTACCCAATAGTTCTTTCCCGATTTAAGGATCGTTTCCTGGATAGTTTCCATGCTTTGCATGGCGCGGAGTTCCGGATTTTGGGGGTGAAGGTCTTCGAGAAGTAATTGATCCAATCGACTGAAATCGAGGGGTATTTCCTCAAATGGTACTGATTGATCTAGCGGTCGATTGACCAAGAAGTTGAGGTATTGTGCCGCATTGTTAGTTTTTAACTCAGCCTCTGTTACTAGGGATTTTACTTGTTCGAGTTCACTTTCCGCTCGTAACACTGAAGCTGGAAGTTTCTTTCCGTTTTCAACCAGGGATCGGGTGTCCTTTAGGTTTTGTTCGACCAGCTGAAGCGTATTTTTTAAAATAGAAATGGAGCTGTGTGCAGCACAGAAATTGAAGTAGGCTACTCGAATGTCCTGAATGAGTGTGGCACGGTAGATTTCAACTTGGTAGTTGGTCCAATTGACCTGTTCTTTTCGGATTTGTTGTTGGTAAATCAAATCCGTATTGAGTAGGGGAAGGGTCGTGCGAAAGCGGGTATCGTAAAAATTGTCAGGAAGTAACTGTTCCGAGACGTTTTCGATTTGGGGAAATTTGTTTGATGCAGTGAGCTTATTCAAGGTCGAATAAACGGGATTGAGTAAGTCTCCGACTGGAAATGCGATGGTTCTACCCCCTTCAGCCAAGGTATAACTTGCTCCAAAGTCCATGGAAGGCAAAAAGAAGCTTTTTGCATCTTTCAGAGCCAATAAACTTTGCTCCAGGCTTGCATTTTTTTCCTGAAGTACGAGGTTA
>JACCDW011159173.1_pt1 | contig 15972 bp, 18 predicted proteins | sample 7449781 | NCBI WGS metagenome assembly JACCDW01 (sample SAMN15323449, study PRJNA562643) | freshwater metagenome | isolation source: river surface water | place: USA:Blue River Watershed | collected 2017-08-18
GTCCAGCAGCAGCGGCGGCAGCGGCAGGACCAGCATGGCGATGATCAGGATCACCACCGCCGGAATGGCCAGGCCCGACCTGTCGTAGGAAGACAGGCCCTGTCGGATCGTTGACAGTGAAGCGAGGCGCATGGTCGGTTTTACGGAGAAATCGACCTCGTCACGCAAAGCCCGTGCCACCCGGGTCCGACAGGTTGCGGGCCCCGGCGCGGACGGCAACTTGTTTCCGGTCACGGATCTTGCAGAAGACCGGGGCGTCGCGGCTGCCAGGCCGCCCCACCCTTTTCCTGACCGGTGCCGTCTCACATGCTCATGTCACCCCTCGCCCTTGATCCCGCCCCTGCCGCCGTCCCGGCGGGCGACCCCGCAGCCGGCCTGCCCGCCGCGCCCGCCGCCGGCGGCGACCCCTTCGCCGACCAGCTGGCGCAGGCGCAATCGGCCCTGCCCGCCGGGCAAAACCTTGCCGCCGGCGCCCTGCCCCTGAAGACCCTGGCCCTGAGCCCGGGCCTGGAAGTGATCACCTCGCCCGCCGGCGGACCCGACGGGGACAGCCTGGCCGAATTCGCCAAGGCCCAGGGCCTGGACGACGAGGTCGTGGCCTGGCTGTTCTCGGACGCCACCCAGGCGCAGATGCAGGCCCAGGCCCTGGTCGCCATCCCGGTCCCTCCCGGAGTGATGACGCTGCCAGGCGCCGCCGTGGCCCCGGCCGACCTCGCCCTGGCGCCCGCCATCCCCTCCGCGCCCGCCATGCCCTCCGCGCCCGCCATCCTCCCGCCGGGCCTCACGGCCGGCGCACCGGGCGATGCCGACCTGCTGGCCGCCGCCGCCGTGACCACCGCGGGCTGGTTGCAAAGCCAGCAGGCTGCCCTGGGCGCGGCCCCCGCAGTCACGGCCCCGGGCGCCATCGATCCGGCCCAGGCCGCAGCTTCTCCCCTGCCCGGCGTGCTTCTGGCCGCCGCGGCCGCCACCGCCCGGGGCCTGCGCGCCGAGGCCGCCCCCACCCCGCTGCGACTGCCCGCGCAAGACAGCGGCATCCCGGTGGAAATCCTCAGCCTGGACATCCAGGAGGGACTGGAGTCCCTCTGGGACGACACCGGCGCCCTGTCCGTGGAAACGGGCAGCAACAGCCAGACGGGCGCAGGCGCAGGTACGGGTACCGGTGCCAGCCCCGGCCAGGGCAGCGGTCCGGGCGCCAGCGCCCCCGGGGCCCTGCCCGAAGAGACCCTGCCGGTCACCACGCTCGCCCAGCGCGCGGCCGGTTACCAGGAATTGAGCCAGCGCCTGGGCGAAGCCCTGGCCCAGCGCGTGATGGCGCAGATCGAGCGCGGAAATTGGGAAGTGCGCCTGCTGCTGCGGCCCGCCCGCCTGGGCGAAGTCGAGATCGACCTGGCCCTGCGCTTCGGTGCGCTGGACGCGTCCTTCCGGGCCACCAACCCCGTCACCCGCGACCTCCTGAACGACGGCCTGCCCCGCCTGCGCGAAGTACTGGCCAACGCTGGCATGGACATTGCGGGGTTGAATGTCGGAAGCGGACGAAGCCAGCACACTGGCGGAAATCCGACACCCCGCCATGCGCGCGCGCCGGACGGGACCATGACAGCCGAAAACGGCATCATGGCCGTCTCAGCCCCCGCCCCGCAGCCCCGGCTGCGCGGCACGGGGTCCGGATGGGACGTCATGGTTTGAAATAAGGAGTAGTCAAAGTGGCAGAAGAAGTCGTCGAAGCAGAAGAGAGCAAACCGAAAAGCCCGATCCTGATGATCATCGTCGCAGGTCTGGTGCTGCTGGTGCTGCTGGTCGCCGCCGTCGGTGGCACGCTGTTCGCCACAGGGTTCTTTGACAGCAAGGACAAGAAGGCCGCCGCGGCCGCACTGGCCACCCTGGAAGCCGCCAACAAGGAAGGCAAGGGGGGCGACGGCCATGGCGACGCCAAGGACGGCCACGGCGGTGACGCCAAGGGCGGCAAGGAAGGCGAAGGCGCGGGCAAGGCCGCCGCCGGCGCCAGCGCGCCCAAGCCGGTCTCCAAGACGCCTGCCGAGATGCAGCGCTTCGAATACCGCTACCACGAGATGGAAAAGGACATGGTGGCCAACCTCACCGGGTCCAAGAAGGTCATGCAGATCAAGGTGGCGCTGATGACGCGCTATGACGACCGCGTGATCGCCAACATCAAGAAGCACGAATTCGCCCTGCGCTCGGTCGCCCTGGACGTGATGCGCCAGACCAAGCCCGAGGACATCGACCAGCCCGATTTCCGCAAGCGCCTGGCCGAAAAGATCCGTGACGAGATGAACACGACGCTGCAGAAGTTCGAGGACTTCGGCGGCATCGAGGAAATCCACTTCACCAACTTCATCGTGCAATAAGCCTTCACCGGCCCGCACCCTTCAGGCAAGCGCCCCATGGCCACCCAGCCCCTGCTGTCCCCCGAGGAACTCGCCGCGCTCACGGAGTCCGTGCGCACGGCGCCGCCTGCGGAGGGTGACGGCTACAACACCGGCCTGTCGGTCCAGCGCCATGACCTGGCGGCGGAGGACAGCAGCCTCGGCGTGAACCTCGTGTCCATCGACATGGTCAACGAGCGGTTCATCCGCCTGTTCCGCCTGGGCATGCTCGAGGTGCTGCGCGTGAGCCCCCGCATCAACCCGACGCGGGCGCAGATCATGCGCTTTGGCGACTACCTCAAGGACCTGCGCGCGCCGCTGTCGGTCAACATCCTGCGCGTCAACCCGCTGCGGGGCTACTCCATGGCGGTGATCGAACCCGCCGTGATCTTCAGCTCGCTCGACAGCTTCTTCGGCGGCTTCGGCCGCGGCGTTGGCCAGCTCCCCCCCGGGCGCCTGTTCACGCCCACCGAGACGCGGATCATCAAGTTGATCCTGCAGATCCTGTTTCGCTCCTTCAAGGAAGCCTGGGGGCCGCTGACCCCGATCGAGTTCGAGCATGTGAGCTCCGAGATCAACCCGCAGTTCGCGCAGATCGCCGACGAGAACGACCTGGTGGTCCTCAGTCGCTTCGAGGCCGAATCGAGCACCGCCAGCGCCGGCTTCATCGACATGGTGATCCCCTACATGTCGCTCAAGCCGATTCGCGACCTGCTTCGCAGCCGCCTGCAAAGCGGCGACGGCAACGAGGAATCCGACAAGATCTGGCGCGACCAGCTCGCCTACGCGGTGCAGGACGCCAGCGTCGAGGCCCAGGTCTCCCTGGGCAAACTGGAAATCACCATGGCCCAGCTGCAGAACCTGCAAGTGGGCGACACCCTGCCTTTCCGCAAGCCCGATCACGCCCGCATGACGGTGGGCGACAAGCCGGTCTTCGATGTCGAGGTGGGCTCCCTGGGCAACAACGCCGCCGTGATGATGGTCAAGCCCGTCTCGCCCGCCCCCGCCAGCCCCGAACGCTGAAACGATTTCCCTGAAGGACGATGCCATGAGCACCACCCCCGAAGACACCGCCGTCGCCGAGACCTCGGGCGATGCCAGCAAGCAGATCCACCCGGACGTGCTGCAGAACATCCCGGTCACCCTGTCCGTGGAAGTCGGACGCGCGACGATCAAGATCCGCGACCTGATGCGCCTCACGCAGGGCAGCGTGGTCGAACTCGATCGCATCGCCGGCGAGCCACTGAACCTGCTCGTGAACAACACCGTCGTCGCCCAGGGCGAGGTGGTGCTGGTCAACGAGCGTTACGGCATCCGCCTCACGCGCGTCGTTCCCGCCAACGAGCGCCTCGAGTCCCTCTGAGCGGCCGCCCGTCATGAACGCGTCCTGGGGCGGTGTCGTCCAGTACCTTCTGAGCTTCGCGCTGGTCGTGGGCCTGCTGGTGGGCCTGCTGTGGGCCCTCAAGCGCCTGCAGCTGTCGCCGACCTTCACCCGCCGCGACCAGCGCCTGCGCGTGGTCGAGACCCTGTCCCTGGGCGCGCGCACGAAGATCGCCCTGGTGCGCTGCGACGGCCGCGAAGTCCTCGTGGGCATCACGCCCGCACAGATCACGCCCCTGGGCACCTGGCGCGCCGCCGGCGCCGCCGCGCCCCTGCCGCCGCAAGGCCCCGCCACCTTCCCGCCGGAGCCTGACCTGTGACCTCCCGCCTGGTTCGCCTGCTGCCGGTACTGGCCGTGGTGGCCGTGGCCGCCCTGCCCGCCCTGGGCTGGGCCGCGCCGGCGGCCGGCCTGCCGGGCATCAACGTGACCCAGACCCCGCAGGGGCAGCAATACAGCCTGAGCCTGCAGCTGCTGGCGCTCATGACGTCGCTGACGCTGCTGCCATCGGCGGTGCTGATGCTGACGGCCTTCGTGCGCATCATCATCGTGCTGTCCATCCTGCGTCAGGCCCTGGGCACCGGCCAGACGCCGCCCAATCTGGTCCTGACCGGCCTGGCCCTGTTCCTCACCGTCTTCGTGATGGCTCCCGTCTTCGAGGAGGTCTATCGCAACGCCATCGTCCCCTACATGGACGGCAAGCTCGGTTTCGAGCAGGCCCTGGCTGCGGGCGAGCAGCCGATACGCGGCTTCCTGCTCAAACAGACCCGCGAGGACGACATCGCCGTCTTCATGGAAATCTCGCGCAAGGGGGCCGTCACCAGCCCCAACGAGATTCCCTTCATGACCCTGGTGCCGGCCTTCCTGACCTCCGAGCTCAAAAGCGCCTTCACCATCGGTTTCCTGATCTACATCCCCTTCCTGGTGATCGACCTGATCGTGGCCAGCGTGCTCATGTCCATGGGCATGATGATGCTGTCCCCGATGATGATTTCCATGCCGTTCAAGCTGATGCTGTTCGTGCTGGTCGATGGCTGGGCCCTGATCATGGGGTCGCTGGCATCCAGTTTCGTGATGCCCTAGCCCCCCGAAAGCACAACGGAGTCAAGCAATGGATTCAGCCATGGTCGTGGACATCGGACGGCAGGCCCTGTGGGCCACGCTGGTGGTCAGCGCGCCCCTGCTGGGCGTGGCGCTGGTCGTGGGCCTGGTGATCGGCGTGATCCAGGCGGCCACCTCGATCAACGAGATGACGCTCAGTTTCATCCCCAAGCTGGTCGGCCTGGGCCTGACCATGCTGGTATTTGGCGGCTGGATGCTGGGGACGCTGGTGGAATTCACCCGCGCCATCTTCCAGCGCATTCCGGCGCTATTCAGTTGAAGGCAAGGCGAGGCCCTGGCCATGGAGCTGCTGGCTGCTGACGTCGTCGCGAGGTTCTACACGTTCCTCTGGCCGATGCTGCGCATCTCCGCGCTGATGGTCACCGCCCCGGTCTTCGCCCTGCGCGCCTTCAACCTGCGCCTGCGCGTCCTGCTGGCCATCGTGCTGGCCTGGCTGGTCTACCCGATGCACACCTGGCCGGTGATCGACCCGGCCTCGGCCGCCGGTCTCAAGGAAATCTTCAACCAGATCGCCCTGGGCGCCCTGGCCGGTCTGATCCTGCAGATCGTTGTCGCCGCCATGGTGGTGGCCGGCCAGACCATCGCCACCTCCATGGGCCTGTCCATGGCCAACCTGATGGACCCGAACATGGGCAACGTGCCCGTGATCTCGCAGTTCCTGATCGTGCTGGGGTCGCTGATCTTCGTGAGCGCGGGCGGCCATGTGATCCTGCTCGGGCTGATCCTCGAAAGCTTCAACACCCTGCCGATCGGCACCAGCATCTTCTCGCCGGAAAGCCTGGGACTCCTGATGCGATGGAGCTCCATGATGTTCCTGGGCGCGGTGCTGATGGCGCTGCCGGTGATGGTGGCCCTCCTGTTCATCAACATCGGCGTGGGCGTCATCACCCGCGCCGCGCCCAGCCTGAACGTCTTCTCCGTGGGCTTCCCGGCCTCGGTAGCCATCGGCTTCATCGTGTTGCTGGCCTTCATGGGCAGCATCATCGGCCGCATCGACTGGCTGTGGGTGCAGGGCTTTTCCACCGTGCGTGAATTCCTGGGGGTGCCCCGTGTCTGAGAGCACGTCCCAGGAACGCACCGAAGAACCTACCGCGCGCCGGCTGCGAAAGGCGCGCGAAGAGGGCCAGATCGCCCGGTCGGCTGAAGCCCCGGCAGCCGCCGTCGTGATCGGCGCGCTGCTGGTGATGCTGCTCTCGGGCGGCTGGATGGCCACCCGACTGGCCACCCACTTCGCCAGCGGCTTCACCTTCGACCGCAAGGCCCTGGACACACCCGCCCTCATGCTGGCGAGCTTTGGCGGCCAGGTGGCCAGCGGCTTTCTCGTGGTCCTGCCGGTGATGCTCGTCACGCTGGTGATGGCCATCGTGGCGGCGGGCCTGTCCGGCGGCTTCATGTTCTCGCCGGCGGCAGCCGCACCGAAGGCCTCCAAGCTCAGTCCGATGGCAGGCTTCAAGCGCATGTTCGGGCTGCACGCCTTCATCGAGCTGGGCAAGGCCCTCCTGAAATTCGCCCTGGTGGGCGGCGCACTCTGGTTCAGCCTGAGCCTGCGCATGAACGACATCCTGCGCATCGGCGAGATGGCGCTGGAGCCCGCCCTGGCCCTGGCCGGCACCCTGCTGCTGCAGTGCGCCCTGACGGTGTCCGTGGCCCTGGCCCTGATCGCCCTGGTGGATGTGCCCTGGCAGCGACACAGCTTCATGAAGCGCATGCGCATGACGCGCCAGGAGATCAAGGACGAAATGAAGGACATGGAGGGCCGCCCCGAGGTCAAGGCCCACATCCGCCGCCGCCAGCGCGAGATGGCCAATGCCCGCATGCTCCAGCGAGTCAAGGACGCCGACGTGGTGATCACCAACCCGGAGCACTTCGCCGTCGCCCTCGAATACGACCCCAATGGCAATGGCGCCCCCATCCTGGTCGCCAAGGGCAGCGACTTCATGGCCGCCAAGATCCGCGAGGAAGCGGGCAAGGCCGGCGTGCACCTGTTCCCCGCGCCCGAGCTGGCCCGTGCCCTGTACTTCACCACCGAGGCCGAACACCCGATCCCCGAAGCCCTGTACCACGCGGTGGCCCAGGTGATCGCCTATGTGTTCAGCCTCGAGGGCGCGCAGCCTGGCCGCCGCGGCATGCAGCGTCCGCACCCGGTGGTGCCTGCCGCCATGCGCTTCGATGCCGATGGTCGCCCCCTGGAGCCGCAGGACCTGGCCGCCGCCCCGGCCTGACCCCCGCATTCGCCCGTCCCTGAACCCTGATGTCCGCCGCCCCGACGATGAAAAAACCATCGCACTCCCCCTCCAGCCCGCCGATGCCGCTGCCTGAAGCCAATGGCTACTACAGCACGGAAGACGAACAACGCATGCAGGCCATGGTGCGCGCGCTCCTGCAGGGGCGCCGGCCGATCGCCCTGTCCAGCCCCTCGAACGAGGCCCTGGACCACTACAGCCGCCTGCTGGTGCGCGACCTGCGTCAGCATGACCATGTCCGGGTCGTGGCCCACCTGCCTGGCAGCTGCGACAAGCTGGTGCAGCAGGTCAACGACCTGCTGGCCGACCTGCCGCTGTCGCATGTCGTCGCCCGCGACGGCGGCGACCTGCGCCCGATCCATGTCTTCGTCGTCCATGACAGCCCCACGCTGTCGAACGCCGAATTCGCGCTGCTGACGCGCCTGGTCAATGACCTGCCGGGCGCCAATCTGCGCATCGCCCTGATCCAGGACCGCGACTTCGCGGTCACCGGCAACCTGCAGGCCCTGGGTGGTCAGGCGCTGCACTGGCGCATTCAGGTCGCCGGCATGCCCGCCTCCTCCAGCAGCGAGGCCTCCCGTGCGGCCCTGCGCGAGGCCTTGCATGAATCGCCCGAGGCGCTTCCGGCCTGGGCGCGCGCGGAGCAGGCGCCGCCGCCCCGCCGCCGCTGGCGCCTGGCCTTCTGGCGCCGCGACGAAGCGCGTGCAGGCGCGACGCCGCGACCCCATCCCGGCAAACGCCAGACCCCCGCACGGGCCGGATCGATGGCGCCCGGGGCTACCGCCAAGCCGCTGGCCAAGCCATTGGCGCGCGCGGCCTCCAAGCCCTTGGCCAAGGCGGCTTCGGTCGCCAGCAAATCCCTGGCCCAGCCGGCCAGCCGGCCCGGATACAAGCCAGGACACAAGCCCGGACCGGCTCCCGCCGTGAACAGCGTGGCGCGCCGCAACCGCGTCATCCTGGTCAGTGGCCTGTTCGTGAGCGCCGCCCTGGCCGCGGCGCTGGGCACCTGGCTCTCGATCCAGCCGGGCGCCAACCGCGCCACGCCGCCGGCCCGTGCGGCGGCCTTGCCGGCTGTCCCGACCACCACCACCGCCGCAGTCACGCTGCGGCCGCAACCATGAGCGCCCCACCCCCACCCGCCCCGAGCGTGATCGGCAGCGGCAAGCCGCACACCGTCGCCCTCAAGCCTGGCAGCAACGTGGCCGCCGGCCAGCGTGCCCGCAAGCGCGACGACGACGCGGACGCGGGCCTGACCGCGCGTCTGATGGCCACCTTGCGCGGGGACAGGGCAGACAGCAAGGCCCCCGGGCCCGCCTCGGCCGACCCGACAGCCCCCGCGCCCCTCGGCGCCACCGGCACGCCCGACGCCGAGCCGGCGGGCGGCGCCACCGGCCTGAGCAGCGCCATCCAGCAACGCATCGCCCAACTCAGGCAACGCAATGAAGCCGTCAGCGGCGAGCTCGCTCGCTTGCCGGCCGCGGGCCGACGCGCCCGCTGAATCCAGGAGAGACCGCCATGAATGCACCCGCGACCCCCGACAACGGCGAGACCGCCGCCCCCGAGGCTGCCCCCGCGGTCACGCCCAGCGACCCGGCCTTCCAGCCGCAGCCGCCAGTGCTGGCCGACGTGGTCGTCGACGTGGTCGAAACCGCGCCGGGCGCGATGCCGGCCGCAGAGGGCGTCACCAGCCCCGTGACGACTGCGGCCGCGGCATCGGCTGCGGCATCGGCTGCGCCTGCCAGTCCTGCGCCCTCCCCGGTGCCGGTGGCCGGGGTCTCCAGCGCCGAGCTCGATGCCCTGGCCAGCGTCGTGCTGGATGCCGCCGAACTCGCCAACCGCGGCGCGCAATCCGCCGCCACGGTCAGCGCCGACCTGCATCGCGCCACCGACTCGCTGCAGGCCACGCAGACCAGCGTGCGCAGGCAAAGCTATGTGGTCATGGGCGTCGTCTCCCTCATCACCCTGCTGGCACTAATGTTCATCGTCGTCACCGGCATCCGCATGAACAGCCGGATCAACCAGCTCGATGCCACGCTGCTCGCGGTGGCCCAGCGCGCCGTCGCCCTCAACGAGGGCCTGGGCTCGCTGGAGACCATCAACGAATCGGTGGGCAAGCTGGCGCAGCAGATCGAAGTCCTGGCCCGCACCACGGGCGAGGTCGGCACCCGCATCGACCAGACGGTCAAGCAATCCGAAACGCTGGCCAGCCAGATCCCGGCCAAGACCGCCGAACAGGTCGCAGCCGGCAACCAGAACCTGACTCGCCAGTTCGAGGGCATGAACACCCGCATGCAATCGCAAGCTGCCGCCGTGCAGGCGCTGTCCCGCGATGTGCAGGCCCTGAAGAATGCCGTCGGCAACGTCGACAAGCTCAATCGCGATGTGCAGGCGCTCGTGACCCTGCAGCGTGAGCGCTATCTGGAAGCCATGCAGCGCAACGCGCCACCCGCCGGGGCCGCTCCGGCAGCCGCGCCTGCGGCCGAACGTGATCGCGGCGTGCAGTACCCGCGCGTGCAGCCCCCGGTCAGTCCGAACGCCACGCCGGCGACGACGACCAACAACAATGGGGCGATCGTGGTGGTGCCCCGGTCCAACTGAAGGCCGGTAGGGGCGCGACGCTCAGTTGGTACGCAGCTCGCTCACGCGAAGCTCGTACTTCTGGATCTTCTCGATCAGCGTGGTGCGCTGCAAATGCAGCAGGCGCGCGGTCTGCGACACGTTGCCGTTCGTGCGCGCCAGCGCCTGCTCGATCAGGCTGCGCTCGATGCGCACCAGCTGCTGCTTCAGGGGCAGGCCATCGGGTGGCAGGCTGACGATGCCCTGCGCCAGGCAGACGATCTCCTCCACCACATTGGGCGTAGGCAACTCGTCCGCCGGGGCCTCCAGCCCGGGCGGCAATGACAGCTGCGGCGCCAGCAGCGTGTCGGCTTCGTCGGCCGCCGGGGCGGACATCGGCAGGAAGGCGGGCGCGTCACCCGGGCGGTCCAACAGGGACAGCAGCACGTCGTCGCCCTCCACCGCCACATCATGCAGGGGGGAGGTCGCGGCGGTGACGGAGACAGGCACCGGAGTCCGGGTCGCCATGCCGGCGGGCGCCACCGCGGCGCCCTTCGGGGCCAGTCCCGGCGGCAGCATGCTGACCGGGATGGCCCGCAGCTGCACGCACTGCCCGGGGAACAAGGTGGTGAACCGGTCCACCAGGTTGGACAGTTCGCGCACGTTGCCCGGCCAGGGGTAGTGCACCAGGGACTGCATCAATTCGTCGTCGAAGGTGATCGGCTCGCGCCCTTCACTGGCATGACGCTGCGCATAGAACATCAGCAGGTCGGGGATGTCCTCCTGCCGTTCGCGCAGGGGCGCGGTGTGGCAGGGCAGCACATTCAGGCGGTAGTACAGGTCTTCGCGGAAACGCGCCTGTGCCACATCCTGCGCCAGGTTCTTGTGGGTGGCGGCGATCACGCGCACGTCGATCGTCACCGGCCGGCTCGCGCCCACCGGCAGGACGCACCGCTCCTGCAGCACGCGCAGCAGCTTGACCTGCATGTCCAGCGGCAGGTCGCCGATCTCGTCCAGGAACAGCGTGCCGCCGTGGGCCATCTCGAAGCGGCCGGTGCGGTCGCTCACCGCGCCGGTGAACGCGCCTTTGCGGTGGCCGAACAGTTCGCTCTCCAGCAGGTCCTTGGGGATGGCGCCGCAGTTGATCGGGACGAACGGCGCCTGGCGCCGGCCGCTCTGGCGATGTAGCGCCTGCGCCACGAGTTCCTTGCCCGTGCCGCTCTCACCGGTGATCAGGACAGTGGAATTGGACCCCGCCAACACCTTGATCAGGTCCAGCAGCGTGCGCGTGTGGGCGCTCTTGCCAATGATCGGAGTGGGAGACGGGGCGAGCATGTCAGGCCGCAAGGGTCAGGGCGGGGGCGATGCGAAAGCAGACATTAACTGCCGCCTTGATCGCGAAATAGCCTGTTTGAACTACAAACCGCTCATTCATATTTTTGGAATCGTCACCGGCTCGCCAGTTGTCCGGGGCGAAAAGGGCAACTAACTTCTGTTTTAGCCGCCCGCTATTTCAAGGTCCGCAAGTACCTGCGGCGTGTCTATCCGCAATGGTTGTAACACAAATGAAGCCACCGGGCCATCGATGCCTGGCAAGGCAGGCGGCCAAGAAAAAAGCCCGCCGGGAGGCGGGCTTCGAGGATCGCGGTTTCCGTGGTGGGTGCTGAGGGGTTCGAACCCCCGACCTACGCCTTGTAAGGGCGCCGCTCTACCAACTGAGCTAAGCACCCCACTGAAACGGTCAATCAGTTCAGGGCGTCCTTCAGGGCCTTGCCCGGACGGAACTTCGGCACTTTGGCGGCCTTGATCTTGATGGTGGCGCCGGTGCGCGGGTTGCGGCCGCTGCGGGCAGCGCGCTTGCCGACGGCGAAGGTGCCAAAGCCCACCAGAGACACCGAGCCGCCCTTTTTCAGGGTGGTCTTGACGGCACCGATCATGGACTCCAGGGAGCGGGTAGCGGCTGCCTTGGAGATGTCGGCGTGTTTTGCGATGTGCTCAATCAGTTCGGTTTTGTTCACAGGGGCCCCTCGGTGAGAGATAGGTTGATGTCCAGTTTTTCTTCAGTCGATCCCCGGACCTGGCGCGCTGTGCGTGCGCCCGGAGGGTCGGCGGGGGAGCGTCTGTCGTCGATCTCGTTGTTCCGGGACCGCGCTTTTGATTAAAGCGAGGGCACCAGAGGCTGTCAATACGGCTTGGGGCCTATACCGGCAGCGGGTGGCGATTGTAATCGCTTGCCAAAATCACAGCGCCTGCGCGATCGCGCGGCCCAGGTCGCCGGTACCCGCCTTGCCGCCGATGTCCGGGGTGCGCGGTCCGCCGCTGCCGGGGTCGAGCACCTTCTCGATGGCCGCCAGCACCGCGTCATGCGCGTCCTTGTGCCCCAGGAACTCCAGCATCATCGCGCCGCACCAGATCTGTCCGATCGGGTTGGCGATGTGCTTGCCGGCGATGTCCGGGGCCGATCCATGCACCGGCTCGAACAGCGAGGGGAAAGTGCGATCCGGGTTCAGGTTGGCGCTCGGCGCGATGCCGATGGTGCCGGTGCAGGCGGGCCCCAGGTCCGACAGGATGTCGCCAAACAGGTTGCTGGCCACCACCACGTCGAAGAAATCGGGACGCTGCACGAAGTGCGCAGTCAGGATGTCGATGTGGAACTTGTCCAGCGTGATGCCCGGATAAGCCTTGGCCATTTCTGCCACCCGCTCGTCCCAGTAAGGCATGGTGATGGCGATGCCGTTGGACTTGGTGGCGCTGGTCAGATGCTTCTTGGGACGCGACTGCGCCAGCTCGAAGGCGAACTTGAGCACGCGGTCCACGCCCACGCGGGACATCACCGTCTCCTGCATCACGATCTCGCGCGGGGTGCCCGGGTACATGCGCCCGCCGATGCTGGAGTACTCGCCCTCGGTGTTCTCGCGCACGATGTACATGTCGATTTCGCCGGGTTCGCGTCGGCTGCCGTCGCGCCGCACCACCGGCGCCACGATGCCGGGCATCAGGCGGGCCGGGCGCAGGTTCACATACTGGTCGAACTCGCGGCGGAACAACAGCAGGGACCCCCACAGCGACACGTGGTCCGCAATCTTGTCGGGCCAGCCCACCGCGCCGAAATAGATGGCGTCGTGGCCGCCGATCTGGTCCTTCCAGTTGTCCGGCAGCATCTTGCCGTGCTTCTCGTAGTAGTCCCAGCTGGAGAAGTCGAAGTGGTCGAAGTGCAGGTCGATGCCGAAGCGGCTGGCCGCGGCCTCCATGACCCGAATGCCCTCGGGCATCACTTCCTTGCCGATGCCGTCGCCGGCGACCACGGCGATGCGCTTCTTGCTCATGTCATGTACTCCTGAAAAATCCGAAGGCCTCGTCCAGCACCGCCTGCGGCGCCTCCTCGGCCAGGTAATGCCCGCTGTCCACGGCGCGCCCGCTCACGTCGGCGGCGCGTTCGCGCCACAGGGCCAGCACGTCAAAGCACGCGCCCACGATGCCCTGGGCACCCCAGAGCACGCGCAGGGGCTGCACCAGCCGCCGGCCGGCCGCCACATCGGCACGGTCATGGACCAGGTCGATGCCGGCGCTGGCGCGGTAGTCACCGCAGATGCCCCGGGCCGACCCGGGCAGCGCGATGCAGCGCTCGTATTCAGCCATCGCGGCCGGGTCGAAGGCCGCCAGGCCCGCGTACCGCGCGCCCATCACGCTACGCACGTAGCGCACGGGGTCGTCCTCGATCAGGCCTTCCGGCAGGGGCGCGGGCTGGATCAGGAAGAACCAGTGCCAATAGGCGCGCGCAAAGGCCTCGCTCGTATGGGTGTACATGGCCAGCGTGGGCGCGATGTCCAGGAGCAGCAGCCGCTCCACGCGCTCCGGGTGATCCGCCGCCAGCCGGTGCGCGACCCGCGCACCACGGTCATGCGCCAGCACCTGGAACCGCTCGAAGCCCTGCGACTGCATCACCGCCACCGCATCCAGGGCCATCTCGCGGCGCGAATACGCGGCGCTGTCCTCGCCCGGCTCGGGCCGCGAGGAATCGCCGTACCCGCGCAGGTCCATCATCACCACGGTGAAACGCTGCGCCAGCTGCGGCGCCACGCGGTGCCACATCGCCATGGTCTGCGGGTGACCGTGCATCAGGAGCAGCGGCTCGCCCCGCCCCGCGCGGCGGCACGCCAGGCGCACGTCGCCACGTCGCACTTCGAATGAATCCAGGCCTTCGAACATGGGGCGCCGATTGTGCCTGCAAGCCGCGCGGCGGCTCAGGAGGGGTGTCGCGCAGGAGGCACCGGGCTGCGCACCACCACGCTCACCCCCACCGCCGTCAGCACCACGCCGGCCAGCGTCAGGGCGGTGATCGGCTCGCCAAACAGCTGCCACGCCATCAGGGCCGTGGTGGGCGGCACGAGGTACATCAGGCTGGCCACACGCGTGGCCGCGCCTCTCTGGATCATCAGATACAGCAGGGAACTCGCGCCCAGCGTGAGCCCCAGCACCGACCAGGCCAGCGCGCCCACGAGTTCGCGATTGAGCGTGCCAGCGGCCGTGAACCAGCGCGGCGCCTCGGTCTCCAGCATCGCCAGCGGCAGGGTGACAGTGAAGGCAGCCAGCATCTGCACCAGGCCCGCGACGCGCACGTCACCAGGCTGCACGAACCGCTTCTGGTACAGCGTACCGGCCGTGATGCCCCCCAGGGCCGCCACCGCGCAGAACAGGTTGAAGGGGTTGACTTCGCCCAGGCCGAGTTTTTGCCAGACGACCAGGACCAGTCCGCACAAGCCGAGCGCCAGGCCCAGCCACTGACGCCGGGTGACCACGCCCCCCACTGCGGACAACCACAGGCCGGTGAGTACCGGCTGCAGGCCCACCACCAGCGCCGACAGGCCGGCGCCCATGCCGTGCTTCACGGCAGCCCAGACCCCTCCGAGGTAGCACGCCTGCATCAGGATCCCGGTGACCGCCAGGTGCCCCCACTGCGCAGGCTCCCGTGGCCAGACGGCGCGGGCCGCCATCGCCCAGGCCAGCAGGCACAGGGCCGACAGCGCATAGCGAATTTCAAGGAAAGAAAAGGGCGGCGCGTGCGGCATGCCGTAGCGCGCCACGATGAAGCCGGTGCTCCAGATCAGGACGAACACGGCCGGCATGGCCCGCACCATCCAGGCCGTCTCGGGGGTCTCACGCATCGGTCAGTTCACGCGCTTGCGGATCTCGGGCAAGGCCTTGCGCAGGTAGTAGACCATGGACCAGACCGTCAGGACGGCGGCAGCCCAGATCAGTCCGGTGCCCCAGACCCGGGTGTCGATCAGCCCGAACAGGCGGCCATCGAACAGGAGGAAAGGAATGGCCACCATCTGCACGGTGGTCTTGACCTTGCCGATCATGTGCACCGCCACGCTGCGCGAGGCGCCGATCTGCGCCATCCATTCGCGCAGCGCCGAGATGGCGATCTCGCGGCCGATGATGATCAGGGCCACGAACACGTCGGCGCGTCCCAGGTGCACCAGCACCAGCAGCGAGGCGCAGACCAGGAACTTGTCGGCGACCGGGTCCAGGAAGGCGCCGAAGGAGGAGGTCTGGTTCAGGCGCCGGGCCAGGTAGCCGTCGAGCCAGTCGGTCAGGGCGAAGGCCACGAACATCACGGTGGCCACCAGGTTCTGGATGCGCGGCTCCAGCCCCAGGTAGAACACCCCCACGATCAGCGGGATGGCGACGATGCGCGTCCAGGTCAGGATCGTGGGGACGGTGAAGAACATGGGCGCGATTCTGGCACGGCCGCCGCCGGCTTCAGCGCAGCGCGCGGTAGATGGTTTCGGCCAGCTCGCGCGAGATGCCCTCCACCGTGGCCAGGTCGTCCACGCCCGCATCCGCCACGCCGCGAATGCCGCCAAACCGTTGCAGCAGCTTGGCGCGTTTGCGGGCGCCCACGCCGGGGATGTCCTCCAGCCGGCTGCCGCCCACCCGCACCTTGTCGCGGCGCGCACGCATGCCGGTGATGGCAAAGCGGTGGGCCTCGTCGCGGATCTGGGCCACCAGCATCAGGGCGGCGGAATCACGGCCCAGGTACACCTTCTCCCGGCCGTCGGCGAACACCAGTTCCTCCAGGCCGACCTTGCGCCCCTCCCCCTTTTCCACGCCCACGATCACCGACAGGTCCAGGCCCAGCTCGGCGAACACCTCGCGCGCCATGCTCACCTGGCCCTTGCCGCCATCGACCAGCACCAGGTCCGGCAGGCGTGTCGCGGCACCACCTGCCGCGCGGGCGGCGCGCCGGCGCCCAGGCGCAGCCGCATCCGACGGCACCCCGGAC
>JACCDW010838884.1_pt1 | contig 15971 bp, 6 predicted proteins | sample 7449781 | NCBI WGS metagenome assembly JACCDW01 (sample SAMN15323449, study PRJNA562643) | freshwater metagenome | isolation source: river surface water | place: USA:Blue River Watershed | collected 2017-08-18
TCATTTGGACCAGGATCATTGAATGTTAATGCATTAACTTCAGTAATGTCATTATTATTCATATCTAATCCACCATTCAATATTAATCCAGCAAATGTTGGAGTATCGGTAGTTCTAACATTTTGGTTCATTAAATAAACCTCAGTTGCACCCTGACCTGTATCAATTGTACCAGTAAGAACAACGTTACCATTTACATAAAGTGTGTTGTCCGCAGTCCATCTATCATTACTCTCATCCCAATAGAATGAAACTGTTGCCGATGAACCTCTCCTAACTTCAATACCTGCGTTTTCGGTTGGTGTACCGGTTGTGAAGTTTGAGTTAAGAGTTATAATATTATCTGCTAAGTTAATGGTTTCAGTATTGATTGTAGTTGTTGTACCACTAACAGTTAAATTTCCCGTAATTGTTGCATTACCAGTTACCGTCAATAATGTGCCATCAAAAGTTAAATTACTTTCAACTGTTCCGTTTGGAGCAGTTCCATTCAATGTTATTACACCATTATCGGTTGTACCAGTTAATGCTAATAAACCAGATGTACCTCCAGAACCAGATGTGCCAGAGCTGCCGCTAGTACCGGATGTTCCTCCGCTACCAGATGTGCCAGATGAACCAGAAGTACCAGAGCTTCCAGAGCTTCCAGATGAACCAGAACTTCCAGATGAACCAGCCGTGCCTCCAGTACCAGGTGTACCAGATGAACCAGATGTACCAGAGCTTCCAGATGTACCAGAAGAACCAGATGTGCCTCTACTACCAGAAGTTCCCGCTGAACCAGATGTACCTGCTGAACCAGATGTGCCAGTTGTGCCAGATGTGCCACTGCTTCCAGAAGTTCCAGATGAACCAGATGTACCAGTTGCACCATCTTTACCACTACTTCCAGATGAGCCAGAAACACCAGAACTACCTGATGTTCCAGATGAGCCGCTGGTTCCTGATGAGCCAGAACTTCCTGCACTTCCACTTTGTCCGCTAGTTCCAGATGAGCCACTTGTTCCAGTAGAACCAGATGTACCATCTTTACCAGATGTACCAGAACTTCCTGATGTGCCGCTGCTTCCAGATGAACCACTTGCTCCACCTACTCCACTCGTACCAGAACTACCAGAGGTACCAGAACTTCCAGATGTACCAGAACTTCCAGATGAACCAGATGAACCACCGGTACCATCAGTACCACCCTGTCCACCGGCTCCGGTTATACCAGATGAGCCAGATGAGCCAGATGAGCCAGATGTTCCAGATGAGCCTGCTGTACCGCTACTTCCAGTTGAACCAGAAGTACCAGGAGAACCAGAAGTTCCTCCTTGTCCTGTCAATCCAGATGAACCTCCCGTACCAGAAGAACCAGAGCTTCCAGATGTACCAGAAGAACCTGAGCTGCCTGATGAACCACTTGCACCATCTTTACCACTGCTTCCAGAAGAACCAGATGTTCCGGTTTGTCCACTTGAACCAGATGTTCCAGAACTTCCAGATGTACCAGAGCTGCCACTTGTTCCAGAACTTCCAGATGTGCCACTTATACCCGATGTACCTCCAGAACCAGAAGTTCCAGATGAACCAGACGTGCCACTACTTCCAGATGTACCACTACTTCCAGATGTACCAGAGCTGCCACTTGTTCCAGAACTTCCTGAACTTCCAGATGAACCAGATGTGCCACTGCTTCCAGCTGTGCCACTGCTTCCAGATGTACCGGAAGAACCAGATGTGCCGCTACTTCCAGATGTTCCTGCCGAACCAGTTGAACCAGAACTTCCAGATGTACCAGAAGTACCTGACGTACCTGATGTTGCTGCTGCAAATCTTCTACTAATTCTACCTGTACTTAAATTTAAAACAAGTACTTCATTAGTTGTATTATCAGTTGGTATAGAATCTCCAGTTACGCTTATACTTCCACTTATACTTACACTACCGGTAAATTCATGTTTATCGGATAATGCATCACCAAATTTATTTGAACCAGAAGAATAAATTACCGAAGAAGATATGATTGTAGTTCGTAATTCTTGAGCTTGTATTACACCACTTATATTTAAATCTCCATACATTATAGTAGAGCCTGTAATATAAACCGCTCCACTTATAGAAGTTGGTACATTTATTTGTAATCCTTTATTTGGAGAAATATTTGCTATTGCAGAACCAGACTTTAACTGATTTATATCTCCGATAGAAGATGCTTGAATATTGAAAAGTCCACCACCATCTCCTTGAAAAAGAGATGCTGAAATTGAACCTGTAATTAAAACGTTTGAATTAATCGTAAGAGAACCAGTAGATGGAGTTTCAATTATAGATGTTTCAATTATTGATGCTGATAGAGGAATTCCATTCACTATACTCACCGATGATGGTGATGCATTTATTACAGGACTTCCACTAACAAATAATGAAAGAACACTAGAACTTACCTGATTTAACCCATTTGGATTTTTTCCTATGAAACTACTCATTTATAATATTTCTTTACGTCAATTCCAAAGCTGAAACAATTACGTCTGCAGAACTAGCTACAGATGAAACAACTTGTAATGTATCATTTGCTTCCATAACAATTTTTTGTTCTCCACCAACTAAAACAACTGATGCTCCAGTTGTTATTAAAGCATCTTTTACTAAATATACAGTTTTACTTGCTGAAGTATCTGTCAATCTTACACTTACAGATATATTTTGTGTAGCAACATTTGCTACGTTTACTCCAATAATCGTGGTGGTTGTTGCAGCGGGAACTGAATAGACTACGGTATTTGTTATACCTATCGAACCAGTAATGCTATTTTTAAATACGTTTGCCATTTATAATTTAATTTATCCTAATGCTATAGCATATGCTAAAGCGGTATCTAATACATTCACTCCCTCTACTAAATATCCACCTTCTCTAAGATTTATCGAACCCGTCATCTGCATTGAACCACTAACAACCAAACTTTCATTAATAAATAAATTATCAAAAGTTGCCTGTTGTACTTCAATTGTTCCTTTAAAAGAACCTGTTAAGGAACCCGTAAAAGAACCACTCAAATCTGCATATGCAAAATTTCTATCTTGAGAAATTGAACCTGAAAATATGGGACTGTGTATTACCATTACCTATTTAAAATTTTCTTATAGGTATAAATATAAACTTTTCCCCCTTTTAAGGTTTTACTGGCCATACTATATCAAAAGGATTAGTTTGGTTTGTAATATCTCGTAAATTTTGTCTATATGCTGTCCAAATATCTTTTGTATTTTGTGGAATATCAGAAAGTTGTGTCCAATCCGTTTCGGTTAATAATTGATTTCTGATTTCTCTTACTTCTTCCCATTTAATTTCTATTCTATTATCAATTTCAGTTTGAGAACAATCAGTTTGTTCCCAATTTTGATAATAAACACCATCTACTAATATCGGTGTTCCTTCTAATGTATTTTTAGTGTAATTAAATGGTTTAGGTGTTTGTCTTACCTCGTGTATATCCCATTCATTCATTACAGATTCCGTCATTTCAGATGGGAAACTAACATTGTAATTATCTATTCTTAATTGTTCCAAAGAATATGGATAAGTTATTTCATTATTTATAATTCTTAAATACATATTATTTCCAAATTGTAGGTATTGAAGCGTAATTTGTTAAATTTAAGCAGTTTCTAAATGCATCAGTACCAACTGGCGCAGGTATTCGATTCCATAATTCCGGTGCAGTACCAGTCATTGCATTAGATGAAGTAGCCATATTATAAACGTTTGTAAATGATGTAACTGATGTATTATATGTAAATTGCAAAGGTTCGGTTACTGCATAGCAGTTTCTAAAAGTTGAAGCAAAACTAATTGCATTTATATTCAAATCAAATAAAGTTAATGGAACACTGTTTAATACAGTACATCCACTAAAACATGCGGCAAAGTTTGTAGCCGATACATTTTCATCAAAAAGTCCACTAGGTATTGATGTAATTGGTGTATTTGTAAAAGCATCGGTAAAAACGGTTGCGTTTGGAGAATATGCAAATAAATCAGATGGGATTGATGTTAATCCAGTATTTCTCATAAAACTGGCAAATGTAATAACTTCTCCTAATCCGGTATAACCACCTACTCCACTTAATGAAGCACTTCCAGGTATTGTAGTTAAGTTAGTACATCCATAAAAATCTATAGCTCTCAGTCCAACGGTACCCCATTGTATTAATGCAACAATAAGAGTACGAATTCCAGCATTATTATTAACTTTAAAATATGGCATAAAGCCATTTATAGAAATATCATATGTACCCGCAGATACAAATATATGTGTTTTATCCAAATCAGTAGATGATGTCACAGTCCCACTACCACCATCTCCCCAATTTACATTAAAATTTGGAGAAAATCCAGCATAATCCGCTATTGGTAGTGTAAATGATGTATTTGCAGAAGTTGTTGTAATTCTGAATACAAAAGGGAATGATGCTCCCCCTTCTCCTGATGATATTAATCTTCTAAATATTCCCATAACTTTTAACTCATATTTTTTCCACTAACAAATCCATAATACGTTGTACCACCATTAAATGTATAGAATACCAAAACATCTATACCAGATGATGTAAGAGTTGGTGCAGTTCCACCTGCCCAATCCACACTCGCTGGCCATGTTATTGTATAAGCTCCCGCATTTACGGTGATTAATGTAAATCCAAATGCATTTGAAGCAGGTGGATTACTGAATGTTACTGTTGCAGTTCCATTAAATTGTCTTCTAAAGTTATTACCCAAGCTCAAATCAATAGTAGCACTACCTCCAGTACCATAATCGTAATATGTTTCTCTATATGTTGTTGATGCAATAGCGTTTGTAAATGTTGTTACATTATTTGCATCACTTATAATTCTATTTACACCATCGCCGGTTGCCACTATGAAGTGAGAACTCATAGAAGCTGAACCAGTAACAGGTCCTAAAAATACATTGTAGTTTCCTGTTGTTAAGTCATAACCAGATTCGTATCCAATTCCAATATTATTATTACCTGTTGTAGTAAATAATAATGACCTTGCTCCTAATCCTGTATTTTTTTCTCCCGTAGTTAAAGAAGCTCCGGCGGCATTACCTACCAATACTAACCAATTACCATCAATATTATTAGCGCCACCACCACCCGCCGCAGCATTTCCTATAAACACACCAACAGTTGCATTTCTTACATTTTGCCCAGCTGAATAACCTACCGCAGTGTTTCCGGCTCCTTTTTCTATTCCATATAAAGCACTATTACCTATTGCAGTATTACTAGTGCCATATCCAATATTTCCCGTATTATCAAGTGTAGGGAGTCCACCCATTCCTAAATATATGTTTGAAATTGGTGAACCTGCTACATGTGGGGTGTAAAGTAATGTGTGATTATATTGATTATCGGCGTTTATTGCTTGAATTCTTAAACTTCCTGTTAAAGTTAGTAATTGTGAACTGGCATCAAATTTAAAATCACTTTCAACATTTCCACCACCGGTGTTAGAATCATAGGTAAAAACACCATTATCAGTATTACCAGATATTGTAAACGAAGTACCAGAAGTTCCAGATGTAACACCGGTTGCAGAAGTACCAGATGTACCCGAATTTCCTGAAGTTCCAGATGAGAAGTTTGGTGGAGTTGTACCAGACGTACCAGATGTACCCGTTACTCCAGATGTACCGGATGTACCAGATGTAAAGTTTGGTGGAGTTGTTCCAGATGTACCAGCAGTACCACTCACACCAGATGTACCAGATGTAAAGTTTGGTGGAGTTGTTCCCGATGTACCAGATGAACCCGCTATACCGGTTGCATTTGTACCATCTTTACCAGATGTACCAGATGAACCGAATAAAGTACCATCTTTACCAGATGTACCACTTGTTCCAGATGAACCCAATCCACTACTTCCAGATGAACCAGAAACACCCGATGTACCACTTACTCCAGAAGTACCAGATGAACCGAATAAAGTACCATCTTTACCAGATGTACCAGATGTACCGGCACTACCACTTATGCCACTTGTTCCACTTTGTCCGGATGAACCAGAAGTTCCTGATTCTCCAGATGTACCCGATGAACCAAATAAAGTACCATCTTTACCACTACTTCCAGATGTACCAGAACTTCCAGATGTACCTCCGGTTCCAGTTGAACCAGATGTTCCAGATGTACCAGATTCTCCTGATGTGCCAGATGAACCAAATAAAGTACCATCTTTACCAGATGTACCCGATGTACCAGATGACCCGGCAGTTCCTGCACTACCAGTTGTGCCATCCGTACCAGATGTGCCTCCCGTTCCGGAACTACCACTTTGTCCACTTGTTCCAGAACTTCCAAAGAATGTTCCATCTAAACCACTACTTCCAGAAATACCAGATGAACCAGATGTACCACCACTTCCTTGAGTTCCAGATGAACCAGATGTTCCAGATGTGCCAGATTCTCCTGATGTACCAGATGAACCAAAGAACGTTCCATCTAAACCGCTACTTCCAGATGTACCATCTTTACCAGATGTACCAGCCGAACCAGAACTTCCTGCAGTTCCAGGAGAACCATCTTGTCCGCTTGAACCCGAAGTACCATCTAATCCAGAACTTCCAGATGAACCAGATGAACCAAATGCAGATGTACCAGATGAACCAGATGAACCAGAAGTTGCTGATGTACCAGAACTTCCAGATGAACCAGAACTTCCACTACTTCCTGATGTTCCAGAAGAACCAAATAGAGTACCATCTTTACCAGATGTACCAGAAGAACCATCAACACCGGTTGTACCAGATGTGCCACTTATTCCAGATGAACCAGATGTGCCACTGCTTCCTGATGAACCAAAGAACGTTCCATCTAATCCAGAAGTACCCGATGTCCCATCAGTTCCAGAAACTCCAGATGTACCTCCACTACCAGATGTCCCGGTTGTACCAGATGTGCCAGTTGAACCAGATGTGCCAGAACTTCCAAAGAATGTTCCATCTAAACCAGAAGTTCCTGATGTGCCATCTGAACCGGAAACACCAGATGTACCAGTTGAACCAGATGTACCAGAACTTCCCGTTTCTCCAGATGTTCCTGATGTTCCAAAGAACGTTCCATCCAATCCAGAAGTACCACTACTTCCAGATGTGCCACTGCTTCCAGATGTACCAGTGGTGCCAGAAGTACCAGATGTACCAGAACTTCCAAAATATGTACCGTCCAAACCAGAAGTACCAGATGTTGCAGATGTACCACTACTTCCAGATGAACCAGATGAACCTGCAGTTCCAGATGAACCGGATGATGCAGATGTACCTGAACTTCCAGATGTACCAAATGAACCAGTTGTACCAGAACTTCCAGATGAACCAGATGTACCAGAAGTACCCGTAGTTCCAGAAGTGCCATCAGAACCAGATGAGCCAGATGTTCCAGAGCTTCCAGATGTACCAAACGAACCAGTTGTACCAGATGAACCAGAACTTCCTGCCGAGCCACTCGTACCAGATGTACCATCAGAGCCCGATGTTCCAGAGCTTCCAGAGCTTCCAGATGTACCAAACGAACCAGTTGTACCAGATGAACCAGAACTTCCTGATGTACCACTACTTCCAGATGAACCAGCCGTACCACTACTTCCAGAAGTACCAGATGTTCCAGAAGAACCAGTTGTACCAGAGCTTCCAGAACTTCCAGATGTACCACTTGTTCCAGATGAACCAGATGTACCATCTACTCCAGATGTACCAGAAGTACCTGCTGAACCAGAGCTACCAGAAGTACCAGCTGAACCAGTTGTTCCAGAGCTTCCACTCGTGCCACTTGTGCCTGCAGTACCAGATGAACCCCCACTACCATCGGAGCCAGATGAACCAGATGTACCACTTATTCCAGATGAACCAGATGTGCCAGAAGTACCAGATGTGCCTCCGCTTCCAGTTGTACCAGAGCTACCACCAGTACCAGATGATGCCGAAGTACCAGAGCTTCCTGATGTGCCACTCGTTCCAGATGTGCCACTCGTGCCACTCGTTCCAGATGTACCAGAGGTTCCAGATGTACCACCCGAACCAGATGATGCAGATGTTCCAGAACTTCCTGATGTGCCGCTCGTTCCAGATGTACCAGATGTACCAGAAGAACCAGATGTGCCACTACTTCCAGATGTGCCAGAACTTCCAGATGTGCCAGAAGTTCCAGATGTGCCCGCTGAACCAGTTGTGCCAGAACTTCCACTGCTTCCAGATGTTCCAGAGCTGCCGCTTGTACCAGAGCTTCCAGATGTACCAGATGTACCTGAACTTCCGCTTGTACCAGAGCTTCCTGATGTGCCACTTGTTCCAGAGCTTCCTGAAGTTCCAGATGAACCAGAGCTTCCATCAGAACCGGATGTACCAGATGTGCCACTTGTGCCACTGGTTCCAGATGAGCCAGATGTACCAGAGCTACCACTTGTACCAGAGCTTCCACTACTTCCAGAGCTTCCACTACTTCCACTACTTCCAGATGAACCAGAAGTACCTGTTGAACCAGAACTTCCACTAGAACCTGCACTTCCAGATGAACCAGATGTACCATCTACTCCGGATGAGCCAGAACTTCCAGATGAGCCAGAACTTCCAGATGAACCAGAAGAACCGGATATACCAGATGTTCCAGACGAACCAGAGCTACCAGCAGTACCGGATGAACCAACTGCTGCTGCTACATTTCGGTATCCTAATTTTTTAGTTACTGGGTCCCAAGTTACAACTTCATCATATGATGCTGATAATATTCCACCCAAATAAACACTACCACTAATTCCTAAACTCTTACTAATAATAAGCGATGCGTTTATTGTTTGGTCAGTATTAATATTAAGGAATGAAGATGTATCGGTATTTGCCGAATTTAATGCAAAAGATGCAGTTAATGAAGTAATCGCAAATGTGATACTATCCATTCCCAACGGTCCATCTACCCCAGTTGAAAGAATATAAGATGCTGTTTGTGAACTTTGTGCAGCTCCACCATTTACGGTTACTAAAATACCGTCTGAACCAGATGCAACTACATCTACACCAGAACCACTAAAGTTTATTTTAGCAGTTTGTGTTTGTACTAATGAACCAGTATGATATATAAATAAATCTGCTCCACCACCACCATTTAATGCATATGATGCTGTAATAGCGTATGATGCTGATACAGCGCCAAATACATTCATCGATGATGTTTGGTCATTTTTTACATAAGCATTTGCGTTAGCCAATGAAGCAGATAATGCCGATAATGATGATGAATCAAATCCCGTTACAGCATCTGCTAAACCCGCTTTACTTGCATATGATGCTGATAAAACGGTACCAAATACTCTATTACCTTGAATTGTTCCACTAATTAAAGAACCACCACTACCAATAACTGCATGTCCACTTGTCAATCCAGCAAATTTAATTTGGATTGTATTTTCATCAATTGATTTAATTGTACCAGGTATTACTTGGTCTTCCGAACCTGTTGCGTACACTTGCACCATTGGGTAAAGAATTCCTAAGTTATGTACAATAGTTAAATCACTTACATTACTAAATGGTACAGTTTCGGTTAATGATGTTTCCGGTTGTGGGATAAAATATCCTTGAGTTTCATTAAATCTTAGTACTTGATATTCTGCCGATGCAGTTGGTCCTACGCCTTGGAAATTATATGTACCTAAGAATGAGCCCGTAAATAATGGTGCAAACATTCTATAAGATGCAGAAATTGTATGTGCCGCTATATCATTTCCAACATAAAGATTTCCCCAAATAGATGATGATGTATTAACTACAAATCCTTTATCAGGTGAAATTGATGCGGTATATGAACCACTCTTTAATATTGATGTTTCAAATGCTAAGTTTGCAATATTGATGTTTCTTAATCCACTACCATCACCTATAAATGTACTTCCAGATGAAAGAACAACATCAGAACCAGTAACGAATAATGCACCACTAACTGCTAAAGAGCCAGAGAAAATTCTTACTGAAGTATTAATTTCTAAACCTTTATTCGGAGATATTACCGCTTCTACTGAACCGGATTTAATTCTATCTAATTCCAAATCTGTCAATGCTTCGGCAGGGATGTTAAATAATCCACTACCATCACCATCATATCTTGCCGCGGTGATTGGAACGTTTACATCTAATTTAGTTGGGTCAATAATAGCAACACCAGAACCTGAATTGATTCTGTCCAATTCAAGATTTTCAATCGCATCAGGTGGGATATTAAATAATCCACCACCATCACCATAGTAAAGAGATGCTGTGATAGAACCACTAATTGCTACCGATGATGTGAATTGAGACTTGTATGAACCAGATTCAGGAGAAGTTATTACTCTAAACAATTGCCCGTCTGCTACCGATGCTGTTGCAGAACCACTCGCAATCAACGGTGATGCTGCAGCTTGTACGTTTGTTAAAAATCTACCATCACCATATAAGAAATCAGATACAAATATCGAACCACTTATTGAAACGGATCCTGTAAACTCTGAACCGATTTCTGAACCTGTTTTTGATGTTATTACTCTAAATTCCTGTCCATTTTCAACCGATGCAGTTGCCGAACCACTTGCGATTAACGGAGCCGCTGCTGCAACTACATTGGTTATATACCTACCATCACCAAACAAAAATTCACTAGTATATAAAGAACCACTTATTGCAATAGAGCCAGTAAACTGAGAACCTATTTCAGAACCGGTTTTTGCAGTTATTACTACGAACGCTTCACCACTTGCTACCGATGCAGTTGCACTACCACTCGCTATCAATGGAGCTGCTGCCGCTTGTACATTTGTAATATATCTACCATCACCATATAAGAAATCAGTTGCTCTTATACTTCCACTAACTTCAATTGAACCAGTAAATTGAGAACCAACATCAGAACCGGTTCTATCAGTTATAACTTTAAATCCAAATTCAGGTGATACCGATGCGGTAATTGAACCTGATTTAATTTCAGTTGATATTAACGCATCTTCGGTAAGTGCAGAACGTGGTATATTTCTAAGATGTGTACCTTCACCATAGTAAGTTGAACCAGAAGATAAGAATAATCCGCCACTAACTATTTCATTAATATAAAGACTTCCACTTATTGCAACCGAACCTGTGAAGTGGGATGCAATTTCAGTACTAAAGTAACTAGCGGTTTCTTCCGAACCAGTATAGAATGCAGAAGTAAATGGTGTAATAACTCTAAATCCATAATCAGGTGCTACCGATGCGGTTACCGAACCAGATTTGATTTCTGCGGAAATAAGAGCATCTTCGGTAAGGGCTGATCTTGGAATGTCAAATAATAATCTACCGGATGAACTAATGAATGAACCACTAGCCATAAAGATACTACCACTAAATGTAGAACCACTTTCTAAAGATTCAACTAAGAATCCAAATTCAGGAGTAACTGAAGCGGTTATACTTCCAGTTGCTATACGGAATACTTCTTCAGAAAGTGCTGATCTTGGAATATCAAACAATCCTCTACCAGAACCACTAAACATCGATGCCGAAATAGGACCAGATGTATCTAAACTTCCTGTTATTTGTGTATCACCTATAAATGTAATTTCTGCAGGTATTTCTACAAAATCAACAATATTAATTTGTCCTGCCATTCCAGAATGTAATTGGCAGTTATAGTATAAAATCGAAGGTGAGCCAGAATAAGGTGTAAATGTTATTGTACCATTATCGGCTCCATTTCCAGTTATACTTTGACTAACATTATTAGATGTTCCGGTTGAATTTACAAATTTTATCCAAAAAGGATGTCCTGCCGCATTTACATTAAATGTATATTGAATACCTCTTTGTAAAGTTAATGTTGGATTTGAACCAGAAATTGCAGCGTTACTTACTACATATGCACTAGAACCATCATTGGTTACATATATTATATTATCAATTAAATAAGAAGGAGTTGGTCTTCCAGAAGATGATACAATTAAACTACCATCAATTCTAGAATGAACATTAACTTCAAATCCATCAGAAGGTGATATAGATGCCGTTGCTGAACCGCTGAATATTTTTGTAGAATCAATAGATAAATTTGCTAAACTTATATTTGAAAGGTATCTACCATCACCAACAAAATAAGAACCACTTTGTACAAAAATACTTCCACTAGTAACAACACTACCACTAACATTTATTGAACCAGTAAATTGAGAACCACTATCCGCTGATTGTACTCTAAATCCAAAATTTGGTGATACGGATGCGGTTACACTACCACTTGCAATTTTAAAAGGTGCAAACGAAAGTGCTGATTCCGGAATATCAAATAAGAATCTACCAGAACCACTAAAGAATGAACCGGTTCTAATACTAACACCATCTGAAATAAAACTTCCACTTACCGAAACAGAACCACTAAATTGTGAACCACTTGCAACCGATTCAACTTTAAATCCAAATTGCGGAATTGCAGAAGCAGTAACTGAACCACTAGCAATTCTAAATAATTCTTGAGAAAGTGCAGAGAATGGTATATCGGTTAGTCCCGCACCACTTCCACTAAATACTGATGCGGATACTCCAGAAATAAATCTAGATGAACCGGAAACAATTAATGTTGATTTGAAATCTACAGCACCGGATGTAATTAAATATGTACCAATAGTTGCTCCAGCATTTACAGTAAATCCTCTATTTGGTGCTACTGATGCAGTAACAGAACCACTAAAGATTTTAGATGTATCTAAATCAGAAATCGCTGCTACTGGAATATCAAATAATTTTTTACCACTTCCAGAAAAAGATGAGCCAGTAATTACTCTAAGTTCACCATAAAATGTACTTCCACTACTAATAGATGTTACAACAAATCCTTCATTTGGTGCTACCGATGCAGTTACACTACCACTTACAATTTTTTCACTAAATAAGGCATCTGGTGCAAGAGCGGTTCTAGGAATATTAAATAATCTTTCACCACTACCACTATAAAAACTTCCAGATTGAAGATAAACACTACCTGTTAAATAAAGTGATGAACTAATTTCTACATTAGGTGTACCTTCAATTCTAAACCCATATAAAGGAGAAACTGAAGCAGTTACCGAACCCGAAACAATTCTCGATGATTCAACCGATGGTACATTTCTTAATCTACTACCATCACCTTCAAATGAACCACTAAAATTTTGTCCAAAAAATGCTTCAGCGGTAACTGAACCCGTAACTTTAATACTACCGGTAAATTCACTACCAAATTGTGCAGATTCTACTCTAAATCCATATGTAGGAGATACGGATGCAGTTACGCTACCACTTGCTATTCTAAATGCATCTCCAGTGAATGATGTAAATGGAATATCAAACAATCCTCTACCAGAACCACTAAACATTGAAGCTGTTACATTACCGCTTATTCCTACGCTTCCTGTTATATTAGTTGGTCCTATAAATTCAATTTTTCCAGGTATTATTAATTCATCAATAACCTCAATATTACCCTGCATTGCAGTGTGGTTTTGACAAATATAATATAATTGATTAGGAGTTGATAAATTTGGACTAAATGTAATTACACCAAAATCATCACCATTATTAGTTACACCGGTATTGTATGCTCCACCAGTTCCAGATTGAATACTACCTGATTTAATCCAAAAAGGATGCCCACTTGCACTTATATTGAAAGTGTATATTAATCCTCTAACTAATGTTAATGTAGGATTTGAACCAGAAATTGCTCCTGAAAAATTATAGTAGCTAAAACCATTATTAGTTACATCAAATACAGTATCTATTGATTGAGAAGGAAAATGGAAGTTTGATGCCGAAACATTCATACTACCAGTAAAATTACTATATATGTTTACATTAAATCCTTTTATCGGGTCAATAGATGCAGTTGCAGAACCAGAAAATATTAGATTTGTATCTAAATCAGATATTGCTGAACGTGGTATATTAAATAACTTTTGTCCACTTCCACTAAAGAATGAACCAGATGAAAGAAATACACTACCACTAAATGTAGAACCACTGTCTACCGAAGTTACAATAAAACCAGCATCAGGTGAAACCGATGCGGTTACACTTCCACTTACAATAAACGATGATAAAAGAGCATCTTCAGTAAGGGCTGAACGAGGAATATCAAATAATAATCTACCAGATGAACTCACAAAAGAGCCACTAGCCATAAAGATACTACCACTAAAAGTAGAACCACTATCCGGTGATTCAACTAAAAACCCTGTTTCCGGAGTAACCGAAGCTGTTACACTACCACTTGCAATTCTGAATACTTCTTCTGATAATGCCGAACGAGGTATATCAAATAATCCTCTACCACTACCACTATACATTGAAGCTGATATAGAACCCGTAACTCTAAGGTATCCATCAATTGTTGTTGATATGTTTATTTCTAACCCCTTATTTGGTGAAATAGAAGCGGTTGCTGAACCACTTGCAATTCTAGGTGCTACTAACGATGGTACATTTGTTAATTTACTACCATCACCCACAAAGAATGATGCGGTAAGAGCTCCATTTACATTTACAGATCCAGAAATGTCAACACTACCTGTAAATTCAGAACCACTTGCTGCAGATTCTACTCTAAATCCATAAACTGGAGAAACTGATGCGGTTACTGAACCGGAAGAGATTTTAAAAGGTGCAAATGAAAGTGCGGATTCCGGAATATCAAATAGGAATCTACCAGAACCACTAAAGAACGAACCAGATGCAAGTCTTACACTACCTGTAAATTCAGAACCGCTATCTGGAGATTCAACTCTAAATCCATAAAGTGGAGATACTGAAGCTGTTACACTTCCACTTACTATTCTAAATGGTTGAAACGATAAAGCGGATTCAGGAATATCAAATAATAATCTACCAGAACCACTAAAGAACGAACCAGATGCCAATTGAACACTACCACTAAATGTAGAACCACTTTCTAAAGATATAATGGTAAAACCACCTTCTGGTGATACCGAAGCGGTTATAGAACCGGTTGCTAATTTTGTAGCTTGCGGTAAATTAAATAAATCTTTACCATCGCCAAAGAAAGAACCAGTAAATGAACCTGTAAATGAAGAACCACTAATTTCGTTACCAACTAAAAAATCTCTAATTTGTACAGATCCAGTAAATTGCTGAACATCAGTAGTTTCGTCACCAAAAATATTTGAGCCTGAAGAATATATTACGGATGATGATACAATTGAAACTACCAATTGTTCAGCGTATATAGATTTTGATACATACAAGTTTTCAGCAATTGTAGTATCAACATTTATTTGTAATCCAAGATCAGGAGAAATTGAAGCAGTTGCAGAACCACTCGCCAATCTATTTGTGTCTGGTAAATTAAATAAACCAGCACCATCACCGGCAAAAGAACCGGAGAATGAACCCGTATAAGAACCGGTAAAACTACCACTAAGAGAAGTTGCACTTCCGGTAAAAGAACCTGTAAATTGCCCAGTTACTCTATCTAAATCTAAACTTCTTACAAACCCTCTATTACCTTGGTCATCCGAAACTACAATAGCGGGGGAGCCTGAAAGGGAGGCTGAGAAATTTGGTACTCCCAAATTAGGTTCAGCTTGGGTTATATCCAAGAATTGATACCTATCTGGAGTTACGTTTTTGGGACTAACGGGTTTTACCCTATTACTAAGTAAGTTACTTTTGGCCATCCGAATCTACAAGCTTTGTTATAAATATAAAATAAGGAAGTATTCCTTACAAATTATTCATTTGCACTTTCAAGTATTGAAAGAACTACTCGTAAATCAGTTGAACCAGAGAAATATAAACTATAACCTTCCTCCATTACCAACTTACCAGCTACAACCGGTGAAAGTGAATCTCCCGCAGGAATATCAAAATTCTTAATTAATTGAATAATTTCCTGTGGTACATAGATTGGTGTTTCTATATTATTCTTAA
>JACCDW010494580.1_pt1 | contig 15969 bp, 14 predicted proteins | sample 7449781 | NCBI WGS metagenome assembly JACCDW01 (sample SAMN15323449, study PRJNA562643) | freshwater metagenome | isolation source: river surface water | place: USA:Blue River Watershed | collected 2017-08-18
GGGCCGCCTGCTGTACCAGGGCCGCTGGTTCGACCCGCAGGCCCTGATGCTGCGCGAGACCGCCCAGCGCTGGGTGGCCCGCGCCATCACCGGCGAGGTGACGCTGGAGCTGCGCCGCGGCAACGACTACAGCCTGCTCAATACCGAGTCGGCCAACCTGACCTACAAGCCCGAGCGCCTGACGATGGAAAAGGGCGAGTCCATGTTCTCCCCGCGCGACCGCATCGGCCAGCTGACCATGCGCAACCTGGACATCGTGGACACGCGCGAGAAGCTGGGCGTGTACAGCGGTGCCGGCCTGCTGGCCGCGGGCGATGGCGAGCACCTGCTGCGCCTGACGGGCGAGAAGCAGTAAGACACAGGCGGTTCGAACCAGGCCTGTGCGCTCCCGCGAGGGGTGCACAGGCTTTTTTCTTTTCAACGCCTTTTTCTAACCTTATTTTTGACATTTAACATATCTATTGTTAGATTAAAAATAATGTTAGTTAGTCAACTCTTCTGGCGAACACTCCAGTACCTCCAGCAGGCCCTGGGGCGCGAAGCCGTGCGTGAAGGGGCGGTGTGTACCGTGCCCGGCTTGCCTGCGTTCCTGGAGGAAACCTACGAATTCGCCACCGCGGAGCTGCACGGCCAGGCGATCCTGGTGGCCTGCGTCAAGGGGCCGCAAGCGCCACCGGCCCGGCACATGGGCCGTCACGTCCAGCAGCTGCGGGAGCGGTCGCCACGGCCCGTCATCCTGGCCCTGCCGCAGGTCACACCGGGCGAGCGAAGGCAACTGATCACGCACGGCCTCGCCTTCGTGGTTCCCGGGTCCCAGTTCTACGCACCCCGGCTGGGCATGATCCTGAGCGAGCGGTTCCCTGCGGCGAACCAGCGGGAGGCGTCGGTGCTGAGCCCAGCGACCCAGGCCATGCTGATCGGGTTCCTGCTGCGCGCCCCCGAGACCGAGCGCTGGCAGCCATCGGCTGATGCGGTGGCCATGGGCTACACGGCCATGACAGCGACTCGTGCCGTTCGGGAATTGCTGCCACTTGGCCTGTTCAAGCTGGACGTGCAGGGGCGGTCCAAGTACCTGCGGCGGCTGATGGCGGGACGTCAGCTCTGGGACAGGGCCAGGCTCCACCTCAGCAGCCCCGTCCAGCGCACACTCTGGACCTATGACCCACGGATTCTCCAGAGGCCCGATGTGCGCACTGCAGGCATGAGCGCACTGGCGCAGCGCTCCATGCTCAACGAGCCTCCTGCTCCGGTGATCGCCATCACGGCCGGTGGCATGGCGCAAGCGGCGCGCGACGGGGTTGACTTCGAGCCGCGCGCGCTGGCCGATGCGATCGAGGTCCAGGTCTGGCGCTACCCGCCCACGATGGCCGGGGATGACCCAGGTGTCGACCCCCTGTCGCTGTGGCTCAGCCTGGCGGACCATCCGGATCCCCGGGTCCGGATGGCACTCGATGAGGTGCAGAGCGCGCTCCCATGGTGAGGGGGCTGTCGACCTTCCAAGCCTGGTTCAGGGGCTACGAGGACCACTACGTCCTCATCGGCGGCACGGCCGCCTACCTCACGATGGAAGCGGCAGGCGCCGACTTTCGGGGCACCCGCGACCTGGACATCGTCCTGCACCTGGAGGCCCTGACGCCGGCCTTCGCCCGGCGATTCTGGGATTTCGTGAAAGCGGGCGGTTACGCGAAAAAGGAGGGCGCGCCCGCCCTCAAGCCCTGCATGTACCGGTTCCAGAAACCTGCGGAGGCCGACTTCCCGTTCATGCTGGAACTGTTTTCGCGAGTTCCCGATGGGATTGCATTCCTTGCGCCGGGGCACCTGACGCCGATACCCCTCGACGAGGAAGTCTCCAGCCTGTCCGCCATCCTGCTCGACGATGACTACTACCGCTTCGTCCTCGACGGCAAGCGATACAGGCCGGGCCTGCCCTCGTGGGTGGGCGAAGACCGGCTGATCCCGCTGAAGGGGCTGGCCTGGCTGGAACTGCGCCAGCGACTCGCACAGGGTGATCCCATCGATTCGCGCAAGATCGACAAGCACCTGGCCGATGTGGTGGTGCTGTCCGGCCTGCTGGCCGACGGTCAGGTCATCGAGGCGCCACCCAAGGTCCGTGCGGACCTGGGCCGATTCCTGCAGACCGTGCAGGGCGTCACCGCGGGCCTGTCACCCGTGGTGGCCAGGCGTATCGCCGACGCATATGCCCTGGGCGTGGCAGTACGCTGAGCTTCCGCAGGCGTGGCCGGTCGCAAGGGCCGTCCGACAGGCTGGCGAGGCGCCACGGACTGGAACGCGATCCATGCCGCTCCTAAGCTGGGGCTCACCCATCTCCCATCTCAATACGCCTTGGAGTCCACCATGCCCCTGCTTCGCAAGCTCATCGCCCTGGCCGTGACGACCGGGGTCGCCAAGAAGGCCTGGGACGCGTACCGCGGCAACAGCCCGACCGCCTCGGCCGCCGGCCGCCGCGCGGGCGATCGCACGGGCACGCCCTCAGCCCGGGACACCGACCGCCGCAGCACCCCGCGGGGCGAGTACCGCCGCGAAGGCAGTTGAGCCTCTGCGCAGGGGCCGTGCGGCCTGGCGCGTCAGCCCAGCCCGCCCTGCGTCACCACGCGCCAGCCCGCCTCGGCCATGAGCCGGGCGCGCTCGCCCGTGGCCTGGGCGTCGGCCGCCGCCGCATTGCCCGCCAGCGCCCGCGCCAGGATGCCCTGCAGGATGGCCGCCATGCGGAACATGTTGAAGGCCAGGTGGTACTCCCAGTTCGGCAACGCGCTGCGGCCCGTGCGGGCGCAGTAGGCCGCGGTGTAGGCCGCCTCGTCCGGGATGCCCAGCGCCGCCCAGTCGTAGCCGCGGATGCCGCGGAACTCGTCGGACGTGACCCGCCAGGCCATGCAGTGGTAGGCGAAGTCCACCACCGGGTGGCCCAGGGTGGACAGCTCCCAGTCGATCACCGCCAGCGCCCGCGGCTCGGTGGGGTGGAAGATCAGGTTGTCGATGCGGAAGTCGCCATGCACCAGGCTCACCTCCTCGTCCTGCGGACGGTGCGCGGGCAGCCACTCGATCAGCCGCTCCATCGCCTCGATGCGCCCGGTCTCGCTGGCGCGGTACTGGCGCGTCCAGCGGTCGATCTGGCGGGCCAGGTAGTTGCTCGGCTTGCCGTAGTCGGACAGGCCCGCGGCGGCCACGTCCACCTGGTGGATGGCGGCGATCACCCGCACCATCTCCGCGTAGATCGCGCCGCGCGCGTCCGGGGTCATCCCGGGCAGGGACGCGTCGGCCAGCACGCGGCCCTCGACGAAGTCCATCACGTAGAAGGCGCTACCGATCACCCCCTCGTCCTCGCACAGCGCATGCATGCGGGGCACCGGCACGTCGGTGCCCGCCAGCGCGCGCATCACGCGGAACTCGCGGTCCACGGCATGGGCCGAGGCCAGCAGCACGCCCGGCGGCTTGCGACGCAGCACCCAGCGGTGGTCGCCGGCCTCGACGCGGAAGGTGGGGTTGGACTGACCGCCCGCCAGGGGATGCAACTGCACGCTGCCGCGGAAGTCCGCGACATGCGCGCGCAGCCAATCAGCCAGGCGCGCGGCATCGGGCTGCGCGGGATGCGGGGCCGGGGACGCGGAGGTGGCGGGCGTGTTCATCACCGCCTCCTCACAGGCTGGACACCAGGTGCCCGCCGTCGGCGGCCAGCACGCTGCCTGTCATGAAACGGCCGGCGTCACTCGCCAGCAGCAGCAGCGGGCCATCCAGGTCGGCCGGCACGCCGAAGCGCTGCTGCGGCACGCGCGAGCGCAGGCGCTCGCCCGCAGGGGAGGCCAGGAAATCGGCATTGAGCTCGGTCGCCACATAGCCCGGCGCCAGCGCGTTGACGCGGATGCCGTGGCGCGCCAGCTCCAGCGCCAGGCCCTTGGTCAGCTGCAGCAGGCCGGCCTTGGAGGCGCAATACGGCGCCACGCCGCCGGCCACGCGCTCGCCGGTGATGGAGGCGATGTTCACGATGGCCCCCGGGCGCTGCACCCCGGTCAGGCGGCGTGCCGCCTCCTGCGAGACCAGCCACGCGCCCTTGAGGTTGGTGTCGATGACCGAGTCCCAGTCGGCGGGCGTCTGCTCCAGCACGGGCCGGCCCACGGCCACGCCGGCGTTGTTCACGACGATGTCGGGCGCGGCCCCGGCCTCACGCCGGGCGATGGCGTCGAAGGCCTCGGCCACGCTGGCCGGATCCGTCACGTCCATGGGCACGGCGAAGGCATCGTGGCCCTGGCCGCGCAGTTCGTCCACCAGGCTGGCCAGGCGGTCCGCCCGTCGCGCCGCCACAGCCAGGCGAGCGCCGGCTTCGGCCAGCGTGCGGGCGAAGTGCCGGCCCAGGCCGCTGGAGGCGCCCGTGACCAGGGCCAGGCGGCCATCGAGGCGGAAGGTGTCGATCGCAGCGCTCATCAATCGGCTCCCCCGGCCTTGGGCGCGCCCTCGGCGCGCACGCCTTTGAGCAGGTGCTTGGCCAGGCTCCAGCGGTGCACCTCGGACGGGCCGTCGTAGATGCGGAAGCTGCGCATGTCCGCGAAGATGCGCGCCACCACGGTCTCGCCGGTGACGCCCTGGCCGCCCAGGACCTGCACGCTGCGGTCCACCACGCGCCACACGGCCTCGGACACCATCACCTTGGCGCGGCTGGACTCGTGCAGGCCCAGGTGGCCCTGGTCCAGCACCCAGGCGCAGTGCCAGATCGCCAGGCGCGCCTGGTGCATGTCCATCTCGTTGTCGGCCAGCATGAAGCCCACACCCTCGTGGCGGCCCAGCGTCTGGCCGAAGGCCTCGCGGCGGCGGGCGTAGTCCAGCGCAATGTCGTGCGCGCGACGGGCGGCGCCCAGCCAGCGCATGCAGTGGGTCAGGCGCGCGGGGGACAGGCGCACCTGCGCGTAGCGGTAGCCCTGCCCCACCTCGCCCAGCACGTCCTGCGCCTTCACGCGCAGGCGGTCGAAGCGCACCACGCCGTGGCCGCCAGGGAAGCACCGGTCCAGCGAGTCCATGTTGCGCTCCAGCGTGATGCCGGGCGCGTCCATGGGCGCGAGGAACATGGTGGGCCCGGCATCGGGCACGCGGGCCATGATGATGGCGAAGGCCGCGCCATCGGCGCCGGTGATGAACCACTTCAGGCCGGAGATCAGGAAGTCGTCGCCATCGCGCTCGGCCACCGTGGCCAGCATGGAGGGGTCGGAGCCTGCGCCGGGCGAGGGCTCGGTCATGCAGAAGCACGAACGCACATCAGCCTTCACCAGCGGACGCAGCCACTTTTCCTTCTGCTCGGGCGTGGCCACGGCTTCCAGCAGGTGCATGTTGCCCTCGTCGGGCGCGAACACGTTCAGGGCCACCGGGCCCAGCATGGAATAGCCGGCCTCCTCGAAGATCACCGCCCGTCCCACGTGGGACAGCCCCAGGCCGCCCAGCTCGTGCGAGGCGTGGGGCGACAGCAGGCCGGCGCGGCGCGCGCGGGACACCAGTTCCTCGCGCAACGAGGGCTCGGGGCCGTGCGGACCCTCGCGCGGGTCACCTTCCAGGGGCATCACCTCGTCGGCGATGAATTGGCGCACCCGGTCGCGCAGTTGCGCCAGGTCGTCGGGCAGGCTGAAATCGATCATGCGGCAATCCTCGTTCAATTCTTGGCATTCAACCGTCGCGCCAGCGACGTTCGGCATCGTCCCAGGCCCCCAGGGCCTGCAGGTCCGGCACCCAGGCCAGGCCGGACTTGGCGTCCGACGAGGCGGCTTCGGGCGTGACCAGCACGTCCAGCAGGGCCGGCCGGTTCGCCATTGCGCGCTCGATGGCGGCGGGCAGGTCCTCGGCCCGCTCCACGCGCTGGGCATGCAGGCCGAAGGCGCGAGCCATGGCGGCATGGTCGGCGTACTGCAGGCGCGTGCCCACCACCTTGCCGTGCGTCTCCTGCTGGTCGCGCACCTCGATGGCCCAGGAACCGTTGTTGGCCACCACGATCAGCACCGGCGCCTGGTGGCGGGCCGCGGTATCGATCTCCATCGCGTTGTAGCCGAAGGCGCCGTCGCCGGTGGCCACCACCACGGTGCGGTCCGGACAGGCCAGGCTGGCGGCCACGCCAAAGGGCGTGCCGATGCCGATGCAGCCCAGGGGGCCCGGGTCCAGGTAGGTGCTGGCCGGCAGCCCCACGCGGGCGAAGCTGAGGAAATCGCCGCCGTCGGCCACCACGATGGCGTCCTCCGGCAGCGCCTGGCGCAGGGCGGACAGCAGGCGGTTGGGGTGCATCAGGCCGTCGCTGCCGTCCGGCGCCTGGGCCATGGAGGTTTCCAGCTTGGCGGCGCGCGCCTCGTGGCCGGCGCGGACCTTGGCGGCCCAGTCCCGGTCGGCGGCGCTGGCGCGGCCGCCGGCCTCGTCCAGCAGGGCCTGCAGCGCCTCGGCGGGGCTGGCCAGGATCTCGGCGGCGCCGCGGCGGTTGTCACGCAGCTCGCTGGGGCAGTCGGCGATGCGCACGAACTTCGCCTCGCCGAACACGGCGGGCGAGCCATAGGCCAGCTGGAAATCCAGCCGGCGGCCGATGGTGAGGATCACGTCGGCCTCGGCCATCACCGAGCCGCGCATCGCGGCCACCACCGAGGGGTGCGACTCGGGCACCAGGCCGCGGCTCTCGCCGGTGTCCAGGTAGACGGCGCCCAGGCGGTCCAGCAGTTGCTGCAGGGGCTGCGCCGCCCCGCGCGCGCCCCGGCCGGTGATCACCAGCGGACGCTTCGCGTTCCACAGCACCTCCACGGCCTGGGCCACGGCGGCCGGATCGGGCAGCAGGCGCGCGCGGGCGCGGGGTGCCATGAACTCGGGCAGCTGCACCGCCGGCGACACGCGCGCGCGCAGCGTGTCCACCGGGAAGTCCAGGTAGGCCGGGCCGGGCTCGCCGCCATGGCCCTGGGCGCGGGCCACGGCCTCGTCCAGCTCCTGCAGCACCAGGTCGGGCTCGCGCACGGTGCGGGCGTAACGTGTGAGGGGACGCACGAACTCCACGTGCGACATGTCCTGCAGCGCGCCGCGGTTCTCCTGAGGGCGCGGCGGCGTGCCGGAGAGCACCAGCACCGGCGCGCGGGCCACATGGGCGTTGGCGATGCCGGTCATGGCGTTGGTCACGCCGGGGCCGGCCGTCACCAGCGCCACGCCCAACCCGCCCGTGAGCTCGGCATGGGCATGGGCCATGTAGACGGCGGCGCGCTCGTCACGCACGTCCACGATGCGGATGCCCTCGGCGTCCAGCCGCATCCAGATCGGCATGATGTGCCCGCCGCACAGCGCGAACACGCGGTCCACGCCGCGGGCCTTGAGGAAACGGGCCACCAGGGCGGCGGCGCTGTCGGGGGAGACGGTGGGCGTGGTCAAAGGGACTCCTTGGGTCGGTCGGCCCGGGCGCGGGAAAGGGGCTCCCGGGTGATTGGAAGAAATAGTATTCTGAATTCAGAGTTCAATTTCCAAGGGATTTCCCTGATGAATTCTGAATTCAGAGTTCTAAGATGCAGGGCATCCGGGCCGCCGTGCCCGCCAGCCGAGACCCCGACATGAACCACCTGCTCACCGTGGCCGATGCCGTCGCCACCCATGCCCGCCTCACCCCCGCCAAGCTCGGCGCGCGCGATTCGCGCCGCCGCCTGACCTTCGCCCAGTGGAACGACCGCGCCACCCGCCTGGCCAACGGCCTGCTCGCGCTGGGCCTGTCCAAGGGCGACCGGGTGGTGCTGCTGGCCTACAACTGCGTGGAGTGGATGGAGATGTACGTGGCACTGGCCCGCGCCGGGTTGGTGGCCGTGCCGGTGAACTTCCGCCTCACCCCGCCGGAGATCGGCTATATCGCCCAGCACAGCGAGGCCCGCGCGGTCATCGCCCAGGACCTGCTGGCCGACCGCATCGACGCGGTGCGCGGCGAGCTGGCGCTGGTGCCGGGCGGCTGCATCGCCTTCGGCGACACCCTGCCGGCCGGCTGGACCGGCTACGAGGCGCTGGTGGAGTCCGCCGGCAGCGCCCTGCCCGCAGTGGACGTGCGCCCGGCCGACCCCTGCGCGCTGATGTACACCTCGGGCACCACGGGGCGGCCCAAGGGCGCGGTCCGCAGCCATGAGGGCAATACGCTGATCGCCCTGGCCACGGCGGTGGAGATGGGGTTCACGCGCCACGACACGGCGCTGCTGGTGATGCCGATGTGCCATGCCAACTCGCTGTATTTCAGCCACACCTTCGTGCACCTGGGCGCGACCTGCGTGATCGACGACCACCGCAGCTTCGACCCCGAGGCCCTGCTGGCCACGCTGGCCAGCGACAAGGTGACCTTCACGTCCCTGGTGCCCACGCACTACATCATGATGCTCGGCCTGCCCGCGGCCATCAAGGCGAAATACGACGTCAGCGCGGTGGAAAAGCTCATGATCTCCTCCGCCCCCGCGCGCAAGGAGACCAAGCTGGCCATCATGGAGTTCTTCCGCAACGGCAAGCTGTACGAGCTGTACGGCTCGACCGAGGCCGGCTGGGTCACCCTGCTGCGCCCCGAGGAGCAGTTCGACCGCCTGGGCTCGGTGGGCCGCGAGTGGGCCGGCAGCGGAGCGATCCGCCTGCTGGACCCGGACGGCAACGAGGTGCCCGACGGCGAGGTGGGCGAGCTGTACTCGCGCTCGCCCTACGTGTTCGACGGCTACTGGAAGAACCCCGAGAAGACGGCCGAGGCCTTCCGCGGCGACTGGTGCTCGGTGGGCGACATGGCCCGGCGCGACGCCGACGGCTTCATCCACCTGGTGGACCGCAAGTCCAACATGATCATCAGCGGCGGCGAGAACGTGTACCCCTCCGAGGTGGAGGCCGTGATCGGCAGCCACCCCAAGGTCAAGGACGTGGCGGTGCTGGGCCTGCCGCACGACAAGTGGGGCGAGGCCGTGCATGCGGTGGTGGTGCTGCATGCGGGCCAGCAGGTGGCGCAGGAGGAAATCGTCGCCTGGTGCCAGGGCCGGCTGGCCGGCTTCAAGCGCCCGCAGGGCGTGACTTTCCTGGCTGACGAGGCGATGCCGCGCACGGCCACGGGCAAGATCCTGCACCGCGTGCTGCGCGAGCGGCTGGCGGCGCAGGACTGAGCCGCGGTGATGGCACGATAGACTGGCGGCTTGCGCGCCCCCACCTTCGCGGGGACCGCCACCGATCACCCATGAAGGCCCTTTCCCTCCAGCCCAACCTCGTCGACCAGGTCAGCGCCGCGCTGCTGGACGAAATCGCCTCCGGCCAGCTCCAGCCGGGCGAGCGCATCATCCAGGAACAGGTCGCCCAGGCCCTGGGCGTGTCGCGCCAACCGGTGCAGCAGGCCCTGCTGCTGCTTCGCAACCAGGGCGTGCTGCGCGACGCGCCGGGCCGCGGCCTGATCGTGGCGCCGCTGGACCCCGAGCACGTGGAGCACATGTATGACATGCGCGCCGCCATCGAGGGGCTGGCCGCGCGGCGGGCGGCCCTGGCCTGCACCGACCAGGCGGCCCGGCAGGGCGCGGCCATCGTCGACGCCGGCCGCAAGGCGGTGGCCAGCGGCGCGGTGGCGAAGATGATCGCCGCGGACATCCGCTTCCACGAGTTCCTGTACGGCCTGTCCGGCAACCCGCTGATCGGATCGGCCATGTCCACGCACCTGACCTACACGCAGCGGGTGATGGGCGAGGTGCTCAATCGCGACCAGACGCCCCGCGACATCTGGGACCAGCATGCGCAGATCCTGGAGGCCATCGCGGCGGGCGATGGGGACCGGGCCGAACAGCTGGCCCGCGCGCACGTGAGCCAGGCGGCCGGCTTCGTGGTGGCGCGCCTGCGGGCGGCCAAGGACGCGGAAGGCGCGGCGGCGGCCTGAGGCCGCTCAGACGACCACGGGCTCCGGCTCCAGCCGGATGCCGAAGCGCTCGTACACGCTGGTCTGGATGGCCTTGGCCAGGGTCACCACCTCACCCCCCGTGGCGCCGCCGCGATTGACCAGCACCAGGGCCTGCTTCTCGTACACGCCGGCATGGCCCACGGTCTTGCCCTTCCAGCCGCAGGCGTCGATCAGCCAGCCGGCGGCCAGCTTCACGCTGCCGTCGGGCATGGGGTAGTGCACGATGTTCGGCTCCCGCGCGATGATGTCCGCGCACTGCTCGGGCGACACCGTGGGATTCTTGAAGAAGCTGCCGGCGTTGCCGATCACCTTCGGGTCCGGCAGCTTGGCGCTGCGGATGGCGCAGACCCAGTCGTAGATGTCGCGCGCGGTGGGCTGGGCCACGCCGGACTCGGCCATCTTGCGCTGCAGGTCCAGGTAGCCCAGCTCGGGCTTCCAGGGCTTGGGCAGGCGAAACCGCACGCGCAGGATCACGGCGCGGCCGGCCAGGCCGAAATCGCCCTCCTGGGCCGGGGCGTGCTTGAAGACGGAATCGCGGTAGCCGAAGGCGCACTGGGCGGCGTCCAGCGTGAACACCCGGCCGGTGACCAGGTCCATCGCGTCCAGCGACTCGAAGCGGTCCTGCACCTCCACGCCGTAGGCGCCCACGTTCTGCACGGGGGAGGCGCCCACGCTGCCGGGGATCAGGGCCAGGTTCTCCAGGCCGGGGTGGCCGTGGTCCAGCGTCCAGGTGACGAAGTCGTGCCAGGGCACGCCGGCGCCGGCCTCGACGAGGGTGGCCCGGGGCCCGTCCTCGACCACGCGGATGCCGGGGATCTCCATCTTCAGCACCAGCGGCCGGACGTCGCCGGTCAGCACGATGTTGCTGCCGCCGCCCAGGACGAACTTGGGCGCCGGGCCGCGCTCCGGGTCGGCCAGCACGTCCCGCAGGTCCTGCTCGCCGCGCACGCGCACCAGCTCCCGGGCCTTGGCCACGATACCGAAACTGTTGTGGGATTGCAGGGGAGCGTTGGGCTCGACGATCATGGGAGAATTGTCTCATTGAGCCGCGCGGGCGGCGAACAACGATACGGGAGCTTCCATGCCATCTTTCGACACCGTCCTCGAACCCAACCTCGTCGAGGTGAAGAACGCCGTCGACAACGCCGCCAAGGAAATCGGAACGCGCTTCGACTTCAAGGGCACCTCGGCCGCCATCGAGATCAAGGACAAGGAGATCACCCTGTTCGGCGATGCCGACTTCCAGCTGCAGCAGGTGATGGACATCCTCACCAGCAAGCTGGCCAAGCGCAACGTGGACGTGCGCTTCCTGGACAAGGGCGACGTGCAGAAGGTCGGCGGCGACAAGGTCAAGCAGGTCGTCAAGGTGCGCAGCGGCATCGAGGGCGAGGCCGCCAAGAAGATCCAGCGCATCATCAAGGACAGCAAGCTCAAGGTGCAGGCCGCCATCCAGGGCGACGCCGTGCGCGTGACCGGCGCCAAGCGCGATGACCTGCAGGCCGCCATGGCCCTGGTGCGCAAGGACATCGCGGACCTGCCGCTGTCCTTCAACAACTTCCGCGACTGACCCCGGGGATGCAGGCACCGGCGGAAACCCCTTCGGTGCTCGGCCCCCTGCGGCTGCCCGTCTTCCGCATGCTGTGGCTCGCCTGGCTGGCGGCCAACACCACCATGTGGATGAACGACGTGGCCGCCGCCTGGCTCATGACCTCGCTGGCGCCCTCGCCCCTGTGGGTGGCGCTGGTGCAGGCGGCCTCCACCCTGCCCGTCTTCCTGCTGGGCCTGCCCAGCGGCGCGCTGGCCGACATCGTGGACCGGCGCCGCTACTTCATGACCACCCAGTTCTGGCTGGCGGGCACGGCCGCCGTCCTGTGCGTGGTGGTGCTGCTGGGGTGGATGACGCCCGGCCTGCTGCTGGTGCTGACCTTCGCCAACGGCGTGGGGCTGGCCATGCGCTGGCCGGTGTTCGCCGCCATCGTGCCCGAGGTGCTGCCCAAGCCGCTGCTGCCGCAGGGCCTGGCCCTCAACGGCCTGGCCATGAACGGCGCGCGCATCGCCGGCCCGCTGGTGGCCGGGGCCATCATCGCCAGCGCGGGCAGCGCCTGGGTGTTCGTGCTCAACGCCGTGCTGTCGCTGGGCGCGGCCTTCACCATCATGCGCTGGCGGCGCGTGCACACCGAAAGCCCGCTGGGCCGCGAGCGCCTGGCCAGCGCCATGCGCGTGGGCGTGCAGTACGTGCGGCAGTCCTACCGCATCAAGGCCATCCTGCTGCGCATCTCGCTGTTCTTCTTCCATGCCACGGCCATGCTGGCGCTGCTGCCCCTGGTGGCGCGCGCCCTGCCGGGCGGCGGCGCGGGCAGCTTCACCGTGCTGCTGGCCTCCATGGGCTCGGGCGCCATCGTGGCGGTGCTGCTGATGCCGCGCATCCGGCAGGCGGCCTCCCTGCCCCGGCTGGTGCTGGGAGGCGTGGTCCTCTACGCGCTGGGCTCGGCCGTCGCCGCCTTCGCGCCCAACCTGCCGGTGGCCGTGGCCGGCATGTTCCTGGCCGGCGGCGCCTGGATCGTGACCGCCAACCTGCACACGGTGTCGGCGCAGCTGGCCCTGCCCGACTGGGTGCGGGCGCGTGGCATGTCCATCTACCAGATGGCCATCATGGGGGCGAGTGCCCTGGGCGCGGCGGTGTGGGGCCAGGTGGCCACGGCGGCCAGCGTCCATGCGGCGCTGGGGACGGCGGCGGTCTCCTGCGTGGTGATGATGGCGCTGGCGCAGCGGATCATGCCCGAGGAAGCCCGCACGGAGAACCTCACGCGCACGCAGCGGATCCAGCCGCGCGAGGCAGCCATCCTGCCGGGCGAGGGGCGGGTGCTCACGCGCATCGAGTACCTCATCGACCCCGCCCGCGCGGTGGACTTCCTGGCGGTGATGGAAGACAGCCGCCGCAGCCGCCTGCGCCAGGGCGCGCTGGAGTGGCAGTTGATGCACGACCTGGACGACCCGGCCCGCTACGTGGAGCAGATCCTCGACGAGTCCTGGACCGAGCGGCTGCGGCGCTTCGACCGCATCACCGAGGACGACGTGCAGCTGCGCGATGCCCGGGTGGGGTTCCACACCGGCCCCGGTGAACCCCGGGTGACCCGCTACGAGATCACGCGGGATTGAGGCCGGCCCCCGGGGCCGTGGAGAGACGGCGCGGCACGGGCGGCCGCGCGTTCAGGTTCAGCCCTTTTTCTTCGCGCCCAGCTTCGACTCGGTGCCCGCCACCAGCCGGTTGATGTTCTCGCGGTGGCGCCAGATCAGCAGCAGCGACATGGCCGCCAGGCAGGCCGCCACGGGCGCAGCCGCCGTCCAGGCGATACCACCGCCCAGCAGGAAGTAGGCGGGCGCGAACACCGCACTGACCAGCGAGGCCAGTGAGGAGTAGCGGAAGAAGTACGCGATGATCAGCCAGGTCGCGCCGGTGGCGATCCCCAGCAGCCAGTCGATGCCGAAGACGGCGCCGATGAAGGTGGCCACGCCCTTGCCGCCCTGGAAGCGGAAGAACACCGGGTACAGGTGCCCCAGGAAGGCCGCCAGCGCCACGGCGCCGACGGTGCCAGCGCCCAGGCCGAGGTCGGGGCCCCAGGCCTTGGCCAGCAGCACCGGCACCAGGCCCTTGGCGGCGTCGAGCAGCAGCGTCACCAGGGCGGCGGCCTTGCTGCCCGAGCGCAGCACGTTGGTGGCGCCCGGATTGCCGCTGCCGAAGGTGCGCGGGTCCGACAGGCCCATGGCGCGACTGACGATCACGGCAAAGGCCAGCGAGCCCAGGAGGTAGGCGGCCAGCGTCGCCAGGAAGGGATACAGGTTCTGCATGGAGGCCGGCCCCTCAGTTCGCGGGGTCGCGCATTTCCCAGCGGATCTGGTCGATCTGCGCCAGCAGCTCGGGGGACAGCCGGATGTTCCAGGCGTCGATGTCCTCGTCCAGCTGGGCCAGCGAGGTCACGCCGATGATGGTGCTGGCGACCTGCCACTTGTGGTAGCAGAAGGCCAGGGCCATCTGCACCGGCGTCAGGCCGTTGTCGCGGGCCAGCTGGTTGTAGCGGCGGGCGGCGGCCAGCGCGTCGGCGCGGCCCCAGCGCTGCTTGCGCACGGACTCGTACTTGGCGATGCGGCCGTCCAGGGGGGCGCCCGCGCCGTCGAAGCCGCTGGCGTCGTACTTGCCCGTGAGCAGGCCGAAGCCCAGCGGCGAATAGGGGATCAGCGACACGCCCAGGCGGTGCAGGGTCTCGTCCAGCGCGTTCTCCAGGCCGCGGGAGACCAGGCAGTACACGTTCTGCACCGTGGCCACGCGCGGCAGGCCGTGCTGCTCGGCCAGGCGCACGAACTCGTGCACGCCATAGGGCGTTTCATTCGACAGGCCGATGGCGCGCACCTTGCCCTGGCGCACCAGGGTGTCCAGCGCCTGCAGCTGCTCGAGGATGGGGGTCTGGCTGGTTTCCTTGGCGGGGTCGTAGTACAGCTGGCCGAACACCGGCACATGGCGCTCGGGCCAGTGGATCTGGTACAGGTCGATCACGTCCGTCTTGAGGCGGCGCAGCGAGCCTTCGCAGGAGGCGATGATGTCCTGGGCCGTCATGCCCTTGCCCTCGCGGACCCAGGGCATGCCGCGCGAGGGGCCGGCGACCTTGGTGGCCAGCACCACCTTGCTGCGGGCGCCGGGGTTCTTCGCGAACCAGTTGCCGATGATGGTCTCGGTGGCGCCGCAGGTCTCGGCGCGGGCCGGGACGGCGTACATCTCGGCGGTGTCGATGAAGTCGATGCCGCGCTCCAGCGCGCGGTCCAGGATGGCATGGGCCAGCGGCTCGCCGACCTGCTCGCCGAAGGTCATGGTGCCCAGGCAGATGGGGCTGACGTGGAGGTCGCTTTGGCCAAGACGGACAGGGGTCATGGGATGGACTCTTGTGTTGTTCGTGGAAGGGAAAGGACAAGTGTACGAGGCCGGCCCCGGCGCCACCGGCGCACCGGGCCGGGGGCGGGCCGCCCCCCTCGGCAACCCGACTCAGGCCACCAGCGTGGCCCGGAAGTCGTTGACGTTGGTGCGGGTGGGACCGGTGACCACCAGGTCGCCCAGCGCATCGAAGAAGCTGAAGGCGTCGTTGCGGGCCAGCAGCCCCCGCGCGTCCAGCCCCAGGTCGCGGGCGCGCTGCCAGCTGTCGGGGCCGAAGACGGCGCCGGCATTGCTCTCGGACCCGTCGATGCCGTCGGTGTCGGCCGCCAGCGCCCAGACGCGCGGCTGCTCGGACAGCGCGATCAGGTGCCCCAGCAGGTACTCGGCGTTGCGCCCGCCCCGGCCCGCGCCGGTGACGGTGACAGTGGTCTCGCCGCCGGACAGCAGCACGCAGGGCGCCGGGCCCGGCTGGCCGTGGCGGGCGACCTGGTGGGCGATGCCCGCCAGCGCCGCGCCGACGTGGCGGGCCTCCCCTTCCAGTGCGTTGCCCAGGACCAGCGGGTTCAGCCCCTGGGCCCGCGCCGCGGCCGCGGCCGCCTCCAGCGCGCCCTGGGCAGTGGCGATCACGCACCAGTGGCGCTCGCCCATCGGGCCGCGGTAGGCGGGGACCGGCGGGGCCTGCAGCACCTGCAGGACGGCGGGCGGCGCCTCGATGCCGTAGCGCCGCAGCACCGCCAGCGCGTCGGCCGGCGAGGAGCCGTCGGCCAGGGTGGGGCCGGAGGCCACGGTGCGCGCGTCGTCGCCCGGCACGTCGGAGACGACCAGGGTCCACACCATGGCGGCGCCGCAGGCCTGCGCCAGCTTGCCGCCCTTGATGCTGGACAGGTGCCGGCGCACGCAGTTCATCTCGCCGATGTTGGCGCCGGAGCGCAGCAGCGCGCCGGTGACCTGGCGCTTGTCGGCCAGGGTGAGGCCTTCGGCCGGCGCCGCCAGCAGGGCCGAGCCGCCGCCGGAGATCAGCGCGATCACCAGGTCGTCGGGCCCCAGGCCGACCACCTGCTGCAGGATGCGGCGGGTGGCCTGCAGGCCCGCGTCGTCGGGCACCGGGTGGCCGGCTTCCAGCACCTCGATGCGCTGGCAGGGCTCGCCA
>JACCDW010686637.1_pt1 | contig 15968 bp, 25 predicted proteins | sample 7449781 | NCBI WGS metagenome assembly JACCDW01 (sample SAMN15323449, study PRJNA562643) | freshwater metagenome | isolation source: river surface water | place: USA:Blue River Watershed | collected 2017-08-18
AAGGAGAAAAACACATGATTGACGAAAAAGAAAAAACATTACGTGATTTTGTCCATGAAGCAATTGTTCCATTGATTGAGGATGTGATTGTCAAAAAACTTTATCAAGCCTTGGAAGTTGTGGCTTCGGAGATTAAATCACCACGCAAAGAGTGGGTATCGCTGACGGATGATGAAGTCGTTGCTTGTTGGGCAAGACCCGATTTGTTTGCAATTGCACACGCCATCGAATCCAAACTCAAGGAGAAGAACGGTGGCTAAACTAAATGTTGTAGAGATGCCTGACCATCACAAAGAGCTGGCAAAGGAAGTCCTAAGCGAGGCGATTGCAGAAGAGCCTGACACCGTTATTGTTCTTTGCTTTTGGAAAGACAGGGGTCAGTTTGCTATCAAGACAAGTGGGACATCAGACAGACTAACGGTACTGGGCGCATTAGAAGAAGCCAAGTACAAGTTTATGATGGACGGATATGTATGAAGTACGAAGACATCAAAGACTTTTCGCAGCGATGTGAAGAACACCCTGATCATCAGTCAGGCATGATTACAAACGCCATGATTCAAATGCGGTTGATGGAAGAGATTGATGAGCTACGGGATTACATAGAAACAAAACTCAAGGAGAAGAACGGTGGATGATGACGACTTAATCAGACGCGCAAAGATAGCATGGCACAACAACGACACTCAACATATTGCGCTACCCATATACTCGACAAGCGGCGCACATCTACTGGACATTACTTTTTACAAAGAGGGGCATGAGTGGGTCGGCAGAATCAGTCACGAAGATATGGTTGAGTTGGTACGAGTCGCTGAAGTTTTAAGAAAGGAGAAGAACGGTGGGAGCTAAAACAAAACCTCCGTTATATCAAACATCCTTGCCACGCGAAGACCACGGGAAGGTAATGGTGAGTAGGTATTACAAAGTCAAGCCTGAGAATCTAGGCTTACCGCTTAGTCCGTACTACCACGAGTGCAACCTACGCATCGACTGGGGCATGGACGGCGGCATATACAAAGTTGAATTTCAAAACGTGGAGAAGGACACATGAGGTACGAACAAGCCAAGCCGTTGATAGAGAAGCTACAGGTTATTGCGGTGCTGTATCACGCATCGCCCGGACTCTTGCCCATGAAGATATACGAAGCGCTTGACGAGTTCTTGCCTGACTTGGACGAAGGGTGTCGGGCACGGGGGTGCATTGCTATAGATAACTGTAAGGAGAAGAACACATGACACGTTTAGAAATAGCAACACAGATACTCGCAGGGATGTGCGCGGGTGATTGGCAGATGCAGATTCCCGAGGGTCAGACGTGGGACGATGTAGCTGTACCGAGAGCGTTTGAGTTAGCTGACAGGATGTTACGTGAACCTAAAACCGTACTTGAACTAGAGGCAGATAAGTACCATGACTGAAGACGAAGCCTTTGAAACGATAGACAAACAGCAACAACAAACTCAGCTACTAACAATAGCTCAACGTGAAGCACAGGAGTTTATCGAAGACCACGCAGATCAACTTGGCATCATGACCTTGCGTAAAGCTTTCGAGATGGGCTACAGGTTCGGATACAGCGATGCGTTAAGGAGAGATAAGCATGCCACACATCAATCTTAGAGCAACAAACCCTACTATCATTCAGGAAGGGTTACAGGAACTTGGCGAAGCACTTGCCGCAGACTTAGCCGAGCATGTTAACTTACCCGTTGCTACTGTATCAGCGGTAATGGCAGAGCTATACAGGCGGCGCATGGTGCACATCTCTGGGTGGGCACGCAACAAGCAAGGCACTCCCGTCAAGATATACGGATGGGGTGAAGGCAAAGATGCCAAGCAACCGCTAAAGACATCGAAGCCCAAGCAAGAAGAAGCAGTAGACATACAACTCCCGTGGCCCCGCTGTGACGTGGCTGCATCTTGGATAAGGAATCCGCTATGAAGAACCCACAATTTTTAGGTGACACCTACAATATGAACCATGACATGGAAGCCGCACAGGAACGCCGAGAAAGTGTGCGCCATCAGATCGAAGGTGCGCTTGCCAAGTTACGCGCCAAGGACAAACAAGTTGGTGGCGATCATTACAAAGCCATGGGTGTCGAGCCTTGGGATGTGATTGATACTTGGCCTCGTGAACAACGCATCGGTGCATACCGAGCAGGAGCGCTGAAGTACATCATGCGCATGGGCAGTAAGGACGAGAACGCTCAAGAGATCGGCAAGGGTCTGCACTACCTTGAGAAGCTCCTCGAGGTGTTAAAGGATAACAAATGAATGACGAGGACTTGAGAGACTTGTTTGCGGGGTTGGCGATGCAGTCGATTATCCATGAGGTATACGCTGACAACCTAGCCGATCATGGGTGCAAATCTATTGCTAGAAAAGCGTATTACATGGCAGACGCAATGCTTGAAGCCAAGTACGCAGAACCCGATGAACCCGAGGTCGGCATAGCCGCCGTTGTAAAACGTACTAGGAAAAAGAATGTCGAGAACACCTGAAGGCAAAGTGAAGGACGCCGTCACGAAGATTCTTAAGGCGCGGGGTGCGTACTACTTCTTTCCTGTAGCCGGTGGGTTCGGGCGAAGCGGTATACCAGACATCATCGCTTGTTACAAGGGGCAGTTTATAGGCATAGAATGTAAAGCAAATGGCAACACGCCTACGCCCTTGCAACTAGCGGAGATGGGGAAGATAGACAAAGCGCGAGGTTTGTCTATGGTGGTGGACGAGCGCAACGTAGATTGGGTAGGCAACACTCTCGATGCGATAGATGATATTCACTTAATGAGGAACAAAACATGACTAACAAAGAAGAAGCATACAACGCACTTCAACGCGCGCTTCACTCATGCACCGAAGAAGATTCGGATCGTGTGGCTGTGGTGGTGCTCATTGATAACAAAGCCGATACGGTACGTGTGTATGGGCTGAACATTGACGCCGAAGAAGTACCACAGATGCTAGTGGACGTGGCACAAGAAGTTTATGACAAAGCGGCTATGGCATACGCCGCACACCGGACGCTTAACTAATGAAGATACTTGTCGTTGACTTTGAAACACGTTGGGATAGCAAAGAGTACACGCTATCTAAGATGACCACCGAAGAATATATACGCGACCCTAGGTTCAAGGCATTCGGCTTAGGCGTCAAGTTCCATGGAGAAGAAGGCAGCTTATGGATACCGCACGATAAGATACCGAAGTTCCTCAAGCGTATTGATTGGTCGCAGACCGCGTTGCTTGCGCATAATGCCCAGTTCGATGTAGCCATCCTGTCGTGGGTGTATGGCGTCAAGCCTGCGTTCATCTACGACTCGCTGAGCATGGGGCGTGCCTTGCGTGGGGTGGAGGTTGGTAACAGCTTGGCAAAGCTTGCAGAAGAGTTTGGGTTACCGGCTAAGGGCAAGGCAATACACAACACCAACGGGCTAGCAGAACTCACGCCTGAGATAGAGAAAGAACTTGCTGACTACTGCTTGCACGATGTGTTCCTGTGCGAGGAGGTGTTCAATCGGTTGGCGGTTGACTACCCTGAGTCGGAGCTTGCGCTCATTGACATGACGCTACGTATGTTTACCGAGCCTGTACTTGAGCTCGACAAGGAGATGTTAAGTGAAGCCATTAAAGACGAGAAGGATAAAAGAGAAGGTCTTCTTGCGAAGCTTGAAGCTGAAGAGGCGGCGCTCGCTAGTAATGAACAGTTTGCGCAAGTACTGTTGGCAATTGGGGTCGAGCCCCCACGCAAAATCAGTAAGACGACAGGCAAAGAGACTTATGCGTTTGCTAAGAGTGACGCGCTTTTCCAAGCCCTCCTCAACGGCGACAATGAGGAAGTTTCATTACTATGCGAAGCACGTCTTAAAGTCAAAAGCACCCTTGAGCGTACACGTGCGCAGCGTTTTCTTGATATTGCAGGAAGAGGCACGCTACCTGTCCCGCTTAACTACTACGGCGCACACACCGGACGGTGGTCGGCATCGAAAGGTTCGTCCCTCAACCTACAGAACCTCAAGCGTGGATCGTTTCTGCGCAAGTCAATCTGCGCACCAGATGGGTACAAGTTGGTCGTCGCCGACCTCTCGCAAATTGAGCCTAGAGTTCTGGCGTACCTTGCGGATTACAAAGAACTACTTCACATCTTCGCCTCTGGTCAGGATGCGTATGCCGCGTTCGGCGCACAAATATTCGGCATACCTAATCTCAGCAAGGATACCCACCCCGATCTACGGCAAAGCGCGAAGTCTGCACTACTGGGATGCGGATACGGGATGGGCTGGGCGTCATTTGCCGCGCAGTTACTTACAGGGTTCCTAGGCGCACCCCCTACAAGATACGACAAGAAGTTTGCACGAGTACTTGGGGTGTCGGCAGAAGACGTCAACGACTTCATAACCTACGAGAAGAACCTTGAGTTGATGGCGGCTATCCCCCGCACGTGTACGGACAGCGAGTTGTTGGTGCATTGCGTGTGTGCCAAGAAGATCATCGACAAGTACCGTGATGCGGCGCAGGATGTTCAAGCCTTGTGGACGCTGTGCAACGAGTTGATAGGACGTAGTTTGTTTAACGGCAAGCAGTACAAATATAAGTGTCTAACCTTTGACAAAGAGCGTATAATGTTACCTAGCGGGTTATCACTGCGCTACCCACAGTTACACCAACACGTCCTCAACAACAAGGCGCAATGGGTGTACGGTGAGCATGGTAAGAAGTTATACGGAGGCAAGCTTGTCGAAAACATCGTACAAGCGGTGGCTAGGTGCGTCATGACGGACGGTATGTTGCGGATTCAAGAGCGCTATCGTTGTGTCCTGACCGTACACGATGAAGCCGTGGTGCTTGTACCGGAGCATGAAGTAGAAGAAGCAGAGCCTTGGGTGTTACAGCAGATGACCGCAGACCCTTGGTACATGCCGGGTATACCGCTCGATGCGGAAACGGGTAATGCAGTACGTTATGGAGATGCAAAATGAAGCAACAGAACAGACCCAAGAAGGCGCATGCTATTCCAAGTAGCGTCAAGGTCGGTGACAAGAAGTACACAGTTGAGCGCGTGGAGGTCATTGCTGGTCTACGTGGGGATGTTACCTACGAGACCAAGACCATCCGTATTGCTGCCCGTAGTGCGGGGTATGCGTACACTAGCGAGGAGCAGTTCAACACGTTTTGGCATGAGCTTACTCACGCCATACTGCGTGACATGAACAGCCACTTGGAAAGTAACGAGCGGTTCGTCAAAGCCTTTGCAGATAGGTTAACAAATGCAATCACATCAGCAAAATTTGAAGCCTGAGGTTCAAGCTGTTCTCGATATCTGTGAGATGCAGGGCGTGCCGGTTTGGTACGAGAACGGGGTGTTTAAGATCAAAAAGATTCAACTTTCAATTCCGAAAAGTCGCTGGGTTGGCAACGCGCTAGGTACTCAGAACATAGACACCGTACTTCGATGGGTTGAAGATTTTAAAAAATGGAATCCAAATGCAAGCAATTAAATGGTCACACTCCGGTCTCAAAGACTACGAAGGCTGTGCAAGACGTTTCTACGAAGTCAAGGTGCTGAAGAACTTCCCGTTCACCGACACCGTCCATACCATCTACGGTAAGGAAGTACACAAGTCCGCAGAAGAATACGTCTTGAACGGCACACCCATACCGCCCGAGCATGCGTTTATGCAACCTATAGTGGACGCCTTGATGAAGAAGAACGGGCGCAAACTACCTGAGCATGAGATGGGCGTGACAGTCGACCTGCGCCCCTGTGACTTTAAGTCAGAAGATGTTTGGGTACGAGGCATCGCTGACTTACTTATCATTGACGATGATGGGTTAAAGGCGTGGGTGTTTGACTACAAGACGGGTAACAACAAGTACCCTGATCGCGACCAGTTGATCCTGATGTCTTTGATGGTGTTCGTACATTTCCCGCACGTGCGTCAAGTTAACTCAGCCTTGCTCTTCGTAGTAAAAGATTCTATAGTTAAGCACAGTATGCTTCGCGGCGAAGCCGAAGAGCATTGGAGTAACTACCGTGAGCGTGTTGCACGTCTTGAGCAGTCTCACGCCGCCAACGTCTGGAACCCTACACAAACCCCGCTTTGTGGGTGGTGTCCTGTACGCAGTTGTGAGTTCAACAAAAAACACTAGCAAAAGGTAATCAATCATGCCCTACGTAAACAAACCCCGTCCGTACAAACACGAGTACGAAACGTACGATGGAACGGAAGCAGTAAAAAAGAAACGTGCTCAACGTAACAAAGCAAGACGCATGCTCGAGCGTGAGGGCGTAGTGCATAAGGGCGATGGCAAAGATGTAGATCACAAAACGCCTTTGAGTAAAGGCGGCACAACGACTCGCAGTAACTTACGCGCTGTACCGGCTAGCAAGAACAGATCAGTCAAGCGCAACAAAGATAGCAGTTTGAAATAAACAATCCCACCAAGGAGCAACAGATGTCAACAAACTACAATCACTACAATCCCTTCGCACAACTAGGACAAGCTGTCGGTATACACATAGGCAATGGTGCTATCGGTGGAACGGGCGGATCAATCGGTATTGCAAATGCTACAACACAACAACAAGCCCTCGCCTACCAACAAGCGCTTCAAGCACAAGCAATTAACGAAAAATCGCCCGAGCATGCGTTTGATCCTAAAAACCCTGCATGGGACGCATCCATCTCTACTATCTCTGACCTCTGGCTTGCCAAGTTCGGTAATGAGTGGGTGTCAGAAGACGTCTTGAACCATGATAATTTCTTTTCAATAATTGCAACTCGTTTATATAAATTAAACCGTTTAGAAAAACATAACGTCCCTAGCACATTCCACCCCGTCTACCGAATCGTGGAGTAGTCGATGCAAATAGTAGATAACAAAGCAGTAGTATTTAAAACACGTTCGCCCACCAAGTACAGCATCATCCCTAAGAGCAAGATCGTAGCTGAGAGCAACGGCGTCTACGAGATGGCGGTGTACTGGGGGATTGACGAAGCGCGTGTCTTGCGCAACCTAGGTGTGAAGGGCATACAGTCACCGATCACCGCACGCTATAACTGGCCCGGCAAACACAAACCGTTTGCGCATCAGGTTGATACAGCCTCGTTCCTTACGTTGAACAGACGTGCGTTTGTGTTTAACGACCCCGGGACTGGCAAGACATTGTCTGCTCTGTGGGCGGCTGATTACCTGATGACCTTGAAGAAGGTGCGTAGGTGTCTCGTGCTGTGTCCGTTGTCTATCATGCACGATGCGTGGATGAGCGGTATCGCTAAGAGTGTTATCCATCGCTCTGCTATCGCAGCCCACCATCCGCAAGCTGCGCGGCGTATCGAGATGGTGCAGGGTGACTACGAGTTTGTGATCGTCAACTACGATGGCTTGAACCTAATCGCTGACGAGATTGTGAACGATGGACGCTTTGACCTAGTCATCGTGGACGAGGCTAACGCGTACAAGAACGTGTCCACCAAGCGATGGAAGACACTCAACAAGATACTCAAGCCTGAGACGATGCTGTGGATGATGACGGGCACACCCGCTTCGCAGTCGCCCTTGGATGCGTATGGTCTAGCTAAGTTTGTGAACCCAACCAAAGTACCGAAGTTCGCTACAGCATGGCGCGACAAGGTCATGAACAAGATCACGATGTTCAAGTGGGTTCCCAAGCTTGGGTCAAGCGAGCTTGTGTTCGATGCACTACAACCCGCCATACGTTACACCAAGGAAGAATGTACTGACCTGCCACCCGTACTGACTGAGACACGAGACATCCCTCTGACTCCACAACAAGTTAAGTACTACCGTATGCTCAAGGAACAGATGCTTGTGAATGCGGCAGGAGAGACAATCACCGCAGTCAACGCGGCGGCAAGCGTTAACAAGTTGCTACAGATCAGCGCAGGGGCGGCGTACACAGACGGACATGAAGTAGTTGAGTTCGACTGTGCGCCAAGGCTTAACGTGTTGTTAGAAGTTCTCGAAGAGACGAGCCGCAAGGTTATTATCTTTGCCCCCTACCGACACAGCATCGACACGATCAGCGCTCATTTGGAAAAACACAACATACCGAATGAGTTGATTCACGGTGATGTAAGCGTAGCTAAACGTACTAAGATATTCAAACAGTTCCAAGAGACACCCGAGCCTCGAGTGCTTGTCATACAGCCTCAGGCAGCGTCACACGGTGTCACATTAACTGCGGCAGACACGGTGGTCTTCTATGGTCCAGTAATGTCTGTTGAAACCTATACCCAATGTATTGCTCGTTCAGATCGTATCGGACAAGACTCTACTAAGGTAACGGTTATCCACTTGCAGGGTAGTGAGATCGAGCGTAAGATGTTTAAGCGCCTCGAAGAGCGAGTGGTTGACCACAACATGTTGTTAAAGCTGTACGAAGAAGTCGTAAAATAAATTTGTATCGAAAACCCTAGTTTGGGTTGCATGCCCACCTTTATTACTGTAAAGTATTTGACACACCAAGGAGCTTTAAAATGTCAGACCAAACCACAGAAGTAGTACCCCTCGATAAACTCGCTCGCGTGTACCGGAAGATTCGTGACAAGATTCAAGTCTTGACCAAGGACTACGAGAGTGCTGTCGAAGAACTCAAGGCTCAACAAGCCGAGATCAAGAACGCGATGAAAGACCAAATGCTTGCACTTGGTAGTTCATCAATCAAGACACCCGAAGGCACAATTATTTTGGCTCAGAAGGTGCGCTATTACACAGACGATTGGGATTCGTTCAAGCAGTTTGTTGTTGAACACGATGCCCTTGATCTGTTTGAGAAGCGTATCCATCAGACCAACATGGTTGCGTTTCTGGGCGAGAACCCCGGCGTAGTACCGTCAGGGTTAAACAGCATGACGGAATTCGATGTCTCCGTCCGCAAGCCAACTAAGTAGTCTATATAAACCTTAAGGAAATTTCTATGAACACTCTAGTCACATTTAATCCCGCGCAAACTCCCTCTTTCGCCCGTACAGGCGAGCTATCTACTGTTGCCAAGTCCCTAACGGGGGGTGGTACTGGTTCTAGCATCAAACGTATCTCGGTAAAGGGCGGTGTGTTCCGTCTGATCGCCGGTGGAAAGGAAGTCGCGTCGATTGACGACCGTCATTTGGATGTTGTGATTGTTAACGCTGCTCCCAAGGTCAGCCGCACGTTCTATGCGGGGCAGTTTATTGAAGGTGAAGCCAAGGCGCCTGACTGTTGGTCTGCTAACGGTGATACACCTGACGCAAGCATTACCTCACCACAGGCAGCATCTTGTGCCGCATGCCCTCAGAACATCAAAGGCTCAGGTCAAGGCGACAGCCGCGCTTGCCGTTTTTCACAACGTCTTGCTGTAGTGTTGGCAAACGATGTGGACGGCGGTGATGTTATGCAACTTACTCTTGCCGCTACGTCTATCTTCGGTAAGGAAGAAGGCGATGACAAGCGTCCGTTGCAAGCGTATGCTCGCTATCTTGCCGCGCAGAACATCAGCCCTGAGATGGTTGTTACCCGCTTGAAGTTCGACACCAAAGCCGCTGTGCCAAAGCTGTTCTTCCAACCCGCACGTTGGCTCGATGATGTCGAGTACGCCGCCGCGATTGAGAAGGGTCAGTCTGAGGATGCCAAGCGCGCTGTTACTATGACGGTAGCGCAGGTAGACAACGTCAAGCCTATACAGATCGAAGGCAAGCGTCCTGCCGCCAAACCCGCCCCCAAGGTGGAAGAGCCGGTAGCAGAGGTTGAAGAAGTCGAAGAACCCGAGAAGCGCAAAGCTGCGGCTAAGCCCACGGCTGTGCCGAAGAAGTCAGGAAGTCTGGCTTCTGTCGTTGCTGATTGGGACGCAGACGACGAGTAAAGTCTTGGGGGGAAAGTAGAAACTGCGAGTACCCCCACCTACCAACGGAACAACAATGCCATACTCAGACGCAGTAAAGAAATCAACCGCCGCCGCACCTAAGACGATGGGCAACCAACTAGGACGGTGGGCGATTCATTTAGATTTTCCGGTCATGGCTATCGCCAAGTACACAGGCGCAACAAGACAGACCGTTTACAACTGGTTTAGCGGAACAGATGTGACCAACGCATACAAAGAGCGCGTCAAGTCACTGCTAAACATCTTACAGACAAGCAAAACAATCGAAGAGGCTTTGAGAAAATGCAACCAACTAATGTAGAGATACCCACCCTGCCACGCATTCTCACCGACTTAGAGCTTGTGCGCCTAGCCGACAGTTACCTGATGACGAACAACGGCTTACCTTTGAACTGGCAAAAGGAACTTATTGAAAGACTTGCTGCTGCGACAGGGAAGTAACCCAAGGAGAAGTTTATGATGTCGCAGGATTTCCTAGCGACTGTGCTTCCGACTGCGGGTAACTTCTGCGCGGTGGAGTTGAGCACAGCCAAGAAAGAGCATGTCTTTGTTAAGACGGTGCAAGAAGCTTACGACGCTGCTATGGCGTTTAACGAGAGAGGACTGGATGCGTATTTTGCGTTGGCTACGTTCGGTGAGAATAAAGAACGCGTATCTTCGAACGCTATCAAGATTAAATCGCTTTTTCTCGACATAGACTGTAACGGTGTCAAGGGCGACAAGGAGTACGCGAGTAAGGCAGAAGGAGCCGCCGCACTAGATACGTTTCTTGCTGAGACAGAACTCGCTACGCTTGGCACGCCATGGATCGTATCAAGCGGGGGTGGGCTACACGTATACTGGCCTTTCACCGAAGAAGTTGATATCACTGTTTGGAAACCTGTTGCCGAGAACTTAAAGCGTCTGTGTAAGAAGCATGGGTTCAAGATCGACCACAGCGTAACCGCCGATGCCTCACGCATTCTGCGCGTACCGGACACGTTCAACTTCAAGAAAGAGAAGCCACGCCGTGTGAAGATCATGGTTGAGGCGAGCCCCCATACGTTCGACTTCGAGACGGTAGCTGCGGCTCTGCGCGACAAGATGAACGGCGAGGCGTACGAGATACAGCAACCTAGTATAAGTTTGCCCGGCACTCGACCGACTGCACCTGTGGCTAGCGCGAACAACGTCAAGCTTGTAGAGAACTCGGTTAGCTTCTTTCGTAACATTGAGCAAGCCACCGCCGAAGGTAAAGGGTGCGCACAACTCGCATACTACAAAGAACACGCATCCGAAGATGGCATGGAGCCGTTATGGTTCGCTCTGATATCTCTTGCTAAGAAGTGCGAGGATGGTTACGAGCGTGCGGCGGCGTTAGGCGAGATGCACCCGTACGATGTAGAGCGCCTGAACAGTAAGTGGAATCACACCAAGGGGCCGACTCCCTGTGTGAAGTTCGATGGCATCAACCCCAACGTCTGCGATGGTTGCCCACACAACGGCAAGATCACCAACCCCCTGCACTTTAGTCGTGAGGTGATGACCAACACCGAGGCGGCAGAGCTTGTCATAGACAAAGAAGTTGCTGAGGACGTAGTCGAGCAGATCACAATCAATAAGCCCGTGCCACCTAAAGGCTTTAGCTACGGCGACCGTGGCGGCATCTTTGTTGATAAGGTGCTTGAGGAATCCGATGGTACGAAGGCGACCAAGAAGATCATGTTGCTGAGCTACGACTTGTTTGTTGTAGACATCTTGCACAGCGAAGGCGAACACCTAGTACACATGATGGCGTTGCGTAACAACGGACCGGCAGACGTGATCTTCCAACAAAAGGCGATCATCAGTAAGGACGAGACGCTCAAGGCACTAGCCTCTCAGAACATCGTGGCGGCATTCGGTGCGGGTAACGACAAGAACCTTTTCGAGTACGTTCGCGCGTGCGTTGAGCATGCTAGCGCCAACAAGAACCCCGTGGCAGTCCCAACAAGCTACGGCTGGCAACCTAACAAGTCGCTCGTGTACGCCAACCACATCTACTACCCCGATGGCAAGAAGTTGTTTGTGCCAATGCCGGGGCTTGCCAACATCAACAGCTTCTGTGGGCAGAAGGGTACGCTTGAAGGATGGCGTCCGGCTATCGACATGATGATTGCGCGAGAACTGTGGGACATCCTAACAATGGGTCTAGTTGGACCGGCGTCCTTGCTCATGGAGTTCACGGGCTTCTCAGGTATGACCTACCACATGGGTTCGTCTGAGTCAGGTACGGGTAAGAGTCTGGCGCAGGTAGTGGCGGCTAGCTTCTTCGCCCACCCCATTAAGTATCGTGTTACCCAGAGTACGTCAGCCGTAGCCATTCAACAACGCTCGGGCATGCTCCGTAACTTCGCTGTGATTACAGACGAGGTGACATCCAAAAGCCGTAAAGACTTCGAGTGGTTGCCTGAGTATCTGCTCGACAAATCACAGGGTAAGGGCAAGGATCGGATGGAGTCAGGCGCGAACAAAGAGCGCGTGAACACCACCGAGTGGAACAACATGGACTTGTTATCGTCCAACACCCACGTCCTAGACTACCTGAGCGGTGCGCGGATGCACTCATCCCAAGCGGAGATTCTGCGTATTCTTGAGCTACAGCTTACCGAGACGTTGGTGCTTGATGATACCGAGGTGTCTTACATCGAGGCGTTGAAAACAAATTACGGAGTGGCAGGTGAGGTGCTTATCAAGTGGCTCGTGCAGAACCGTGACGAGGCTATCTCTGTCTTGAATCAGGCGAAAGCCGCGCTAAAGAAAGAGTTCAACAGCACAAACGATGAGCGCTACTGGTCAGCCGGTAACAGTTGTATCCTAGCCATGGCTGTGATTCTTGGTAAGAAGCATGCCAACATCATCGACATACCGATCAGACCGATTATCGAGTCGCTACGCAAGCTTGTTAACAAAGGACGTGCGGCTCTGCGTGGTAGCAAGCGCTCGGCTGAAGATGTCTTGAACGCCTACACTCGGGAGAACTACGGTAAGTTTGTGGTCATCAAGAGCATCAACGGCGTGCTAGAAGCTAGCATGGGGGCGGAGGGCATCATTGACCAATCGCTCACCCGCACGATGATTGCAGGGCGCGTGGAGCATGGCATCACACTAAACCACATCGACTACTACATCGAAGAAAGCCAACTCAAACATCATTGCTCGTCCATGAGCTACGGCTACTCGGACTTAATCAATCAGCTTACGTCTATGCCGCACTACAAGATCAGCTTCCACAAGAAGAACATGCTAGCCAAGACTCGCGGTCCTGAGATGCGCATGAACACGATCTGTATCTCACGTCCAATCAACCCACAAGATGACGAAGACAATTAGAGTACATTACCCATGGGCAAAAACCCCCGTCAAAGGGGGTTTTTTCGTTCCATCACTTAACCTTGAGCAGACAAGAGAAGACGGGCTACGAGCCGCCGTGTTCCACAAAATGAAAGCCAAAGCTACTTTTGTAGTACAGGACGGGCGACTTGGGGTCTTGTTTACTCGCGTGAGATAGACATGAACTCCTTGGCTAGCTCAATCTTAAGCTGCTTGAGCTCGTCTAGCTCGGCACGTTTCTGAGCGGGAGTCATCTCGCGGTCGGAACGAATCAAGCGCTCTTCCTTGTTTATGTCGCCCATCTCTTTCTTAAACTTACCCGCAGCTGACGCCATGTCGAGCGTGGTCAGGTACTTGTCAAGGAAGCGCTCAGCCTCGTCAGGGTTGCTCTCTTCCAACTGCTTGAACGTACGGTTTACTTTCTCGATCTGGTCAACATCTTTGTAAGCCTTGTCGATCAGACCACCGGCGTCCGTTGGTTGGAAGAAGCCGCCCAAGATCGGCATCTGGCTAGCCTTGCCCTCAGGCGTGTCCACGTCACGTAGCATTGGGTTGAACATAGACAGGAGCGCGATACCCAAGCCGCTAGTATACGCATTGACCGCGTGGTCTAGCTGTACTGGAGAGACGCCGATTGCCTTACCGAGTGCCTTGGATGCTTCCGTTGTGTTAGCGCCTGAGCGATATCCTGCCAGTTCAGCCTTCTGTCTTGTGCTTTCGATGTCCTGCATCGTGAACAAGTTTGTCCCCGTAGCAAGTTCCACAACAGGTTTGATACCTTGTGGCAAGAACAAGTTCGACATGCCGGGGATGCTGTTCAGCACTTGGCGACCAAACGCAGGTAGCACGTCCTTAGACTTAGCGTCAGTAGCCATCAGGTTGTAAATGGCTTCAGGCAACGCCTTGAACACGAGACCAGTTTCAAACGGGATCGGCACGCGTAGTGGCTCGTCCATAAACGGCAGAGGGATAAACCAATGGTTCAGCTTATCTATCTCCGTAGCGTTCTGGTACGCCTCGTTGTTCTGCATGAGCGCGGTGTAGCCCATCGTAGTCGCCGCCAACATCATCCCGCGCTTGAGCATCTGTTCACGTACACCAGCCTTATCTTGGAACAGCGACGTGCCTGTGATAGCGCGACCAAACGCGTTAAGACCCTGAATCTGTGCGTTAAAGAACGGGATCATTGTGCTCAAGGCTTTAATCGTGGGCGAGTAGCCGTGCTTGGTAAAGTTCTGCGACTCAAGCGTAGCCAAGCTTGCCTCCATGGGAGACATGCCTTTCTTTATGAACCCGTTGTACAACGTCACGCGTTGCGCTTCGTCAGCCATCATCGCCATGCGGTCAGCCTTAGCCCACAGCTTCTCCCAACCTGACTGCCCTTGAGCGATCTGTTGAGCGATAGTGCGCATGTCTGACAACGTACCTGCAAACACATGACCACCAATCACACCCTGTTCTTGCAGCGCGCGAATCTCATCGCTGCCTTTCAAGCTCTTCTTAAGGGAACCTAGTGTGCTAACGATAGGCGTTATGTCCGCACCGCTCGTCACCCAACCGGAGATAGAGTCCTTGAACGCCACACGCAAAGCGTAGGCGGGGTTACGGGTTACAGCTTTACGCAACAAGTCTGCAGGACCGCGCAGCATTGACACACCGGCTGGCATAACAGAAGCTACGCCCTCCATACCCTTAACAATCAGTTCAGCAGGGATGTCACCGAACGCGCCTTCCGATGCTCGGCTAGCTTCTGCCTTCTCACGCAACTTCTTGTACTCAGGCGTGTTAGCTTTACCGGCTTCACGCATTTTCTCTAAGCGCGCCTCTAGCCCCTCGTAGCTACCACGAGTATTGATCTCGGCGTGCATCTCTTTGCCGTTCTCGTAGAACCGGATAATGTTAGCTTTGGCAGGACCTGAACCCGGCTTGACGTCTGCCATGCCTAGCTTGTTCAACGTGTACGCTGTATTCTTGGACGCGATGTTGCTCATCGCCATGTCAGTCAGCATGTACGTGTTCTGAAGCGCGCCGGTTTCAAAGTTAACAATGGCGCTGTCGCCGCCCATCAGTTCTTTCAGGTAGGCTTGGGTCTTCAAGTCACCAACTCGAATGCTGTTCTCGGTGTCAATAATGACACCACCACGGTCGCGATAATACGGAACGTAGTCGCCCTTCTTAAGCTCAGCACCCTGCTCCTTAGACAGACGCCCTGACTCTATCATCAGGTCAATCATGCCATCGTTATAGGTACGGTATGCTTTGCGAGCTTCTTGGAAGTGTGTGTTAGCGCGTCCCTTCTTCAGTATGGCGTTGGCTTCGGCTTCGGAAATCTTACCTGACAGGTCAAGCTTCTCAAGACCGGCTTTCAACCCACCCTTGTTAGACGCTGCGCGCTCCATAGCCAAGTACGTGCCAAAGTAATCGAGCGTAGCTTGGGCGTTACCAAACTCCGACTTCGCTTTGTTCACGCTTTCAAACACAGTCTTTAGGCTTGGTCCTTTACGTGACTTGTACTGATACGTACCGTCCGTGTTCTTCTCTAGACCGACCGATCCATGTGTGGCAATCTCAGCAATCATGTTGTTGCGCTGATCGTACAGACGGTTGTAGTACATCATCTGCAAGCCTTCAAGCTTGTCACGCATGTTGCGAGCGATGTAGTCTAACCCAGCAAAACGATCCACAAACCGGTGCATGAAACTCATGCCCATCGCGCTGCCCTTGATCCT